>Ga0209208_10006987_pt1 | contig 15463 bp, 14 predicted proteins | sample S1TSphfallax_3_FD_187694 | JGI IMG/M metagenome (GOLD analysis project Ga0209208, IMG submission 187694) | Host-associated microbial communities from peat moss isolated from Minnesota, USA - S1T2_Fd - Sphagnum fallax MG (SPAdes) (version 2) | ecosystem: Host-associated > Plants > Peat moss >...
AAATGAAAAAAAAAAAAAAAAAAAAACAACTTGGTGGCCACTAAGTCGTCCCTTGTTGCCTAGTGTCGAACAACTTGGTGGCCATTAAGTCGTCCCTTGTTGCCTAATGTCAAATGACCTAGTGGGCACTAAGTGGTTTTGAGCTTGGACTATAAGGGGGACTACAAAAAAACACATGGTGGCCACCAAGTGATTTCCATTCTGGATTACTGGGGACCACCTAATGGACCACTTCAAAAAATTGAATGAACGTTCAATTTTTTTCGATGCCAAAATAGAACAGTTTGAAATTTTATTTTCATTATTTTTTCTAATATAGTTGATCATGAGATGCACATTAGCTTCTGTTTTATGTTTTATGTGTAAATTTGAAAAAAAAATGGTGTAAAGGAAAGGAAAGGAATTTTCTTCTTTGAATGCAGATTAAACAATTCATAATTTGTTGTGTAACTGTAGAAGGTGAGCTTGAGTAACTTCTTCAACAACCTTGGTTAAAATTATGTAATGTTGTGCCCTGAAATATCGATCTCCTTTTATTATTGTTGTCACATTCTTGATTAAAACCATTGTACGCCTCAAGAAGTTGTTAATATTTTATTCTAAAATTTTTACCAAAAGTAAAAACATCTTGGTCAAATTCACCTTCTCCATCTATGATCAATAATTGCTTTTCACCTTTGTTATCCCCTACTCCCCTTACACTAATGATGATGACAACAATGGTAGTAGACCTCCACCTCTGAATAAAATTTCTAAATTTTCTAATGGAATCCATTTGGAAAAACATGGGAATTAACTTAAGTTGGAATGCAAGAATTGATGGCACAATGGTTATTGACTCAATTGTGATGACAATATGCATGTCAACCTTTTCAAAACCTCTTTTAGATTTTGAATCAATGCCAAAATTTTCCACCTTCACAAACATGCCTTTCTACAAATGATGTTCATGCATTTCTAAGGTGATTTCACCCTCAAAGTGACGATGGTTAGAGCTACCTTGTCCAACAAATCACAATGCAAATATGTATAGCTTGGATCTTCCATGCTCCTATTTACAATTCAATCAAAGGTGCCATACCTATTGAACACCTTTGCCTCAAATGTAACATCTCTAATTATGAAATCCAAATCATCCAACACAACAATTAATATAATTTCCTTCATTGGAACAATAACCATTGTTTTAAAAAAGGAAAGAAGAACTTACCAAAATGAATTTGACAACAAACAAATGAAAAAAAACTTGGCAAAATTAAAAATTACAATAGCACATGGCAAAACATACATTTGCAGAAACATAAATTTATAAAGGAAGCAAAAAAAGGGTCAACAATTGGTGAAAGCTTAAACTAAACATAGTGCTTTTGCTGTGAAACAAAAAAAACCACAAACATACAATGTTATATTTATATGGAACAAAATATCTAACTTAAACCCTCAACCTAGTTCTAAACTTAACCCTAAATTTTATATTGACTTTAAATAATTATGACTATGGTTGATTTCAACTTAACAATAAAGGATCATATCCATGGTTTGGCGGCTAAATTATGGTTTAATAATGAACAAGACATCAATACCCTTGACACCTTATAAATTTTAGTTATTGACTTTTAATAACTTTGACTATGGTAGGTATCTACCATTAACCATGGATATTGATGAGCCATGGTTTGGCGGCTAGATTGAGATCTAATAATGAACAAGACATCAATACCTTTGGCATCTTATGAATTTGAATTATGCACCTCATGCTCACATCCGAATTTTAAATATCTCAACCTAAATTTGAAAGATATTAATATATAAACCTTAGATTTTTTCTCCATTATTTAACCATTATTTTCATTTCACTTAAATATATTATTATTATTTATTAAATAATTTTTTTTTATCATGTGAACCTCTTGGCGAGAACCCGGGGTCCCGCAAAAAACTCAACGTCAAAAGACAATTTTTTTTTTTTTTTGGAAGGTACCTAAAATAGCGCCCTGGCCCTGTGGCGGATGCCGTACAGGGCTTTTACTGGCCTGGCAAGAGCTCCAAACCTCGCTGGAGCAGCAGAAGCAATGTCTAAGCGGAGCCAGGAAGAATGTTTGATTGAATTGAAAATGAAAATACACTGTTGGGGATTTGACAATAATGACCTGAGCTCGATTGAGAAGAACAAGGGCAACATTCAGGAGGCCATGGCAGCAATCTTGGATTATCTTGAGATCTGGGAGAATTGTAGTATAATTGGCCGATGGTGTGATCAACTACTCGAATTTTCGTCACTAGTCGAGAAGCCGCCCACGTTGTTTGATACAACAACCTCGAGTTTGACTGCCGGTGAATCCTTACTCCAAAAGCGCAAACATGGCGGCATCAGTGGATCGTATCAGTGCGTGCAACAGATCAACAAGAAGAAGACGGATCGGAAGACGAACGCATTGGAGAGAGTGGTGAAAAAGATGGGAGAAAAGAGTCTCAACGCATTGAAAGAGACATGGAACGCGATGAAGACGGGATACGGCGAGGCGGAATGGGAGCAAGGTGAAGGAGTCATTCTAGGATTGATGGCGCAAGGTTATTCGGATCGAGAGATTAAGGCCCTCCTTGGTGTTGGTGGTTCTCGTGTGTCACAATTGAGAAAGATTCATAAGGACGGGACGTAGGACGGAAGCCATACTCGTCGTCCTATGAAAGTTCCACATCACGCTCTATCATCAGACAATCTAACTACATTCATTGAGGACTGTAAGATGTGGGAGCTGGAGGATGGATTTCCATGTTCGCATCGACGACCTCGCCAATATTTCGTGGAGGCTAAGCTGACCTGGACGGAGCTTTAGAAGCAGTACGAAAAGAAAATGGTGTCTTTCGAGCGGCAAGTGATGAGCTTCTCCCGATGGACCCAGTACGTCAAGTTGCACCAACCTAGTGTTCGCCTAACGAGGACGACAGAAGATGTTTGTGATTCTTGTGTTCGCATTGATATTCAACTCGCTCATGACGATCTCCCGCTTGAAGAGCAGGAGCATCTGGTTCTGGAAAAGGGGATGCACCTTCAGGTCGCTATTGATCAGTGTCGGTTCATGTCGGGGTTCGTTAAGCAGTACATTGCAGCTAATGCACCCTAGCAACCTGTCCCGAATGCAATTATTCCTGATACCATTGATGATGCGCCTCCTGATCCTATTGACGACGCCTTCCCTGAGATCCAGATTCAGATTGAAGATTTCGGCGGCAGCTTCCTAGTTCCTTTCTATGGCCATCAACGTCCTTCTGCTGACTACTTCAACTCCAATTTCATGATGCAAAACTTCATCATCTCCGACATCACTGCCAATCACAATAATGTTCTGATCTACGATGAACGTGGTCAGGGCAAAGGCGTTGACGCCCTATGCAGTCTTTGTTTACTCTTTCATCTTCGACTTCGTCAAGAACGTGCAGACCATTCGCCTAAGATGCTCCTGCTGATCCTCGACAACTGCGTTGGTCAAAATAAGTCAAAGGTGGTCTTCATGTTCTATGCGTTATTATCTCTCCTGTTTTATGACAAGGTCACTCTTCTTTTTCTTATCCCTGGCCACTCTCACAACCAGGCCGATCGTGTTGTTGCCTGGTGTCGAAACAAGATGCGTGCCCAGAACCTCTACACCCCCAGCGCGATTGTATCTGAGCTCAACGCCATTAAGTTTGTCTCTGCCGAATTCTTGGATCATCAGTCATCGCGGCGACCCTTCTTTGGCGATTGGACCTCTCTTCTGAAGAAGTACTTCAAGTCTATGCCACCGAACTACACTGGCAACTACTTTTTTGAGATCAACCAGGGCATTGTTAGCATGCGCCATCTCGTAAGTACGCCCGACAACGAGGCCGTCCAGTTTCTGATGCTTCTTCCCAAGACTATTGATTCTGTTCATCAAGCGATTCTTTTCGATTTGTTTGGAAGTGGCGTCAAGTCCATTGATGACATCACATCGGTTGACATGGTCAAGCTCCCTCGTGTGGAGCTTAAGGAGCAGCTGACCAACAAGAAGCTCAAATCATTGTCCAAGAAGTACTTTTCTATCCCTCCCGAAGTACTTTCCTACTACCCCTCTGTTCCTAAGGGTTTGTCTGATTCTTCGGAAGATGAGGACGTGGCAGCCACGCGATCTAGGAGCAAGAGCGCGCGCGTAGTGCCTTCTAAGAAGGCGGTTGGGGTGGAGAAGCCAAAGGTCGGGCGCCCGCGGAAGAATGCCTCCGGCACTGTGCTTGGACAATCGTTGCTCCTATCGTTTTTCTGGAAGCCGTAAACAGTGAAAATACAAATTGGACCGATCGCGAGATGACTTCATTGAATAAGAGAAGATGATTGAGCCTATTACGAGATGGTTATGATGACTAGTTACGGAGATATAGATCTTTTGAGAGACCCGGGTCCCGTTTGGGAACCCGGGTTCCTGCCAATAGGTTCATGTACATAAAAAAAAATCTAAACACACCAAAAAATCAAAATTGATTTTTTCCCCCTTTTTTGGTTAAATTTATTAAATGTTCAATTTTTTTTAAATATTTTTTTCTTTTAGTTAAAAACTTTAAATAAAATTTTTGTGTTGAAATTTTTCCTTTCCCCAAATTATATATATATATATATATATAAAAATTTCATTAAGTCACCATATCACAAAAGAAAAAAAGACAAAAAAAATACCCATCCGCTTTTTCCAAACACCCCATCCCAAACAACCAAAAGAATAATTCTTTGGAAATTAAAAAAAATCCCATCTTCTTGCCTTGAAAATAACCAAACTTCTCCCTCCCATGCCACCCAACAAACAACCCTTTCCGTTAGTCCCCATCCCAAAAAAGATTCACCTATCCCAATCCCTTAAAACAAAACCTCCTTTGGAAAGGGGTGGAATCACCCCATCCTCCTTCCTCACCCAAGAAAAACCTTGTTAGGTGATTTCACACATATTCTTGTTCAAGTTAGTAATAATTGTTACATATTGTCATTAAATAACATTTGTTGCAAACATCTTTTCTTGAACTAGGGTCCTTTTCTTTCTCACCTTGCTTGTCCTTTAATTGAACACAAATCATGTTCTTAATAATAAATTATCTCATGGTACTTGTTGTAACGAAACTTTTTCCTTAAATCAACAATTTTAGCTATGTGTTGTTTCAAAATATTTTTGATCATATAAGCCTTGCTCATTATCACAATGTTGATATAAGTACTCTCAACAACTTCCCCTTGTTGTAAACTTCCCCTTGTTGTCAAGATTCTTCTCTTTATCATTCCTTCTTTTTGGTTGAGCATAATCATGCTCCTAGTGCCTTATTTCATGACATTTGTTGCATCACTTCTTGTTTAAATCAGCAGTGTATGTTGCACATGTTTTTTTTTTTTGGTCTTCAATAACTTTGCCCTACTACTTGTGGGTATGTTCTTGTGACATATATTTTGCCAAGAAAGTTTTGTCAATGTTATCATCTAAAATCCCCCATGTATTCGTCAATGCCTCTTTCTTTAATAGCCTTGCATTCGGATTACTCAAAGTCCTATTTGCTACAAGCATGTTATCCCAAGCATCAAGAACATTCTCATAACTTGGAGGTAATGTACAAATGATTTTTGCCATGATAGTTAAATTATGCATCTTTTCACCTAGATCATTCTATTGCTTTGAGATCATTTCTATCTTGGAAATGTAAGTAGCAACACTCTTGTATTATTTCATTTTGAGCTTAAACATTTTGTTCTATAGTACATGAATTTTTTTTTAATTAAATTTTGCTCATGCATAGTTGCCAATTTTTTCCACATTTCTTTTGAATTGTCACAACACAAAAATTGTTGCAATTGATTATTGTCTACATTTCAAGTGATCTACATGCATATTATGTTATCACAATCATCTCAATCATTTGTTGTTTCTATGAACTTTTGTCACTAATTAATGACCAAAGTTTCTTTATAAGCAACAAAAAAATTATTTCAAATTTCCATACAGAAAAGATTTTTCTTATGAATTCTTCTACATTCATGACATTACGATTCCCTCATCTGATGTGGTAATGTCCATGTTCACACCAACACTTCTTTTTTTGGTTATCAAAAGCTAAATTGCATTTTTTTTTTCCTTATGTGTTAGGCCATGTGTTAAATTTGTGTAAATAATTTTTTTTTGGAGCCATGTTTTGATTACATAATTTATAGCTAGAACCAAATCACATCCAAGCTTTGAAATTTAGTAGCCAATTTTTTTATGTTATGTGAGGATTAAGGTTGCCAAATAACATTGTTTAAAATTTGGGTTTCACCACAAAACACTTGGATGTCATTCATATAGCCAATTGTCATGCAACACTTTTATGTTAGGTAAGACCTTTTCACTCCAACCATTCATCTCAGGTAATGCAAGGTTTATTCATTATTTGAATGGTTAGCATCTTCATTCCAAGTGGCCATTGATGTGAAGTAGTGGAAGCTAGGGTTTTTTTAGTATTTGAATGGTTAACCTCTTGACTCCAAGCTTTGATGTCAAGTAGTGGAAAGATTTTTAAGTACAAGAGGTGGAAGGTGGCTTTTTCATGAGTTGAAAGATTGAGTGCACATAATAATGGAAACATATTTTACATTCTTAAAGAGTTTTGGTAGATCATTGACAAAAGTGGGTGACATTGGAACATGGAATTTGTTTACATGGGAGTAGGAAGTGGAGGAACTTTGTTTGATGTTTTTCATCAATTTTTTTGTTATTATGTGGATGCATTTTGATGTATAAATGTTTTCCATGTAAGTGAATGTCATCATTGTGTTTTCTTGCTTGCTTTGCCACTTGCATTGTTTGTAAGCTTTTTTTTGTAGGGCTTATTGAAGTGTGCCATGATGAGCAATGCCATGGCTACCATGGGTTCCAACAAGCCAACTTTGTACCTTGAAATGAACATGTTAATAAAGTTGTGGTGCACAATCATAGCCAATCAAGTGCTTTGCCATACCTTTCCTAAGTACATTAAACTTACAAAAATTGCAATAGTCCATGTCTTCAACTCAATGGAAGATGAATGGTGTTTTTCATCTTTGTCATTTTTGAAGAGCAAGCTCTGAAATGCCTTAGATCCCCATTTGCAACTTGTCATGGGCATGTATAGTTGAAATTTTTACATTTTGCAAAATCTTCCTTATGATGTTGTTTATGTCAATGGGCAATTGTTGGAAAATATGGTTGGTATGAGCTTAGATCATGAGCTTTTTTTGTAGTAATACATGCAGCTATGTTGAGAGAGGGTGGGGGGAGGGGGTGTCTATTCCCAATGTGTTCCCCAAGTTCTTAAATGTGTTTTGAAAGATGTTCCCAACAACACCTCTTTTTTTTTCCCATATTGTTTGGCCATGGTTCATGGGCAGTTGAGGGGAGGGGGGGAAAAGAGCACGACAAAGCATGCTTCTATTTTGGAGAGGGAAGCATATTTAGGCTTCTATATTGGGGGATTGTCACCATGTTCCAAAAATATTGGTCATGGGCCAAGCAAATGACTCCTTTGGGAAGAAAAAAACAGGAAAAGAAAAAAGAAAAAAGGGTGCACCACCTCACTAATCAATAGAAGCATGAATAAGTACCCCCAGTTTCACTAGCTACCACTTGGTTCTGAAGGTTAATGGTGCATATGACAATTCACTCAAATACTGGGCAGGTGGATAGGGTGGCTAAGGGAACGCACGTCAAAATGTTTAAACGTGTTTTTTTACCCTTGTTAACTAAGGGATTGATTGCTTTGTTTCTGGAGGCGCTTTATGTAGTAGCACGTAGACAATTATAGTAAATAAACAAGAAAAATAGCAAGAAAAATCATCTCTCCTCCATGTGCATCCAAAGTCCAAGACCTTCTTTTGTTTGGTGATTGGCCTCATTTATTGGGCCATCACAAAAAAAAGTGTTTCCAAAACTTTCAACACTCCCAAGTTAGAAAGTTTGGAAACTTTCAACTCTCCCAAGATAGAACTTAATTCTAATGCAGACTTTCCATTGGCCCATCTGTGTAGGCTAGGACTCTGGGGAAGGAAATATGGGGTAAAATGTGTGATAATTGGGAACAACGTGGGGATGCATGTGAAGAACTATGGGAACAACATTAGGAACATTTGATAAAGAAAATGGGATGAATTTAAAGGACATTTGGCAAAGGAAATGGGATAAATTTAAAGAACATGTGTGGGAAGGAGAACATATGGGAGCTATGGGAACAACATAAGGAATATGGGCTAACATTATAGTTTTCCCATGCTCTTGTCTCCAAAGTCAAAAGATTGAAAAGTAAACAACACAGCTTCGTCTGGTCAGCGAATCTTTTGGAGGTGATCCCCATAGTGTACACTTCTTGTCCACACAATCCTACCTCTTGAGTTTTGGTGTTTTCTCTCCTTGTCTTTGTCTCAAGCTTCAAACCTTGAGTAGAGCGTAGTTAGCAAGTTCTTACACTTTTATTTAGACTATCTTGGGATGTTCAGGCTATTGAAAGAGTTGTATGAAAATAGGCCAGGGTGGGACTTGCATGTAGTTGATATAGTCTTTGTTTGAGGACACAAATCATTTTGTTTTTATTGAACTATGCTTCCATGCCAAAATCATGTATATGAAGTTTTCCTCTTTCATTCCCTTCCATATCTAAAGGTTATTCTTGCATCCATCTTTTTGGGTACTTTGATAAATTGAACTTAGCTTGTAGAAAGTGGGAGATCTATGGTTAGTGCCTTTTTCTCGATCGATTAGACTCATCAAAATGTTCTCATTGAAAGGTTTGTTGCAATATTGCATAGTCACAAGACTTCTAGTAATTTTATTTGTGAATCAATCTTCTTGTGTTTCACATGCCCAACCCTCAAGCTTCACATTTGTGAACTTCAACTCCTCATACCTTGAGCAAATCATTCTTGTGGATGATGCTATTCAATACGGATCAAAATACATTTTGCTTGACTCTGTGAATACAGCCTTTGGAGAGGGAAGGTATTATGGATGTGGTAAGCTCATATACAAGGAGAAGGTGCAAATGCTACACCCTTCCACAGGTGCTGTAGCCTCCTTTAAGACTTCTTTCACTTTCACAATTTTCCCTCCTTCTGGAGACTCAAGTAAACACTTTGGACATGGCTTTGCATTCACATTCATGGAAGATAACCATACAGTTGGAGTTGCAGGGGACAGCATGTGTGTAGTCACACTTGGAACTCAGGGACAAATAACCAATACATTTTTTGCAGTGGAATTCGACACCTATTTAACCCCATACTATGATGATCCAAGTGATAGCCACATAGGCGTTAATGTCAATAGTTTCATGTCATTGACCACTTACAATTTGTGTAATCTCATAGGTAATCATCCTAATACGTCTTGCAGATATTTTATCACCGCCAATACCAAGTTTACTGCTTGGATTGAGTATGATGCAACAACTGAGTGGCTTGATATTTGGTTTGCAAATGGCTCAATTTCTAGTGGAATTGTGAAGCCAAAAAAACCAGTGATTCATTATAATCTGAATCAGTCCCATAGTCTCTTTAAAGTCTTGAGCCATGAATATATGTATGTAGGGTTTAGTGGGAGTAGTGGTTTGTATACAGAGATAAACCAAATTGAATCCTGGAGTTTTGCAAGTAGTGGTTTACCTTTACCATCTTATATCGCTCTACCAGAACCCATTTTAAAATCCAATTATGTGAAAGACTTAGTGCCTATCATTGTTGCTATTTGTGTTGGAGGTGTTGCGATTTTCCTTGTTGTGGTTAAATGCTTTGTTTTCTATCATCAACAACAACGCAGAAATTGGAATCTCATGATGGACTATGGGAGTGATTTATGCAACATTGGATGTCAAAGGTTCACTTACAAAGAGCTATGTATTGCTACAAAAGATTTTAGTGAAGCGCAATTGTTGGGGAGTGGTGGCCATGGATCAGTTTACAAGGGCTTTCTTCAAGAGACTGGTTCTCTAGTTGCAGTGAAGCGAATCACAAGAGAGTCAAGGAAAGGAGAATCGGATTTCATTGCAGAGATTTCTGTGATTAGTCAAATTCGTCATCGCAACTTGGTTCAATTACGAGGGTGGTGCCAAGAAAAGGAAAATTTGTTACTAGTGTACGATTACATGAGCAACAAGAGCCTTGACAAATGGTTGTTTGAAACTCCTGGGATTTTAGACGTGCAGTCTCCTCATGTCTTACCATGGGAAGTTCGTTATAATATTGTGACAGGAGTGGCAGCAGCTGTACATTACTTACATGAGGAATGGGAACAATGCATTATACATCGTGACATCAAAGCTAGCAATGTTTTGTTGGATGCACAATTCCAAGCACATCTTGGAAATTTTGGATTAGCAAGGTTCACAGACCATGACAAAAGCTCAAGGACCACCATGTTGGCTGGTACTTTAGGGTACTTAGCTCCAGAGCTTCAACACACAGGCAAGGCTACCAAATCCACTGATGTGTACAGTTTTGGTATTTTGGCTCTAGAAATTGCATGTGGGAGATGTGCTCTTAGTGAAATTGATTCACAATCCCAATTAGTGTTGTTAGATTATGTGTGGCGAGAGCACAAGAATAAGAGCATTTTTAATGTAGTGGACCCAAGATTAGAAATGAACTTTGTTGAGGACCAAATGTTATGTGTCCTCCATGTGGGGCTTTTGTGTTGTCACCCTGTCCCGCTAGTCAGACCAAGCATGAGATTAGTATACCAATATCTAAAAGGTGATAAGTCAGTGCCATCTCCACCGGAATTTGAACCAATGGCAATATCTTATTGATTGAATCCGGTTCAAGTAGTAGAATCACTAAAGCACTTTGTGACCTTAGAAGTCAATGATCAACCAATCATAGAGGACTCATGTGAGTCTTTAGCCACCACAAATTCTAGATCTGGAAGTGTAGAATCAATCATCTAGAAATGAACTTGTTATGCCTTTTGTAATGCTATGCCTATGTTTCTCTCATAATCTTTTTGACTTATTTGTTAGATGGTGTGCTACTGGACATAAATGCGTGTTGTGAAAATCTGTACTTGTCCCACAATCTGTTGCACATTGTGTTGTTGCATGTTGTCTACCCCCTAAACATCTTCTAGTCTTGATTAGGGCCATGAGAATGTTAGGAAGAGGAGGAGCCATAATTGTCCAGAGTAGTTCAATGATTAAAGCAATGCAATCCCCCCTTCTTCCTCCACACTAAATAAGAGTATGATGAAGTGGGTGCCACAACTGCTTAGTTTGTGGGCAAAGAACAATTTTCAGAAGATGACAAGGAGTGATATAGTTGCCTCAAATCTGCTCTACTGTCTCTAAGTCCACAAATCCCTTTCCTCCCAAACTTCTCTCCTCAGAAATTTTCAGGGTTAGGTGCCCACCACTTCACCAGTTGTTTGCAGTTTGATTGAAGAGTATGTATAGAAACTTGACTTTAAATTAGATAGCAGAGAACATAGGTTTAACTGTCATCCAACTTGGTATGAGTCACAGGAGCATGAAAACTTATTTGTTGAAGTTTCTGTGGATGCCATTTAGATCCTGAAACACAATGAGAGCAAATGGAGGTCTTTGAAAATGTTAGGCGACCACCTGGGATTAGGCAAGTTGACAAAACATTTGTAGCAGGATAAATGCTGCTAATGCAAGACTCAGGCCTCACTTTTGTCCAAGAATTGTGTACCACCTTGGGCAAGAGGGTTGATTGAGGAGAGTCAGGAATTTGGGACAAGCATGAATGTCATTCAGATTGCGAAGGCACATATTTCAATTTTAAGGAAGGAGCTGATGCCAATGTGAGACTCAATCCTCAATTTTCTCTTAGAGGTGTGTATCACAATGGACAGGAGTGCTGAGGTACAACAGAGAAGGAGACGTGGGTTCATTGTTGTGTACTTGTTGACTTGACCATGAGCTTTCTGTATGTTTTCATGGCAAGCAAGCAGGTCCCTTAGGCATTGTTGTGAAATTTTGTGATTTGCAGGAGCTCCATGTTTCATGGGAAGTAAGCAGGTCCCTTCAAAGCTGAATCCAACAATACACCGGATATATTATATACACCCTTACATCTTCATGCCAGTGATATGTAAGTGGCTTGCACTTCAACACCTTCCACCATTCACAGATATCATCAAGACACATATTGAGAGAAACAATAGCCCACAATATCACATAATTATCGCTAAGACTGCTGTCTCAGTTTCAAAAAATTCAAGCAAAGTAATTGATAATGTCATCAAAGAATCCTCTGGTCAATTTTCTATTGACAAGCAACCTCACGGACAGGCTGAATGAGAACTGTAGCTTTGCAGTTTCTCCAGGTGAGTTTTAAATGCTCCATTTGGTAGAGATTATCTATCAGGCATGAATGAAGCTCTCTCTCATCACTGATTTCCAAAACTACAGATCTAGTTCTGATCTGTTTTCAGCCACATCGTCCAAATGTCCTTGGGACCTCAACAGCAATTACCTTGGTGCTAATGGAGCTATAGATTAATCATCAAGTCTTTATTGCTTTCAACAACCTTGACTCATTCTGGCACTTGTCCGTCTTCAAACCAAAAACATTTCTTGTCATCACTGTCTTGGATCATAGCAATTTTGTCTCCGTGAAACTCTCAATAGTTTCCCAAACCAGAAACTCAGTCATCCATGGTTAGTGGAGGAGTTTGGACATAGCAAGAGGTAGAACCCCAAGAATGAAACAAAAGGTTTCAAAAGCAAAGAGAAAGGAAGATACCTTGTAAAGCCCCCACAGACAGTAGGCACTCAAGCATGGTACAAACACTGATGAGAATCAGACAATCTTCCCCATCCTCTGCAGGTGGCACTACAATGTAGCACATTGTAAGAAATACATCTCAACAAGCAGCTGCATTTTGAGGTTGCAACCTTGCTTGTCATTCCTTTGTAGATAATGAATGTTTAGAAAGCATGCACTCTGACTAGAGGGAAATTTCTATCTCTGCAATTCTTTTTTCAATGCTACAAAAATAATCCACACTTGCAATGTTCCTTGACAATTTCATTTATAGACAGTAGGTCTGGATATCAGTTCTCTGATATTACACACTACCCCTGATCATGAATTCAGTTTCATCTACCTTGTTAAGATTCATTTCTTCCAGGGTGATCTAATTGTGTACCACAACATAGAGCATTCCATTGAGTTGCACTCCTGGATTCTTGATGGATGCTCCATGTTGGATCCTGGAACACAGAATTGCAACATTTTGAAGCTTAAAATATAGTGGAATTTGCATGAAGTTCAGCTACAGAATCTAAAACCCCAGAAATTCTCAGCATGCAGCAGTGCTGAAGAAACTTGGTTGTTGGAACAAGAACTATATGCCTGTGCGGAGGCCACAACATCTATGGTGTTTAGAACATCCTGTGATGTTTCTGCCAAAGAGTAAGAGCTGAAAGAGATCTGCTACTTTTGACCACTTGCACATGTGAATGGCAAACTTGGTTTCTCTTTCTTTAGTTAATATTTCTTTTGGACCTTGCATACCCTAGTATTGCTGCAAGTTCAGATGGACATGTATTATTCTGATCCATTTGCTTGATCCTTGCATGGTAGAAAACTTGAATGTTTTCATATCATTTTGAATATTTTCATTAAACTCCTTTGAGAACATATGCCATTTAATGCTACAAAACCAAAATGTTCTTTTTTTTCTCCTATATTTAAAAAAAATTCAAAACAGATTTCACCAAGTGGCCTTCCCAACATAATAGATAATGAAATTGACCATCACTATTTATGCTCATGTCTTGGATCTCTTTATTACTATTATTATATTCTGATCCCTACCTACTTAACTACTTTTAATCAAATGTCTCTAGATTGTAGTGCTTGTTGTGATCTGTTTATGGCTTGAGATAATGTAGTAGTTGTTGGACTCAAGAAGTTGTATGTGTAGACTATTAAACTATGAAGCTCAATATATTGGGTTTAGTTTAAATCTAAACTAGGGTTAAACTTATACTAGTTTAGGGTTTAGGGTTTAATTTAAACTACATGTGGGTTTAAGTTCCATATTTAAACTAAATATTGCAATGTTTTAAAATTTTAAAACAAAATGGTTTATGCACACATCTTCTTCATGTAAACCCTAAACTCTTTTCATGTATGAAAAGTGCAGAATTTTCTTTGGAGGTTCAGGAACACCCTCAGTTCCCACCCTCATATGGTTGCTTGTGATTTCCCTCGTTAATTGAATTGCAATTTGCATCGCTGATTTGAGGGTCTGTTGGGTATCAACAAGTGTTGTTGCAAGCACCAATGAGTGCGACAGGTAGTACAGCACTGAAACCACAGTGCCACAAGTTAGCACGGAGTCCTACGATGAACATTTCAAAGACTGACGCTGAGATCCCAGGCTTGCTTATGGCTGTTGCAATACTGGATGCAGACTCTCCATGGATTGATAATTTACAGAAAGGGAGGTGGTGTAAAAATACACCATGGAATAAGATACCAAGAAGTTGAAATCAACTGCTCTAAGCGCGCTCCCCGCGGATACGACGAGCCAGCTGAATATCCTTAGGCATTATCGTCACGCGCTTGGCATGGATAGCGCACAGATTGGTATCCTCGAATAACCCAACCAAGTAAGCTTCAGAAGCCTCCTGGAGTGCAAGCACAGCAGAGCTCTGGAACCGCAGATCTGTCTTGAAGTCCTGCGCAATCTCACGCACAAGCCTCTGGAAAGGCAGCTTCCGGATCAAAAGCTCGGTCGACTTTTGATATTTGCGAATCTCGCGGAGAGCCACAGTTCCAGGCCTATACCTATGCGGCTTTTTCACGCCCCCAGTCGCAGGCGCAGACTTCCTAGCCGCCTTGGTAGCCAGCTGCTTCCTGGGCGCCTTCCCACCAGTGGACTTCCTAGCAGTCTGCTTAGTACGCGCCATTGAGTTCCAGAGATTCTTTTTCTCAAGCTTCTCCCGAAACCGGAAACTTACTTCTCTCACTGATCACAAACTACACACAAATTCGAAACAATAAGCAAGTCAACAAGAGATCAAAGCTCAGGAAGTAGATGGAGCTGCAAATCAGTACGCGAAAAAGCGCCACACACAAAAGCGATGGGGAGCACGACGGAAATGGCGATGGAGAGCGCACCGAACATGACTAGAGTGGCAGGCAGCTAGGAATATATGGGCTTAGGTTAGGGACCTAGCCTAGTTCCGAACCTGTTCCGAAGCTCAGGTTCGTGTGCCACGCATACGATCCGAGGCATTACTATTGCGTCATCCCATTGGTTATTGATTCCTGCGGCCAATGGGATTACGAGTTTCAGAAAACACCTGACGTGATTTGAAAGGGACAATTTTTTTGGGCTGTTGGATTGGAAGTATGTGGTAACTAGCACAATCGGACGGTCACAATTAAAGAAAGTTTCCAGCCACAGTAGCAGTGTTTCTTTTAGGAATTTTTGTTTTTAGC
>Ga0209208_10006988_pt1 | contig 15461 bp, 11 predicted proteins | sample S1TSphfallax_3_FD_187694 | JGI IMG/M metagenome (GOLD analysis project Ga0209208, IMG submission 187694) | Host-associated microbial communities from peat moss isolated from Minnesota, USA - S1T2_Fd - Sphagnum fallax MG (SPAdes) (version 2) | ecosystem: Host-associated > Plants > Peat moss >...
CATAGTTCAAGAGTGGCATCTAAATTGAATATGATTGGTGATGAATTGATAATAGTTCAATGGATTCATGGATTGAATCAAATTGTATCAAGAAATACTTGCCATTAACATTGAATAGGATTTTTCCATTGAAGCAAAGAGTAATGAGGACAAATAACCCTATTTAAAGGTTCAAACTATACTTCTTTTTTTTGTGACAAATTTCACACTTGTGTTTTAAAACATATTTCTTTGTTGCAAGATTGCTTATTTGTTCTAAAATTTTGTCAAAATTAGAGGGAAATTTTTCTCAAAACATTGTATTTAGACATTAATTCATAGTTTGTTACCAAAACATAATAGGTTTCCAAATTTTTGTTATTTACCCATGTAATTTATAACCAATTAATTTTGCTAAGACCTATTGTAAGATGTTAAATGAAAAATTAGTGCGCTAAAAAACTTCTAAATAACATCCAAAAAATGTTACAAATAATAATTCCTCCAAATTTGACATCTCCCTTTAGTAACCCCTCATTGAAAAAAAACTTAGGTTTAGTCTACCTTGGTTTATAGGGGTGGTTATGATGAAAAATTTAGGCTTGGTTACTTGGATTTGTCCATGGTTTGCTCCCCCTACCTCTCTCTCACCTTCTGCCTACAACCCCTCTTATTACCATTATCTAAACAACAAGTAAAACAACACAATTATACCAATCTTACTTAATTCCAACGTACCATTGGGTGAAAGCATGATCAATTAGACATTTCGTGATACTTGTTTGCATAAATGGAAAGTAGCCATAAAATACACCTTCATATAATAAATTTTAAAATATTTTTTATTCCAATGATCAATATGGGCATGTTCTTTGACTTTATGCCAATGATATAAACATTACATGTATAATATTCATTTAAATAGATTTTTAAAAACTTTTTGGGCACCTATTTCATAAAAAGTAGGCTTAAAGTAGGAAAAATATTGAATTTTTATACTTTCTTGGATATTGCTACTCTCAAATATACTTATGTGCTTTCAACTTAATAATATATCAAGATTTTTAATGTAAAAATATTTTTGAACACATTTTGGCTAGTATGTTTCAAAAGTACTTTTAACCTATTTTTATTATACAAAAGTTTCCCAAACTTTGTATACAACAAACTATAAGCCCATTATTGAGTAGCATGATGGTTTGATAATGATTGAAAACATTTTGATTCGACTTTCTTGCATTTATGTGCAAAAATATGACTGCATCAACGATAATTAATTTTTGTGTTTAATTAATTGTGCTTTCACCCCATTATGGGCAATGGTGATTTACTAAGTTAATTCTTTGTTCTACTATTATCACCCTAGTCAACCAACATTAACCTCACTACATCTTACTTTATTTTCACCTCATATCCTTTCTACCCCCTTCCATCCTTATTTGTATTAAACAACAATCTTTACTTGAATTAGTAACCTTTATCCATTGGACTCACTTCTATTCCCCACTTCCTAAAAACACAATGCCACATTCAAGATTGAAATGTTCAACCATTCACATTGACAAACTGCCATAATTTTGTATGTTGCAATTAAATACATTAAATTTTTTTTGGGGTTCTCCTAATATCTCCTTCTACCATCATATCATTAGAAAAAACCCTTCTTGAATGTAGCATCAACTAGGCTTTAAATATGCTAAAGAAAAACACACATCCCTCCACAAACTCCCTTCTCTACCTCCTAACTCAATCCAACCCCTTTAAAACCCTAAAACAACCTCTGCACCCTTGCAAATCGTCTACATCCCCTTTTGTACCTCCTCCTCACCTTCTTCCATTCCTAAACTCCTTTTATTAACTCCTTCCTCCTTTTTGTTTCATGTGGTCTTTCTCATCGAAGGTTATTATTGAGCATGGGCCACCACCTCTCTTGCCTCCCACTCATATCTCCATCTCCTCTTCTCATATATCTTTCCTTGAGTTCACCTTGAAGGTCCCATTTTTCATGAATGAACTATCACCTTCCTCTTGCTTGTTGATGATGTACTTAGTCCCCCCCAAGTCTCCCCAAGTCCTTGCATCATACTCCTATCTTCACATCCAAATGTGAAATCAATGAAAAGGAACCGACCAAGAAACCCCAACCTATTATGATGACCTAACTCCTTAATCTAGACCTAACAAAAAATTATAGGAAATGATTTTCTCTCTAACTATCCCCCCCCCCCCATCCAATGTGTCAACCAATCCAAGGCAGGATAAGGTGCTCCCTATCCTTTATAAACTAACTAACCCATTTTCTCCCATCCTATGTAGGCCACCATTCCTTAGAGTCTAAAGTTGTTAGGACTTTATCCTAACCCCTTTTAAGATCATGATCTCCTTCCCCTCCCCCAAAACTCTTATTTTCCTCATCCTACTCCTCATCTCACCTAACCCCCATCCCCACTAGTAACAATCCCACAAAATGGGTCATCCTTCTAATAAATTGGGGTTAGGCTAATTTCTACCCAACACCATCTAGCTTACAAAATTGAAATAGAACCTTGGTTCAAAGTATGGATTGGTATTTGGTGTGTGAGAAAGTTGAGATTTAGGAATGTAATACAAATGAGCAAAAGAAGCAAAAGAATGGAATTAAGTTAAATGAAATGAAAAAAAATGATAAGTTCAAAATTAATGAATATTAAGTCAAGTTTTTTATTCAAAAATTGATTTTTAAAAACCCCACTAGTAGACAAAAATAGGAAGTAATTTAGTCAATTCAAGGTTTTGAAAATTAGATTTAGAAAATTGTCATTTTCATTTTTATCTAAATATCTTAGTTTATTAAAATTGGGTAGAAATGGGGTATAACACTTATTTAATTAATTTTGGACTTAACTCAACTTGTTGGGTGGCACAAAACCCTTGTGATAGCCACCACATAATTGTACATTTTCACAAGTTTTGAACAAAATTGCTAGTTTTTCCCTTCCTTTCAAGGTAACTTATTACAAAGTAGATGTTGATCAACAAATATTAACTAAAATTATCATTGTACATTGTACACAACTCTGACACATAATGGCAAACATAACACATTTAATGGCGTGAAACATATAAATTAATAGTTGACCCCCCAAAACTTGTGGCTAGCAAGTTCTCATTTTGAGAATTTTCAATAATCACAATATTTTATTTTTCAAAAATATATTATAATTATAAATATGAAAGTTCATGGTGTTGAATGTTGTTCACATTATTTTAGACTTCAATTCAAATATATTGAAACATAATTTTTAGACTTAGTATTTTTTTAAATGTGAAATTCATCTTGTCGTGGAAATATATTATTACATTCAATGCAAACATTCATCATGAACAAATTACATGTATTAGGGAATCCACCCTTAAATTTTAATCACTATATAACATAAGACTAATGTATTAATCAAACAATACATGTCATTTTATTCATCATGATGACTAGCTTTTAAAGTATTGTATGTGGTTAACTTCATTAGCCACATCATTGTTTGCTCTAACCTAACTATCGTGCACATCACTATTTGTTACTGTGTTATTCATATTTTTATTTTTCTTAGTAGAAAATGATAATGTGATTGAATCAATGTCCACCTATTGCATTGAGTTTGTTAAGTTGGATTTTCACCTTACCAATCTTGGTACAACTCTACATTACATTGTGTCCTCCTTTTTTCAACAACATCCACCATTGAACACGCATCATTTTATAATGTTCATCATTTTAATCCTTGACAACATCATTATATGTTTTTCCCATCTGTATTGGGTACACTTTGTGATCCAATGATTATAACAGATATTTAATTAATTTAGGACTTTACAAAAGTCTGAAAATCCAAACAAAATTTTTACAATGTTAAATTTGTAAACCTTTCAATTATAAATGACTTGGTGGCCACTAGGACTGCAAGGAAAAGCTCTTAAAAAATACAATTTACACACAATGTTTACAAATTAAACTTTGAGGACAACATGGTAGGTTTTTTTAAAGAAAGCAAAAAAGAAATTAGGGGATGATTTAATAAAATTTAGTTTACATAGATCACACTAATCATGCATGTACTAAGAGGAAAAACAATTGCAACAATTAAAAAATCCAAATTGCATAACATGTAAAATGGGAAAAAAAACCATAATTAGAAAAAAAATCTAAATTACATAACATGTAAAACAAGCTTTATTAAAAAATTTAAATAAAAATTAAATTTGGTGGCCACCAAGTTGTCAAAACAATTGTATTGAATTCTTGAAGGGTTTTGAAATAAAAAATCCACTACCAATTTGTTTTTAATCCAAAAAACCTTAAATAGTTTAAATTTCAAAGATAAATTGAAAGATAATATCAAATCCTTGTAGTATTAAAAGATTTATGATTTTCCATGTTCAAATATGCAAGAACATTGGCACCATCTTGAAATAAAAAAACTAAATGACCAACATCATTTTTTCCCTTTCAGAGTTGTAAATGTTGCATAGTCTACAAACAACAATCCAAACTAACTACAAATAAAAGTCAATACTAGAAAACGAGGGCACATGAACACATATACCAATGTAGAAATTTTATAACAAAATAATGACTTGCATATTGAAATGATTTAAATTGCATAACTAAAGGGGGTTGGTTACTACGAACAACACCATTTTCATTATCCACATATTGGACAAAACAATAATAATTTTTTGAAGAAAAATTCAAACAAAACTTAAAATATTTAACCATGTAGTCATAATGAACTCGAACCATCTTGACCAATGGCAATTCAACCAAGGGTGGCTACAAACGAAATGCAAGGTCCAACCATTGCACCTTATTATTTGATAACATTTGTTCCTTGAATGAATTAAGAAAAAGACCACTCCACTTTGGATTCCAAAGCACTTTGTTGGGTTCATCATCAATCAGTAATGTTTGATGTTCCTTCCCATAAGGTAGTCCACAACAAGCATAATATATTCATTTCAAATCCTTTAAATAATAATGGGACCTTGCGGAATTTCACAAGATGTCTTGGAACATTGTTCATGTCCCTAAATGAAAATGAATCGATCCAAGAAATTTTCAAGAACGAGTATGGGAAGAACTTCCAACACATCTTCAAGTTTCATACAAAGACCAAATTCCAATGTAAAAGTAGTTGAATGTCATAAAGAGGAATTGTTATACTTCAACTTTCACTTCCACTTTGCTCCTATCAATATTTCTTCCAAAGACTCATGCATTCTCATGTTGAATAACAAAATGCTCTAAATAACACAACACATTGTTGACACTAAAAATTAGCAATTTTTTGGGTCCAACAATTTGCAAACGTAAATATGAACTCATCATTGAAATACATTTTGAAACTTTGAATCACAAGAACAACAAAATGTGTCAATGAAACAACAAACGTGGTTCGAAGTAAGATTAAAACACTTATAAATTGAAGAACAAATAGAAAAACCAAATGAAAAATAACAAAAAAAATGCCTTGTGGCCACCAAGAAATTCATTGAAAAGAAGGAAATGATTCAACTGAAAATTTGAAATGATTAAAAAAACCAAAGATTTGGCGGGGTAATAACAAGAAAATATATTGAACTACACTAATTTAAAAAATTCACTATAAAAAAATTGGACAACAAGTTTTTTTGGCTTCAATTGCATTTTAAACATATTATTTTAATCAATACATGAATCAAAAATCAATTAAAAACTATTATAGTAAGAATAATAGTAAATATATTGCATTATTTTTTGTTTCAATTCTCTATAGTATGTTGGTGCACAACTATCACTACAATCTTCAAACAACATATTGTAATAAGGATCACCACGACTTATGCTTCTAATAGTCCCAAAAGGATTATGCCTAACAAAAGTCTAAACATTAAATCCAAATGAGCGAAGGGAGACCAAGTAAGAAAGGATAGGGGAGAGCAAATAATCTCCATTGTTATGTGAACCCTCAAACAATTCTAAAAATATAGCACTACACAAATAGATTCATATCTAATGTATCATCTAGAAGCAAAGTGTTCCTATCATGAGTGTCAAGAAATTCAAGAAGAAAACATTAAGGTTTTTATGGAATACATGTTTTTTGGGATCAACAACAAGAAAATGATCATTTTTTTGGCACAATTTTTGTTTGGAAATCCTTGGAGGATCCATTTAATATGTATTTGCTCTTTAATTTCATCTAGATATTTGTCAATATTGTATTGTCGTGATGCATACCAAATATCAACTTTGAACCAAACCAAAGAATTTGTTAAAAAAATTTCAATCCAAACCTAAGTGTAAGGGAGGAATTGGTAGGTGTTTGCATATGAGACTCAACCCATTTCGTCACCAAGACCCCACTAAGGTCAAAATCACATGCAATTGACTCACCACAACAAGAAGTGATTTTGGCACTTTGGATTGGAGGTGAAGACTTGAAGTTGAAGGGACATCATCCAACACCATTTTGGGAGGCAAAAAAACATCCTTTGCATCCCCACACAGAGCAATACGAATCTAAAACCGTCAACAAGATGAAAAAAATTGTATTGTAATTTTTAAAATTATGACTTTAATAAATAAATATAAAACTAGAGTACGATTTAATGGTATCAATGGTTAAGAGAAAACTATTCACCTAGTCATCAACTTTTTCAATGGATAATGGTGAACCAAATGAACCATAATCCAAGCCCATATGTTATTCAATGTCATTTTTGCTTCCATGAATAAAATTGTCACCCATCAAAATCCAACGTCCAAGTGAGGCTCGAAAAGCTCACAAGCACCCTAAAAAGTCATTTTTGCTTCCATGAATAGAATTGTCACTCATTGAAAATCCACATCCAAATGAGGTTTAAAAAGCTTGTGAACACCCTTTGTAATAATAGACTCTTCAATAACAAATAAGTTAGTATGATCTTCCTTGCCCATTTTGCATTCAACAATTTGAGCGAGATTGATTTGATAATTTGGATTGCAAAAAGAAAAGTTAAAATAGACCATGAACTTTTGATAACAATTAATAAAAAATCTTCGTAATCGCAAAATTTTTAGAACCATGAAATTCCAATCGAAAACCAAAAGTAGGTTGGGAGAAAGCAAAAAAACAATCATTAACGCCTAGCAATCGCCATGCATACAAGAGGGAAAAAAAAAATAATGTTGTTGACAATTTCTAGAAGAAACATATACAAAGGGCAAAAACTTTAACAAGCAATAAATAGACTACGGCAAGAAAATCCATTGTTGGAGGTTGTGAGGCTACAACAAAGGACAATTAAGCATAATGTAGGGTTAGGAAGTCTTCATCTTCTAGTTTTGTGGTCTAGTTTATGACGCACAAGGAAAATGAAAAAGGTATGCAGAAAGAAATTTTAAAATTATTACATGTTTTGATAGAAAAGGCATCAACTTCATTGTGAATTTTCCAATACCATTATGTACATTAAATAATCTAACAAAGTAACACAATTGATTATATTTACCCTATGTGTACAATTGCAATAACTATTATTGAGACTTCAATGGGTTCAAGGCATCCATTTCAATGGGTTCAATATTTTGTAATGCTTCACCAATCGGTTTTTTCTCTTGCCCATCATCTTTGACCCTCACATCAATTTCAATAATTGATGCTACTTAAGTTTGAGTAGTTGAAGAATTGTGAGATGCCAAGAAGTCTTCATCAACTTGCAAATTTAGATTGTTGGGTTGTGCTTCGATGTCTTGAGGCTTTGACAAGAAAATATTTTTCTTCCCTTTCTTTTTTGAAGTTTTATTCTTAGCTATGGGTGGCCTTGTAAAACTTTTGTCTCTACAAATGTAACCAAGTTTGCCATTGTCAATTGGTGGTGGAATAACAAGAATTTCACTCATAGTCAAAGCCTATGCATCATCTTTTCCTTTGCTCTTATTAGAGCTTGGCTCTTCATTTACATCAATGTTAGTCATTTGCACACCTTTTGTGATGTGGAGAAGGTCCTCATTTGCACCAATTACAACATTTCTCATAACCACGCTGGAGAGTACATCCAAAGACAAACAAAAGCAATGATTTCAAAATGATTCCCCTTGAGATCATCCTTCATGATCTCAAGAACTTTACATTTTTTTTTTGCATGTTCAAAGAATGTGATGTTAATGAACTAGAGATTAACACAAAGGAAAATGGGGAAGCCACATAAACACACATATAGACATATCTCATGACTCATCCCCTGAAATGCTTAGGCAAACTATGTTGCTACTTAAAATGGGCTCCAAAATTCTTAATAGAACCTCTAAGTAGATTTCATTTCAATAAATATGGGAATCTTTTGAAAAAGTTGACATGAGGTTTTCAATGAGTAACGAAAGTTTCTTGCTCCCCAAAATATTAACTTGCGTCAACTTCTTGACCTTCTTGATGAAAAGGTACACATAATAAAGTACAAGCTACCTCATGAAGCTTACAATGAAGCTAGAACCTCTCATGTTCCTACCATGTACTATCCAAATTCGAAATGCATCTTTGTGATATAGGTTGATTTCATGGCAGTCGTGAATAGGAACTTAAATGACTCGTGGTCACAAAGGTAAACCACCACCCTTATAGTGACCTTTGCATTCAACAATGTGTTTAGAAAGGATTCCCAATTTTTGCCCTTTCCACACAATAAGGACCTCTTTTGTTGTGTGCGTGATGGAAACCATAGCAAAAGTGTTCATTGTGTCATCTTGCAAAAAAGAAGCCGACTCAATTTTGTCAACGACCTCAAGAAGTTATGTCATATTATTGACTATGTCTATTAAGGGGGTAGGATGGTAACATGGTTTGGATGAATAAGGCATTTAGGATAGGGACTAGTCATGGAACATTGTTAGTTTGAATTTTGAATTCTTGTTGTTTTTAACCATGGTGATGTGACTTGGGACTGTCTAAAGTAGAGAGTTATAGGGAAAAAAATTATTTTTAGACACATAGTTTTGGGAAAAATAGGAGTTGTAGGTACTTTTTAGTAAAAAACCATAGATTCTGTTTTGATATACCACATATTTGTTTTGATGTTTTGGGTTTTATTTCAATAAAGCATAAGTGTGTTGTAATTATGATGAAGTTTTTCGTAAAATAGAGAAGTATAGACTTCTATAATGATTTCTATGTTTAGATTGTTGTGTGAATTTGATGTAATAACAAAACATTATGAAATGAATTGAAATCTTGTTTTTGGAGTTTTTTTACAATGTATTTTAAAGTGCATATTTCGGTTATATGAAATATCCGTGAATGTGGTGTTTTAATGAATGGAGAGTTAAGTGTGTTGAAAATCAAGGCAAAAATAGTGAATGTATACATTTGAAGTGCAAATACGTTGTTACAGTAGTGTGGAATAATTTTATATGCATTAAATTCATTTATACCATTTGGTGACCATCTCACGGGGAATTTTTTTTTTGTTTTTATTGCAATAGTGAGTAGGTTTTTGTATAATATATGTTGTTGTACTAGAAATGAGAGGGTTCAAACAAGTGGTTTCGTTTTTGTTAATTCAAAATTTAAAGGGGCATGTTAAAAATTATCAAAAGTCTAAGTGGGTGATGTTGTAAGGATTGTAGAGGGATCTACAAACTCTAAAAATGATGAATTATGAAACAAGATGAATTGGATGGTAACCCAAAGTTTACAGTGGCAATTAGACTTGGAGGCAAATTGTTAAATCACTAAAAGATGAACATAATATAATCTTGAAAATGGAGAGGAATATGCAGGGCTTACAAAAACCCCATATCGAAATCTAATGTTGGAAAAGACAAGTTCTGAGAACAAAGGAAAGACTTGTATGGCACATGTTGTTTCTACTATAAAAAGTGGTATAACGTGAAGTATGGAATGGGGGTCTTTAGAAAAGGCAAGTTACAAATGACAATCTCCATGGAAAGAGATGTAGTTGACTACTCATCCAAATGAATGGGTGCAATATATTTCTTAGTTGCAATATGTGGTTTAGAATTGTAGAAATCAAGACGAAGCAGGGACTTCCATTGTACCTAATCAACTACAAGGATCTCAAATCTAGAGCAGTGATCACTAGTCAAGGAAGGGATGTTACAAGAGCTATACAACCCATGTTTGTGTATCAGTTGGCATTTCCAAATTACTAGGAATTAGTGGTAGACTAGGAGGTGGAAGAAAACACTAATATTGATGTACTTGAAAAAACAAAGGATAATTATTTACGATCATTTGAATATGCAAAGGCACGAGTGAATGTGTTGGATGAAGTACCATAATCATACTCACATCGAGGAAATCTAAAGTTGGATCAAATTAGGTATACATTCAAAAAATGGGATCATGAATATGTGGATTCGGAGGTGATCTGATTTTTAAAAGTTTGTGCATTATGTAAGGAAGAAGGACATGCAATCGTGGATTGTCCTTTTGTGCCTTTTCACATCAAAGCATGTATTGTTAAACATGTGAAGTTACAGAATGTGGTAAGAGCATTAATGGATCAATCACATGCAGAAGAATGAAAAATTCTTGTAGTCCATAACAGACTGAGAGGCATGGAGTTGGGAAGTCAATTAAGATTACAAAGTTAACAAATTTGTCTATTTGTTCATATTAAGAGCAAAAAACCGAAGGTGTATTCACATCCACATTCTGCACCACAAAGGATACACATTGGAGGTTTTGGGATAGAATAAAAAAACCACCCAATTAGTCAATAATTATTAATTTAAATTGCTAGAGTAATGGGTTGCCATTTGATTTTTAAAAACTCCCAATCATAATGTCTAAAAATCAAGCAACCGCTTGATTATTTATTTTCTTAGTTGTAATGTATGAAAATCAAATGGTTGCCCAAAAACTTTTCCCCAATTACAATGTTTGAAAATAAAATGGCTGCTTGATTCTTCTTATTTCAATGTTAATATTGTTGGATGTTTGCCCACTTTCTTTTCCTCAAAGTTGAGATTTTTGTGGCAAGCAAGTGGGTTTCCTACCAAATGAAAGTGGGAAAATATGTATATGGGTGAAAACACACTATGAATGAATCATTTTTTCACCACTTTTCACCCAAAAAAATGATGTATAACAAGTATGATAGGTATGCAGTAAGTTGAAATCTTGATGACATTTTTTGAAAACCCTAAACACAAGGAAAAAAAAACTTTAGAATGTGCATGATAACATTTTGGAACTTAAAGTTCATTTTGAATCAAAGTTAAGCTTGATCCAATGGCTAAATGAAAAAGATTGGATAAAATCAATGTGCATAAAAAATATAACATACCTTTTTTTAATGGCCATAAGGCCTCATGTTTGTGGTTCATGACACATTATCAAACCAAAACATAAAAAATAAACATAGAATGCCATCTATAAAATCTCTTCGTTTTTTTTAAAGTAATGGGTTTTTTTCAAAAAAAAAAGTTTATTATGCATTTATTGCTCAAGAAGTGTAAAAAAAACATCTTTTGAATGGATTTTCAACGAAAAACTTAAAATTTTTAAATGGTCATAAATTTAGTTGATGTATATCAATATCATTCACCACCAAAAAAATTCACTACAAAACTCCACCCATAACCTTAGTTTTGAAATATATTTATAATTTTTCATACCATGTAGCAGTAGCCCTTTACCGGTTCTGTCCGTGGGTCGAATGGCTTTCCAAGCAAAACTAGATGGTGCCAACCAAACACTCGAGCCAAACCACAGATAGTAGCCCCCCTGAGCGTTTGCATGCCCGGGCCGGCTGTATGCGTGTCAGTGTGGGGGTCGCCTGTGTAGATGGCATGCCCTGCACCAACTGGCGCCAAAGTGATTTGTCCCTCGCCTGCACATACCATTCCCCACCCTGGTGTGGTATGCCAGCTACCTTGAGGTCTTTGCAGATAGTTGACTTGTAAGACTGCCGTGGCCAGAAGTAGAGCCTGTCAGCTGCGTAGTGAACGCAATGTGGGGATACTTGGCCTCTAACATTCGAGCCACGTGCCCCAACCAGCACAACCGTCGATGTGCAAGCAAGTAGGCCAACGGCTTGACCTGGCAAGTTTTCCAAATGTGCTACAAACTGTGCCAATCGAAAACCCGCACACCCATGATCCCCTTCAAGCAGCTGTTGTATGCCGATTCCAACCGCTGCTGCTGAGATTGCGTCACGTTCCAAGTCTCGGCACCATACACAAGTGCGACACCACAAAGGTGTTGAACACCTGCACTTTGGCCCCCAACCCCAAATGTCTATTCCACCACACGGCCGAGAAGTGGGCAAAAGCACCTAGTCCCCAGCCCCTGTGGGCATTCACCTCGGCTGTCAAGCTATCATTCGAGGTCAAAATCCCCCCCAAGTACTTGAAGCTATCAACCCTCTCTACTAGCCCCCCGCTAATGGCGACGACGGCCGGCAGCCGCGACTCGCCCTTGCCCACCAACATCACCTTAGTCTTCGCAATGTTAACCCTCAGGGCAAATGGCTCTGTAGCGGCATCCATGCACTGCAACATCAGCACCAAGTTGCCGGGGTCAGCAGAAAAAAACACCATGTCATCTGCACAGAGCAACAGTGTAATCTGCGCCAACGTAAGGCTCGTTTCTAGGGATGCCGAAGAAAGCAGGTTGCCGTCGGCCCAGAATTGCACCGACACCCCAGAATCCGATGGCATGCTTGCCAAGGCCTACTTCACCACAAAGTCTAAGAATATGTTGAACAGCAGGGCCGCCACAATGCAACCCTGGCACACCTCGCTGCCCACCGAGAACTCCTATCCCAGGTCCCCCCCCAACCTAATCGCAGCCAACGTCTCGGTGTGCAAATCCTCCAGAAGCTCAACAATTTTGGAGGGTACTCGGTACACGCGCAAAATGCGCCATAGCGCACCCTGGTTCACCCAGTCGTAAGCCTTGGTCAAGTCAATGAAGGCAAGGTGCAACTGGGTACCCTTGCTACGTTGCGCCGCGTTAGACAACTGGCACAACACAAACATGGCATCAACGGTGCCCCGGCCAAAGCGAAACCCACACTGCGCTTCGTGCAAGTTGGCCCCCACTACCTAGTTCACCCTGTGCATGAGCAGCATGGCATACACCTTGCCAGGGATGCTAAGGAGACTGATCCCCCTGTAGTTATCGGTGGCATGCTGGGAACCCTTCCCCTTGTACAGCGGCACCACCAGGGCTCGTTTCCAAGCCATCGGCGCTCGCCCCGCTTTCCACACCGCCAGGATAACCCGGTGTAGCCACGCAATCCCCTCGGGGCAAGCCTTGAGCAAGGGGGCAGTAATGTCGTCCTCACCAGGTGAAGTGGCATCACGAATATTAAGCACACAGGCCTGCACTTCTGCAAGCGATGGCTCTTCCCCAACCCCAGTGCCCCTCGCTTCTGCCACCAGCACCCCCTCAACCTCCCGCACGGTAACATCTAGCTGCTCCCGCACCTCGTCGGTGAGGTCCTTCCCACCCCCCAAAACCCCTGCAAAGTGTTCAGAAAAGCGAGCCAGAACCGCCTCAGGGCTATAGACGTGCTTGCCCTTGCAGTCCTGCAAAACCTTGGGGGGTCCCCTGGCCCTACTGGTGCCGCCCGCCGCCATGTGCTTCACCTACTGCGCCCATTCACGGCTACGACCTGCCTGCTGCAACTACTCAGCCATTTTAGCCTGTTGCCTCACATAGGTCTAAACGTCGCGGGATACTGCGGCCTTGACTACCCGATTTGCCTGCCGGAAAGCTACCCGTGTGGCTAGGGTTGTGCAAGAAAGCCGAGCCAAGTGAGCTGCACGCTTGGCCGCTACAAGCGCGAGCGTGTTTGAGGACAACCCGAGCTTGTTCTGCCGCACCAGGCCCTGCACCCCAACCGTTTTGGCAGCAGCCAGGGACACCCCCTCCTCAAAACGCTACCACTCCTCCTCAAGCTCTGACACTTGAGGAGAAAGCACAGCAAACCGACTGCCTAGCACCTGCCCAAAAGTAGCACAGTGGCCCGGATCCCGCAAAGCCCCCCCCCTCCCACAAACCCCGGCGAGTTGGGGCATCACATTTGAGCGCCCTGAGGTGCAGCTGCAACGACACACCCAGCAGGCAATGGTCGCTGGGCCCATGGTGCACACTGCGAAAGATGCGGCAGTCGCTCACCCTCCGCATGGCGCTGCTAGAAACCAAAATATAGTCTTTGACGTACCAGCGTTTGGTAGCGGCATGTTGCCACGTTGCCAGATGCACACGGTGGTGCTTGAAGAAGGTGTTGGCAGCCCGGAGGTGGAAGGATGCGGCCAAATCAAGCAAGCGGGCACCATTGTCCGATGCTCGGCCGCACCCCGATGCAGATGGAATTTGCCAATGACGCCACCCTGCTCTTACCAAGCGCTGCCCAGCTCTGCATTGAAGTCCCCCAGGACAATCAGCTTGTTGCTAGCAGGAGCCCCTTTTAGATAGGCAAAAAGCATGAGATAAAAGGCATCCTTGGCAACATCCTCCCCAGCGTTCGTAGGTGCATATGCCATCACCACAGTCAGGTGCTACCCTGCCTTGGCCTGGAAACGAGCAGACGGCAGCCTGGGCCCCAGCTGGCTAAAAGACAGCAAGGCATCCCTCTAGGTAAGGGCCATCAACAAGCCCACGCCCTGCTCACGGCATTGATCAGCTCTTGACCAGACAAGCTTCCAGGCCCCTTCCCCCTTAATCCCTGGCACGCTAGAGGGTACAATGTCGCACTCTCCAGTACGTTTCCACCACAACTCTTACAGTCCACACAGCCCAACGCCCACGCTATACAGCTCGCTCGCCAGCATGCTCAGCTGCAGCCATCCCTCCTCGCCCTCTGCACAGCTCCGCAAGTTGTACGTCCCGATTCTAACCAGACGTTTGACAATCTCCACAACAACAGCAGACCGACACACAGGCATGGCTGTGATGGTCGGGTCCGTAACCCACACGCCTCCCCTCAAAGGCTAGGTGGCAAGCCCAACAAGCCCGCGAGGGCCCAGGCGAATACCATGTGACGTATTTATTTCAACACAAATATACTTCATATGTTCAAGTTTGTAAATTTTTGTTGTAGTTTCGTTTTAAATAAATTATTTTAAGTTTAAACTAATGCAATATATTTGAAACGAAAAAAAATAATCCAAGATGTGATGTCCACATGTACAAAAAAAAACCAAATGCATAATTTTTGTTTTTGTGACTACAATTTTTTTGTGGGGTGCACTACTAGGAAATGTGTCCTAGATCATTTTGGGTTTCACTAGATTTTGAGTGAATTTGGACATTTTTACTTAGTGAAATTGTTTAACCCTTTAGTGAACGGGGACTAGTTGCTACGGACAAAGACTTGTTTCACTAGTACTTAGTGAAACAAACTTATTTTCAAATGAAATACAAATTTACCAAACCATTCACTTGTTAGTTAATGAAGTAACTAGTATGGAAATCAATTAGATTTTAATTATTTAATATATAATATTATTGATAATT
>Ga0209208_10006989_pt1 | contig 15460 bp, 12 predicted proteins | sample S1TSphfallax_3_FD_187694 | JGI IMG/M metagenome (GOLD analysis project Ga0209208, IMG submission 187694) | Host-associated microbial communities from peat moss isolated from Minnesota, USA - S1T2_Fd - Sphagnum fallax MG (SPAdes) (version 2) | ecosystem: Host-associated > Plants > Peat moss >...
AGTCATTTCATTGTTTAATGCTTATTGACCCCCCACCCACCCACCCACCAACATCAAAAATGTCATTTGGATGTTTAATTAATGCTTAGTGTCCCCACCCACAAAGATTGACCCCAAAAAAAAAAAGTCATTTTAAATAGTGAAAGATCATTTTTATACCTTTACATTTGGAACAATAATTATCATCATTAACCAAATTCATAATTAAAAAAATCTATTTATAAATGTTAAAATGATCACAACAATTTGGGTTGTTTTTTTTTTTGGAGAGCAATATGATTCATACTATTTTGCTACAATATTTAATATAAAAAAAGATTTATATTGTTGTGGGGGTGGAGACGCTCTAACATCTTTTGCATGCATTCTTAAATAAATCCATGGTTCAACAATAGAAAAATCTACAAACAACTCAAATATATAAAAAACTACATGATTATGATTGGCTTTTGAACATGTTTTTTGAAAAAATCGTTAATCAACTAAGTAAAATAATAATAAAGCAAAAGATCCATGGTGTTTTTAGACCCAAGAGATCTCCTAACTTGGAATAGAGATAGATTGCTTGTGGATTGTTCACACTTAGGGGGGAAGTCAACTAGAATTAATTTTACTAACACCTATTTATTTAATACTAACCATTCAAGACCTAAGTCTTCACATTTCAAAACCCTTTGTTTGAGGTTTTAAAAAATAAATTTGAAAACAAAACTAAACCAAAGGTTCTATCCAATGTAAAAATCCGTAACCCAAATCAAAAAAAAATTCAAATTAAAAAAAAAACAGAACTAAAATTGAAGGTTATCTTGCAAAATAAGAATTGACCAACATTGGTTGATATGTTTTTAAACCTTTTCACCCTCTTTTGTTTTGTGCTATAATCAAATAAATGAATTGGATATGGATCCATTTCTAGCATTTGATAAAAAAATTCATTTGGCTTTGCTCTTCATGCTCTTAAATGTATATTGGAATGTCAAGTTCTTAAAGGTCACACAAAGAAACTATGGGAGGAGATATGTTTGGGTCCTTTATAATGGTGGAGTCACATATCAATATATTCACCATGCAAGGTTATAGATTCACACTAAAGGCTTGTTAATATTCCAATTATGTTGAAAATCCTTTCAATCTTGATTTAAAACCCATGAATGAATCCTTTGAATTTGTTGAACCACAAAAATGTTGGAAAACCATGATTCATGGACTTCCACCAAATCAAAAGCAATATAAAATCTTTCAACTTCACATGCAAATGGTGGAATAAACATAATTCATTTTTTAGCAATGTGTACAAAGTGACCTCATTTAAAATCATTGCCCCAACGATGTAGTCATCTTTGTCATTGTCATCAATGGTGTTGCTTCAATAAACCATTTGTGTAAGGATTTAAGAATTGAAAAGCAACCACTAGCAATGGCAACAAAATCTTGTTGTCATACTCTACCATCATTTGTATCACTTTTGCATGTCCAACAAATGTTTTCATTGCATCAAAGGATTTAAAATGCGGGTCCAACATCAAAGTCAACATTTTGTGAGCATTGTTAGCATTGTAGGTAGATGTAAAAGCCAAAAATGAAACCAAAAGATCCTAGATTTTTGCAATGATATGCATTCACAATGCCCCCAATTCATAGTCGAAACCCCCTTTCACCAAATTGAAGAGGGTAACCATAGATTGTTGAATCTCATTTTGTATACATACATTGATGGAAAAGGCATCATTTAAGGCATTAGAAAGTAAATAGTAACCTCAAGTTTGTTTGAAGATACAAAACTTCACAATGGGATGGATGGTTTCAACAACTACTTTGCAAATTGCCCATGCATGTGTATCTAGCACACATCCTTGTAATTCTTGAATTTCTTGCCTCCCATAACAAAGATTGATGGCATCCTTATATTTTAAGGTTTTTTGAAACATAATCACCTTGTTAGCAAATTTAGTTTTCATTGGTGTTTTCAATTTTCAATGAAAGAGCCCAAGATAAAGGCATGCCTTCTGCCATTCATTGCATCCTTCATCAAACTTTTTAATTTGTACGATTGTTTTTTGTAGGGTAGATTGTGTTGCCGTCAAGTTGACATTTCAAAAACTAACACACACATTAATATCATTGCAAGCATGTCGACATGTTTTGCTAAAAGCATGGCTAAAACATGACCTTTTGTTAAGGGTAAAAAAATTTTAATTAATCAATGCCGTGAACTTCTTAATAATTAGTTAGTTATTAATTGGTATATTTATTTATTATTTTTCACCAAAGGATGAAGTTAATGAAATTAGTTAGATGAATGGTTGGTGATAATTCACCAATCATGTGGTGATTTTTAGGAAGGATAAGGATTGGTATGTATTATCTAATCAACTAGTGGGATGTGTGAAATTTATTAGAATAAAGAAAAAAAGATAAGGAAACCCACATATGTGGTGGGCAATTTTTTTTTATTTCTTATTTATCCTTGGAGGAGGAAGAAGGAGCATCATTATTTGCATTACCACTATCATTATCAATATCAAGGTAACATGGTAGGAAAAATGGAGATGTTGGGAGTATTAGTGGGAGATCCATGTTGTATTTGGTATTATGTAATGGAAAATGATTGAAAGTTGTGTGGAGTCAAGTGCAATATTTCTTCTTGTTTGTATGGACTTCTAAAAAGGCAGGGGGCAAATAATTATTTCTTGATTGATGTATTAGTTTTTTATTTGATTTTTTTTTTATAATGAAATTATTTTCTATACTTGTTATGAGAGTATGAAAGTAAGGTTGTTACAAGAAGGCAACTGCCACTAAAGAACAAATAACATGAAAATGTTCATTAAATTTAAAGGTTGTAGAGGGTAAATTGATGTTGTAAATGTTAAGTAGTAGTAGCTACAAGAGGTCTATGGGTATTATAGATGGTAGGTAGAAGCTACAAGAGGCCTATATGCAATTGTGGGCCTTTTTTCAAGTTTACAAATGACAATAGGTGCAAGACAATACCTATTGTAAGATGGTAGTTGTTGAAATTAATCATAAGAGCAAACTTGTCATGTTTAGATCTTGACATCCATAAGTTAAAATAAATAGTTGGTATAACACCTAAATCCAAAGCTAACATCACATATTGTTCCATGGCTTTAACCACCAATGAAGGGATGGCATGTTGGACTATTTGCTTATAATTTGTAAACATAACATGGGGATTGTAATGCATGACCAAGAGCCTTAACCATTGGCTTTCCACAATAGAAATTAGCATGTAGGCTTTGCCAACAAATTACAACATGTCCTCCATGAACTTTTGTTGTTGTCCATCATTTTTATTATAGGGATTAATATTCCCAAAACGATCTATGATGGCCCATAACCAATAACAAACCTTTTTAAAAAAAATTCCCAATGTGGTTCAAAAGCCACATTGGCATTTTTCCACTTGTGCAAAATGGCTTAATGTTCAACTAATAAATGTGTCTTCATAGAAGTAGTATCATGTTATTGGTTGTATGAGATCATGCCTTTCTTTCCTTTGGTGGTACTAATTAAATTGTAAGTTTGGCATATAGAATGACAAATTATGCAACAAATGGTTTGAAACATAACATGATTTGGTTTATTATCATCATCCACCACAAATAAATGTTAGGGGAAAAACAACCTACAGTGACGCACCCATGCTGTTTGGTTCATGATGAGTTCAATCTCAATAACTTTCATGCAAATTTTACTTCCACATCCAAGTCATTTGGGGTTACAATGTTTTTTTGAAAAAGACGGTCCACTTGGCATTGAAATTGAACCTTCTAGTGGCCTAAATCCTTAGCTAAAATCCCCCCATCTAAGTCATGAATCAAAAGCTTCATGCTTATGTTCATTAAAATCAAAATGTTTTAGTTCGATCTGCCATAATTTACATTTTGATTTACAATGGAAAAAATCAAAGAACTCCAAATTTAATTATGAACCAATTTGACATTGATGCACTTTTGCAAATTATCATTGAAGAAGAAACTAGAAATTTGGCATTAATGATTTGTGAAATCTTTCATCAATTACTTTTGTTAATTTAACACATGAACTTCTAAACTTAGAACCTTGACAAACTAATAATCTTCAAAAATCTAACAATGAACTTTGGGAATCTTTCACCAATGTTTTTTACATCTTTAGATCCCAAACATTGATGACCTTTCCAATTTGACACATGAACTTCTACTAGTAACTAGTAATGAACTTCAAAACTTAGAACATTGTTGACACACTAATGAGAAACGTTAGAACTCTTTCACCAAATTGTGATGAACCTTTAACGCTTTAGAACCCTCAAACACTGACTTTTGGAACCTTTTTGAATTCTATAATTTAAAAAATAAAATTAGAATTGTCTTGAACATTGATGAACTATATAATCTAATAGTGATAATTTAATCAACTTCAAAGGAGTATTATGATGGATCCAAGGTAATGAAAAAGACACAAATTTACTTTGATTATTGTGAGTTGAAGGGAGAAATCAACATCACACAACCCCGATAGCTCCTCGATCTCCATCCTTATAAGATTTTCACCAACGTTCACAAAAGCATTAAAAGGAAATCGCAACCAAAAGTTGCATATGGCTATGGAAGCCAAGTCAAAAAGAGAAGCAATCTATTCTAAAAGATTGTAGAAATGCCCAACTAAAAGTAGAAATGGAAAATGATAGATGATGAGAGATGGAGTTTCATTTTAGGCTTTTAGGTTTAGGGCAAAATGATGAAGTGATACCCTAACTAGATGAAAGCTTTTGAATGAAGAAAAAGATGAAAAAATTGGGTGAAAAAATGAAAAAATATAGTGTCTCGGTAGGTATGAGAGAGGTCCCCATCAGGGTATGGGTGGGTACTGGATTTTGATAGATTGATACCTTGCCAATAGGGTATTATCAGGGTATCTAAAACACTCATACCAGGCCAGGTAGGTTCGGGGTCAGGTATAGCAAAAAGTTGAAATCAATAGGTAGATTCTCTGATACCCGGATCTGGACCTTGATTGATAACCGAGTCCTTTTTCAATAACTAGCCAACACGGGTTTAAACACATACCCTTCTCCTATTCATAATAATTCAAAGTAATAGAAATGACACATAAAATAGAACCAAGTTGGCATTCTGTTCATCCGCAATACAACCAAGTTGGAAGATTTCATCCATTACTTGAAAGACTCATCCATTAGTCTGCTGGTGGCTGTTGATTCCATGAATCCCTAAACAAGAGGTGGAACCCCAAGGGAGGGGAAGTGAGGTGGGTTTCATCCACAAATAAAAAGAACCAAGTTGAAAATCTGCCAGTTGAAAATTTCATCCACTAGTTGGAAACTTCATCCATTTGTGGGAGGGTGACTCTTGGTTCCATGACGCCCCAAATCACCATAACTGGCTGGAAATTTCATCGATTTAGAAACTTTTAAAAAAAACCATCAGTTGGAAATTCCATCCATTAGTAGGAAACTTCATCCATTGGTCTGGTAGTAGCTGTTGGTTCAACGAAGCCCCAAACCACAGGTGCAAAACCTGAAGGTGGGGAGGCGCGTAGGAGTTCATCCACGAAAAGAGAACCAAGTTGGAAAACTAATACATTAGTTGCAAGTTTCATCCACTAGTCGAAAGTTCATCCATTAGTTAGAAACGTCCATCCATTAGTTGAAAAGTTCATCCGTTAGTTGGAAACTTCATCAACTAGTTGAAAAGTTTATGCAATAGTCCCAAAAAATCATCCGATAGTTAGAAAAGTTCATAGATTACTTAAAACCATTCATCCATTAGTTGGAGATGTCATCCATCAATTGAAAACTTTATCGATTAGTCGGAAACTCCATCCATTAGTCGAAAAGTTTACCATTTAGTCGGAAATTCCATCCATTAGTCGAAAAGTTTACCATTTAGTCGGAAACTCCATCCATTGGTCGAAAAGTTTACCATTTAGTCGGAAACTTCATCCATTAGTTGAAAACTTCAAATCACTAGTTGGAAGCTTCATCCATTAGTCAGAAACGTTTCATCTAGTAGTTGGAAACTTCATCCATTAGGTGTGTTGGTGACTGTTGGATGAAATTTCCAAACCGAAGAGTAGCACGCGAACACGAAGGCGATACCAACGAAGCTCTCTCTTCTCTCTGTCTCTCTCAAAGGGCCGCGTTGTTTGCGTTTGTTTCTTGCACTCCATTGCTCCTTTCCTCCGCATCGATGCTGTTGTACACGGGATGCAAGGAATGGCGGCGCAATCCCGGCAGAGGAGCGGCGATGGCGGTCCTCCGGCAACATCTGCATGGACTGTGCCTCTGTACACAACAGCAGCACAACAGGCTTCTTCTCTTCTAAGTTCGGCTAGTAGAGACCGTGAGCAACAACAACTTCTTCACAGACCCGGTTCTTCTTCTCAAACCTCCAATCCTGTCATGCTTGGTACAGATCAGATGGCCACCAGCAGCAGCAGTGGAGATGATTCCGATAGCGGCTGTGACGAGGGAGATCGGCAAGGCCTGCTGCGCATCGATGCGCTTGAGTCTTCCATCTTGGCTAATTATCCTGTAGCTGACTGCACTGATGACACAGGTACCGGGGGGGGGGGGAATTCTCTCCCCCACCTAAAGAAATTTCTTTGTTTTGTTTCTGTTTAGTTCTCCCAGTTTCGTCCCTGTCTTGCTTGTTGTGCGTATTCCTGTGCAGTGTGAGCTTTCTTGTTGCATCGACATAGACTTTGATTCGCAATTGATTGCGGGTTTGATGAGTATATTTTTGTCATGTGCAACGGAAGGAGCGTCCTAGTAGGGTCTAATGCATGATCATCATGCATCAGTGCGGAGATGCATTATTTCTGGGAATGCTGCTTTCATCCAGGCATGTGTCAGTTAATGTAATTTGCATTAGAGGTCAAGATTCTCTCTGTGACAAACCAAGCTTTTGCAACTAGCAAAAGTATTGAAAACCTGTTGGCAGAGCTTAAAATGCAGTAAGATTGGGGGTTTATTGACTGTTGGTTGTGATCAGCGCTCAAAACAACAGAGATTTAAGAACCAGATGTCGTCAGCATTTGTGAAAGTTATGTTCTTGTTGCTCATGTCCTGGTGGTGTCTGTGAGTTTCAAATCTTCAAATACTGAGGAAATCTTAACCCACAGATAGCAGAATGGAAGAAACACAACAGTCTTAAGCATGCTGAAGGTGATGGTCTGACACTCTGAGTGACGCTCTCAATGTCATGCCTGCACTGATTCTTGCAGTGTTGGTTTTGATTTGGCTTGATCTGACACAAGTGCCACCTTCAAAGTGTTTTTGTGGAGTTTCCTGTGCAATGTCATGGATATCTTTCATACACTTTGTGACATTGTGGATTTGTTGAGGTATCTCAAAGTCAACCTGCCATAGTTTAACACATTTGGTTGAGTGTCCCAAGCTTATTTCATGATTCACTGGAATGGTATTGATTATTTGGAGCTGCCATCAAGACACTGCAGTGAGCCACCAAAGGGGTTGATACAGGTTTTGTTCTCAAAATTATTGACATTCCAAGTGCTGTGGCTTTTCAGCCTAACAGTTCTAATTAGTTAGTTCTCTGTTTGATTCAGGCCTGGCAAAGATTCGAGCAATGTTGCTAGCCAAGCACAGTGGCGCAACAGCATGCTTGATATGCTTAGAAAAAGTGAGGGTGACAGATCCAATTTGGGATTGCAAGACAGGGTGCCATGCAGTTTTTCATCTGTTATGCATACAGTCATGGGCACAGCAAGCCTTAGGTACAGCTGCTGTCCATTCCCTAGGCCAGCTTTCTGGTCAGCATTTCCCTATGGCAGCAGCTGAGGCAGAAGAGAAGGCACGATGGCACTGCCCCAAATGTCGGTCAGAGTACTCCAAATCTGAGCTCCCTCGGGAGTATCGATGTTTCTGTGGGAAGCAGGTGGACCCAGTGAATGACCCATGGTTGGCCCCACACACTTGTGGAGACAAGTGTGAGCGGCCACTACCTGGTGATTGTGGTCACAACTGTGTACTATTGTGCCACCCTGGACCCTGCCCCACTTGTCCTCAGCTTCTCATGTTCAGGTATGGATTTGATTACATGCTTGTTACTAATCTTTGTGGATCTGCACAACTTGCTGCCAATTCTCAATCTATTACAGGGCTGTGAAAAGCTAGTATTTGAACTCTTTTCTTCCCTCTGCTCAACCTGCCACAAAATTTTGAAGTTTATATTGAGCGTTTAAGCCCTCACTGTAAATGCTCTCCTAGAAAATTGCTTTAGCCTTGTCTCTTGAAGATACTGGAGGTTTGGTTCTCTTCAGTTCACATGGTTCAGTTCTTTGCAGCTGCTTCTGTGGAGGTGCCTCAGAGATGCGTCGTTGTGGACACCGCAGCTTTTCATGTGGAAAGCTGTGTCGGAAGCTTCTAGGCTGTGGGAAGCACAACTGTGAAAAATCATGCCATCAAGGGGCATGCCCTCCTTGTGCTAAAACAGCAGTTCATCCATGCAAGTGTGGTCGTACTACTGCACTCCGTGCATGTGCAGAATTGGACTTTAGATGTGAACAGAGCTGTGGTCGCCAACTATCCTGTCAGAAGCACTACTGTGACAAGGGTTGTCATTCAGGATCCTGTGGTGAATGCACTCTGGCTGGAAAGAGAAGCTGCCCATGTGGGAAAATTCAGCACACGGGCATCACTTGCGATTATGTAGTCCCTACATGTGGGTCAACTTGTGAGAAACCTCTCTCTTGTCAAAGGCATCGCTGCAATGAACGCTGCCATTATGGACCTTGTAAGGATACCTGCCGCGTTGTTCTTACAAAATCTTGTCGATGTGGGAGCCTCAAAAAAGAGGTAAGCAGGCTGCACTTGCTATCGGCATATGTAACTTTGAGGGTTTATGCAAATTTACGGTGGCAATTATGAGTTTTTGACTGATAAACATACAGGTGCCCTGCTATCAAGATCTGCTGTGTGAGAGGAAGTGTCAGCGAACAAGGGATTGCACTCGCCATGCTTGCAAGAGGAGATGTTGTGATGGCAATTGTCCTCCTTGCTCTGAGGTTTGTGTGATTTCCATCATTTTCCTGCAAGTTAACAAATGCTGCTACTTCAATCCATGTTTAGGGTTTCTGTGCATTTCAGCACAGAGCTCATGAGCAGGGATGAGTAAGGTCCACTATCTCAAGAAATGACCTAACCCCTAACCCTAGTACCTGCTTGGGTTCAGGTCACATTTTCTGGCAGAATGAGTGAGATGTTATATAGGTTAAACATGGTACAAAAGCAGGGTGTAGAGTATAACATCTGGGAGGGTGTGCAGGTTTGTGGGAAGCGGCTTAAATGCAGGAACCACAAATGCCCTGCACCATGTCACAGGTATGATAAGAGGCGAGCCATTGCATTTTGTGAGCCTTTGCCTTTACTTAAATTTTTGGTCCTAGTTTGGTTTTTTCCTCACTTGAACAAACCTGCTATTTGCAAGTGTGGATCTACATGGATGTATACTTATAATTTCTTGACCACATCCAACAGAAGTAGGTTCCAACCCTAAAATACGAATAAATGTGTTTGGAACCAAATAACTGCCTAGTAGAGCTTTGAGAATCATTAACAATTTTCAACTATCACTACTAGAGTGCTGTAGCCTTGTGAATTCTCTTGTGCAAGGGACCTAGGGGAAGGAAGTTTGGGGTAGGGGAGGGTTTTGGGCTTTATACACTGTACATCTCTGGTGCCTAGGTTGTTACGTTTTAGAAGATTTTTATTGTTGGATATAATACATTTGAAGCTTAGTGTTCTCTTGGGGCTTTAAGCATATACTTTCTCTTCTCCTTAATATGTTTGGATAACAGAAGAGAACTTGTTGCAATGGGAGTTGCTCTAAGCTCCATACATCCCTGTCAATCGATTATTCAGAACTACTATACAGAATGGGGAGTTGTTTGCAAACAGTCAACTGTAGTCGCCTGGATCCTGAACAAAGAGTAACATTTCGTTGGCTGTCAGAGGATTTTGTGCACCATGTCCTCTCACGGTGCAAATCTCATGTGCTTGTGGAGAAACAGCTTTTCAGGTTTGCTCAAGCTTTTATCATGCTGTCCTTGTTTTCTGTATCTGAAGAATTGAGCTTCACAGGTTTTGTCTACAAAATCTGGTCAATATGAAGGGAACACTTTAGAAGATATTTGTAAGGCCATCATTTCGGGTGGTGGTGTCCTAAAGTTTTTCCAATTGCTCAGTGCCCAGCAATGCTGACAGAATGTCTGCTGGTTTTTGTTGTCTCCTTCTGTGGAATGTGTTTTGGGTTTATAAGAGGTTTATCTGGGATTGGGCAGGTGCCATGTGGAACTGAGAGAGACCAGCGTCCACCACGGTGTGTGAAGCCATGTCGTATCCCTGCTGGCTGCTTGCATGGTGCTAACTGCAAGGTTTGTTTCATTAGTAACAATTGAAGTGAGGTCAACTCTGTAAAAATGGAACATCCTGAACAGGCATTCAAGACCTTGTATTAGACCTAGGTTGCTATAAACAATGTCAATCTTGAAAGTCGCAGAAGAAATATTGTACATGTAAAGATTGTTGAAGGGTGAGAGGGTTAGGGAGAGGGTATTAGTGCTTGTAATGAGTAATTCCAGTCTGAACATGTGGAATGACTGCAAATGATTATCGGGTAAATAGCACATGCTAGTTTTTTGTTACCTCTTTTCTCAATTGTTGGCAGTCATATTCCTGATTATTTTAATGTTGATCATTAAGCTTTGCAACATCTCCATTCTGGGATTTAAGTCTGTAACCATATTCCAATTGTCCTTCAGTCCAGAGCTAATATTGGCACATCATCATCATGCCAATATCCTGGTTGATAGGGCTACTTCGCAAGTAGCTCTCAGATCCAAACCCTCCAGGTGCATGGTAGATGTTATGTATACAAGGCAACCCATCTAGACTGGGGCCACTGTACCAACTGGTCATCCCAAGGATTAGAGATTGGAACTTTCAAGTCCTAGGGTCCAGATCTGGTTGCACTTGTTGGGGCTGTAAGGAGTCCATCTGCATGCAGCATGGTTCTTCTTGTCCTTTTCCTTACAAGTTCCATCTCTGTGTACTGGCCTCGTTCTTGTTGGGATACATTGATTTTGAATGAGCCCTGAAGTCTGGGACTCTTGATTTTGAAACTGTACAACTCCTATAAATCAAACAATAAGTTGGAATTGAGTCTCAAGGAAGTCCTTCAGTCAGGCATGCTTTCATAGATGAGGAGAGGAATGGGCTCACAAATGAAGAACAAGACGCATCCATGGTGTCAAGTTCTTAAGTTATGTATCAGTTGATATTTTTTTGCTAATTAAGTTAGCTTTTGAGGCCAGCTATTTCTTGAGTCATACTACACATTTAAAAATTGTTTCATTGGTGCCACAGGTGCATCGATGCCACTATGGAGCCTGCCCAGCCTGTCAGCTTCCATGTGGTGCCATTTTGCCATGTGGCCATTGTTGCAAAGAGAGGTCTCTTCCTTTACTTGACTGTGACCATGCACTTGCACTTCTAGAATGTCTCCTTTCAATTTTTTCAAGCAGAAGATGGACAACCCTTGCTTTGAATTGCTGAACTGAAGTTGGTACAATTTGAGCCAAGAAAATCAATTATGCAGCTGTTTTGATGAAACATGAAGCCTGGAGACTGCTGTAATGTACCAAATTCTTAGGTGCATAATGACACTGGGAGTTCTTAGAGCGATTCTCTAGCTGGTTTCAAAGGCTTTGTTGATCACGACATGAATAGGATTAGACAGAAGGGAAACCCTAAGCATGACACGAATAGGATTTTAGCATGATATGAATGTGATTTGGCAGAAGGGAAACCCTAATTTTAAAGCCATGTAGAGGAAAAGGTGGAAATAAACTTCCAATGCACCCAGACAAATAGATGAGAACTGCTACCGAATCCTAACAGCCAGTTTTAGAGTGTCTGAGATGACTTTAAGTGGAAAGGGTACAATGAAGTGGATATGCAAAAGCTTTGTCAAACATGACCAAGACAAGGCCCCCTAGCTTGACTGGATACTTTGACCTGCTGTGATATGTGAATATAGTTTTCTTTGATTATTGGTGATATACAAACTACATGAGTTTCTTCATGCATGTAGATTCCTAAAAACCAGCATAGCTAATGGAGAATGGTGAAGAATATTTCTTTATGAGTGACAGTGCCCTTGTGAAGGTAGTAAGATGTTGGGTATCAGAACACCTCGAGAAGTAAAGGGAATCTGTAAAGCCTTGGATGGGGCTTTTGACCTGCATAGAATGCAGCGTACTTGGGGTAGGGTCATATTTGCTACAACAAATCACAGTTTGTGCATGTACATTATATTATTTGTGTAAGTAAAATGAAGTATGTGAATGCAAACTTCAAATTTCTAAACCCTCAGTAGACATCATAAGCTCTAACTGGGGATTCTGGTGCATAGTAGTGCAAGGACTATTTTCTTGCAGATCAAGTAACCATAAGGCGTAACTGAACCTGGTTTTTCTATGATGAATCTGGTGTCATTTGATGTGGGTCACTACAGATGTCATGGGCCACAACCACGTCCAAATCCTGAGTACACCTTGAAGTCCAAAAAGAAGAAGGTTAGGCATGGCACAGATCCAACAAACACAGGTTCTCCATGTCCACCTTGCTCTGAATGGATAGTGCAGCAGTGCCTTGGCCATCACTCAGGCAGTGAACGCCCGGTAACTACCTTTACTGACCAATTCTTTTAATTGTTTGTCGTTGTGTGATTGAGCACATGAATGTTCAGGATTGCATAATTTTTTTGAAAAGCACCTATACAACTTTGCACATGATGAAACTTGCAGATTCCTGATGGTTAAATTTCATAATCCCTGGAATCACTGGTAGCCTCGCAGGGAAATATTGGGAAGAAGTGTTACTGAGGATATTATGTCAAATCTCATGCGTTCCCTGTGGTCTCAATCTCTGCATGATGGAATTGATATTTTACAACTAGATGCACATGGTGTCTCTCAACTGCAAGCAGAAATTTGATGCCATGTGGCATGGCTCAGTTGGATGCTACTGTAATCTGAAATCAGCCAGGGATTTCAATTGTGTGGGGCGAGGATGAGAGATGAAAGTGTCAGTAGTATATATATTCTTCTCTTTCTTTGTGCTTCTTTGTCATCCAATTGCCACAATCAAGCTCAAAAACTTAATGATTGCTTTTACTTGTGCAGATGGTCTGCTCTCAGAAGTCACTGTTTCAGTGCGAAAAGTTGTGTGGAAATCCCTTGCCATGTGGCAACCATCAGTGTCAAAGCATTTGCCACTTGGTGACAGTTCCCCGCTGCAAATCTGGAGAAGTGCAAAAACCTCAGGTTATGTCAGCCATTGAGAATGGTCATAACTACAATAAATGCAACACCAGATTTGGAACAGAGTATCTAACCCAGGAGCAACTAGCTCAAACCAATGGTGTGGCAGAAGTTGACACTTGTGAGAGGTGCAATTTACCATGCCAGAAGGTGACACTTCTTTTCAAAGTACTTGTGTTAGGAGACATTGTGATGATGGTTCCTTGTGGTTTCATGGTATTTTTCCAGGACCATACACAATGAACACCCCATGAAGTTTGGCATGCACACTGCCACTGCCCTTTCTGCTAAGTACTCCAAATATTTACATTGAGGAACCAATCTGTGAAACCTGATGTAACAATTTCAAAGCTGAGGGTGTCAAGCAAGTGTTAGGCTCAACATGGCCCTCTTGCAAGTGGTTGTGGTTCAAATCCCTGTGGGTGCATGCTCAAGGTTAATGATATTTTTCAAAGCAGTTATAGCAGGGTTAACATGGTGAAGTACTTATTAATGAGTTGAAAACTGGCATTGGGCCTGTGGGGATTGAAGTAGGCAATCAAAATTGCCCTGTTACCCCCAATTGAAGGTCTCTAACTTTGAAAGCAGACAGTAGTCTCGGTACAAACACTGCATAAGTTCTCTAGAATGTTCTGTCATATCTGAGTGGGTTCCTATCACACAGACTTTTCCAAAGCTTTGTTGGTGGAATATTCCCTGGTGTTATGGTTGAGAGAATCCTCACATTTTGGATTGAGTTGTGACAGGAACGGCCAGATGGGTGTATTCATCTATGTTCACGTCCTTGTCACATTGGTGATTGCCCACCATGCAAGGCTCTAGTGAAGCGGCCCTGCTATTGTAGGGCTTTGGTTCATGCCTTTGAGTGCTCAATGTTCAATTCTGCAACCAAAGAAGCCCAGGCAAAATTACTTCCTTGTGGAGGCCCTTGCCACCAGTAGGTCAACTTAATCCATTCCAAGTCTTTGATTTTTTTTCAGGTGGACACTGGACTGATGAGGAGGACATCACAATCTCTTCTCATAACAATACATCTCATAGCACCTCACAGACCTCTGGTTTCAGATGGTTACCCTATGTACAGTAATGGCCTTCAATCAGGTTCCTGCAATGTCAAGAGGTTGATTGATGTGTTCTTGAGGAACAGGAAGGAAATGCAGCATTTGGCATGACACACAGAGTGGGCCTGTGATTGCAGGAAACTTCCCAACTGTGCACATTTGTGCCCAGACATTTGCCATCCTAATGCCTGTCCAACTGCCACCAATTGCCGCAAAAAGGTTTGGCAGGAAGCTTCTTTATTCACTCAGATTTTATACATGCTGCTAAATTATGCATTTTCCTATTTTGGGCTTGTTGCACAAGTAGGGTCAACACTCAACACTGTCATTTGCTTGGACATCTGTGGGTTTATGACAGGTTGTGGTACGATGTGCATGCCAGCGACTGAAGAAAGAGTGGCTGTGTTGTGAGGTTCAAGCTGCACAAAAAGGAGAGGCTGGCTCAAAAGATCTTCCTAAAGGGACTCTCCCACCTGGATGTGGCCTTCTGCTTTGTGATCAGGAGTGTATGCGATTGGCTGCTGAACAGAAGGCGAAGGAGGAGTCTGAGGCACTCAGGCAGCGCAAACTCAAAGAACCTGAGGTCATGAGTCCCACTGTGCATCTCTAATAAATTTTTCTACACATTCTGAATGAGACCCCTAGACATTTGAATTTAAGCATTATTGTGTGTCTCTAATGTGCTGTGTGCAATTGTATACAGGCATTGTGAAGCAACCCAAAAATGCAAAACTTTCTCAACTACAATCAGTAGAACTAGCAAATTGTGTATTAGAATCCATTTGTAGGGAACTGGGATATTCTGGAGAATCCTGCATATGCACGATCATATGCAAGATATATATAATCACAAACATGGATTGTCTTTTCATGGCTACATCCTTGTGGTATTGATTGATTACACCAAAGATTGAGGTGGATGAGTGTTCATTCCCATGTCATGTTTTTTTGCAGCCCAAAGAAATTGTGGTGAGATCAAAGAGACGGAGAAGGTCTGCTCTGGCTGATGAGAAGAAAAACAGCTCATG
>Ga0209208_10006991_pt1 | contig 15457 bp, 10 predicted proteins | sample S1TSphfallax_3_FD_187694 | JGI IMG/M metagenome (GOLD analysis project Ga0209208, IMG submission 187694) | Host-associated microbial communities from peat moss isolated from Minnesota, USA - S1T2_Fd - Sphagnum fallax MG (SPAdes) (version 2) | ecosystem: Host-associated > Plants > Peat moss >...
GAGGACTTATTAGCCAAGTTTGGCTACAAGCTAGAGAGCAAATTAGATTTTATTTTTTTTGGCTATATTCTGGCAACATCCTACAAGCTATGGTCTAAATCTGGTGAATTCAGCTTTTTTTTTTTTTCCCTTGAAATATGGCTATTCTAAAGTTGCCATATTTTCCCAATAAAACCTTTGAAGGATTTGTAACTTCCACTCTAGCCGGGGAAATCCCTTGTCATCATCCTTTGGGATGTATTTTCAATGTAAACTTACAAGGCCAGAGTAAGCCATCACCCACCAGTGCATTGTGGAGGATGGATGATGTCTGGACAGGAAATGCTCATTTCTGTCCCCTAGTTAACCATGGTTATTAGCTATTTAGTTACCATTCACATGCATATCTCTACCTATCTAGTAGCCACTAATTGGCTCACCTATTTACATCTAGTGACCACTTATGTTCCATTACTCACCAACAATTTTTTTTCTTATGAATTTTTGTTTGTAGCCAAAGTGGCAATCATCCATGGGAAGATGTAAAAAAAAGTGGTGATCATCTTCAATCTTCAAGAAGATTTAGGCAAATCTAGCTATAGTACAAAACTTTAATCATCCTTCTATATCTTTAGCTACAGGCTCAAAACCAAATCTATAAATTTGATGATTTGTACAAAATTTTCCCTCACCTATGGCTATTGAAAACCTTCAAAATCACTTCATTTTTTACTATTGAATTTCTCTTTGTGGCAAAAAATTCATCAATCAAAACATGGCTTCTCACCACCCCCTTAGGTCTACAAAAACTTTGTCATGGTGGTGAATTGGTGAACTTGTATTGCAATACACCATTTCTTCCCACATTGTCACACTATTTTGCCAAGGAAAGTACTAGCAAAGGACTACGGTCAAATTGAAGGGAAATGAATATGTGCATGAAACCAACAAAAGGAAAGTAATAAACACTATTCATTCATTATTGCCTGCAGAAGGACTTACCTAGTGTAACTTGAGTGTGTGCTATGGGATTCATCTTAGGAAACATTGAAAAGATGAAGGTCTCATCAATGTAAAATTTCAAACATAAAAAAATTAACCCACATTCGGAGACGATTGAACTATTTTACATATTAAGGGTAGTTGAGAATAGGAACTTTTTACCATTTTTACAAAACTATAGGAGAAGGCTTGCTACCTATAGCCTCTCCCATTAAGTTTAGGGTCCAAGCCCTGAGGAGGGTCCAACTATAAGACACTTAAGATCTAAGAGTGATATGTATTTGTTAACTGGTGAGGATTTGGATGGCAATGGAAGGCACCCATCCCACATGCAAAGGAACTTGGAGAAAATTTCTAATTTTTTATATAAAAAAATCCACAATTTTTTTTGCTAAAAACGAAATTAAAAATTAAAATTTTGGGAAAAAGTGATTTTGGAGGTTATTAGTGACCAAAGTGGAGAATTTTTTTTTTAAAATCATCATATTCATATATTTGGTTTTATCATGTAGCAAAAATTATAGAACAATAATCAGAGATTTGTACTTTATTTCTTATTTATAATCAGATTTGATTAATTCGTCATGGGTATGATCACCACTTTGGCTACAAGAAATCACTGATTGGAGGGCACTTTATGTTCTTGAAGATCCCCCTTAAAAAGAGGATAGATGTTAAGCCTATTCCTTGATAGTGGGAGGCAAAGTGGAAGGCATGTTATGCCTACTTATAGGTGTAAGATCCATCCCATTAATAAGAAGTAGGCATAAGAATTGTCCTTATCATATGTCTCATGATCTAATAAAGTATCGGGGAAGGCATTCTCCTAAGGATCTTCTCAAGAGGGTTGTTGCCCCAGGATGGGAACCCAATATTGTGGGCCCAAAAACTTAAGAAGGATCATGGTAGTAGGCATTCCCCAACCTAAAGATGTCAAGAGTTTTTACACAAAAGCATATTTCATAAGTGGAAGCACTTTCTCTATGTGGAAGGTCCCTTCAATTCATGAAAGGATCTTGCATGTAGGGAGGTGTTTTTGAATATAAAGAAAGAAAATCTTGCAATATTTTACCTTAGTTCATTAGAGCATTTTCATCGGCATGCTCTAAAAGCCCTTGCAATGGGAAATTGCATTTGTTGAAGGCAATCAACATGAAACATGACCCCACCAATGATGAAAGATGGTATTTTGTGGTGAGGCCCTATGAAATTTCACATTGGGCCTCACAACTTGGTGTAAAATGTAGGGTTTTGGTGAGGAGTGGTGAAGGTTGGCAATGGGTGCACAATGTATGTTGCCATTGTGAAAGTTTGGATGGGAAATAACACAAGAGCTTGGAGTTTTTTTCTTCTTCTTCTAATCATTGCCAAATCTTAGAATGGCCAAATCCCACAAAACAAACATTTGCAACTTTGTCTTTTATTCTTTTGCCATAGTTGAGTCCCACAAAAAAAATATGCATCTTCCTTTTCTATTATGTGCTATAATATTAATGCCTATGCCTATCATTGTCCTAAGATCGCACAAAATAATATATAAACATCCTAATTGGTGCATCATACCTACCCCACCCCCGCCCCCCTTAACAATTTAAAGTTAAAGTCCTCTAAGCCAAATAACAATGTTAAAATTTCTTATTGTGAAGTCCACTATAAAAAAAACACCTTGGTTATAAGGTGAAGATATTAATAGGTCAAGTGCAAATGTGAGCCCCATCATTAATCACTTAACTACAATCCCCCAAATTCTCAACTAGGTGTGAATCATCATGAAATGTTTTTTTAAAATAATCTCATTATTTAGCCATATTACTAAGTAATTAGTTTTATTTGGTGCATCAATGACAAAAGTATCTTTTAATTGATATTTCCACTAATGGCAATGTCAAACATCCCATATGCTAACTTCAAAAATACCAATCACCAATCAACATAGTGATGGCCCTCAAAGATTGCATGCACAACATACATTCAACCTATTGCTAAAGACAAGTCAATTTGTTCATGCACATTGGGAAAATACAATTCACCTATAACAAGCAAAAATCCAAGCCCAAAACACAAAATAAACAAAACACAAAACCATGTGCAAAATTTTTTTACATGAAACATACAAAAATTTGCAAAGTTGAAAACACTTTATGTTTTATAATCTCAAATCACCAAATTTAGTGACTTGATAACCCACAACCTGGGAATATATCCCAAACACTAAACAATTTGAATTGTGTTCACACTTGAACCAATTCCAAGTTAAAATGAAATTAATTATGTTACTTTACTGATTTTTTTTTCTAACCATCACCAAATCTCACAAATAAACATCAAAAGTTTCCAATTTTAGCCATGGTTGAATGACACAAAAAACACAACCTTTTTCTATCCTTGTAGCCATTGTTAAATCCCACAAACAAACAAACAAGGTGATCTTTGATTTTGATCATGATTGAATTTCATGGAAAAACATCTACAACATTTGTTTTTTAGCCATCACCAAATCCCACAAAAAAGAACAAACACCCTCATTTTTTAGCCATCGTTGAAGTTAAAAGAAAAGCACACCCCATGAAAAAAACTTGAAACATACACAAAAACAACCCAAAAAATCTAAACACATTAAAATTGAAACAATGCATAATTTTATTTCATTCAATGTTCAAATCTTTTTAGGCCCACTTGGAATTACACCAAATTTGAATTGTAATGAACTTATGAATTCTCTAATTCTTGTGTGCATTCCAAGTCTATTTGGAAGGTTAGTCCTCTTTTCAAATGTGTTACATTTTTCCTATCAAACATGTTTCCCAATTTTGATCTTGTTCATGTTCAATAATCATGCTATGAAGTATCATAAAACACATCATGAGATCAAAAATTGCATCCATTTGTTACATGGGTTTAGAAAGATATCAAATTTAGATTACAATACCTTGAAACAATTCTCTATGCCCTTTTTGCACTTTCTTGCATCTTTGCAAAGTTTTTCCTTTTTTTATTTTAAGGTTCATGTATGGTTTGCACAAAACAAGATGATAGAAAATAGATAACATCTACCAAAAGATAATATTGAAAGTAGACATTGTCATTCATTTTGAACCTTAAAACACTACATGCCCCATTTAACATGTTTGCAACCATTGGTGATTGGTCTAACACATTAATATCATTGTTTCCACTTGGAAGCCCAAAAGATGCTTGTCACATACAAAGAGATTGATTTGTAATTGCTTTTCGAATTATGGACATGTTTGCATCTTTTTTTAAAAATTGCCCTTGCCATCCAACTAGGCAATTCTTCCACCTCTAATGCATATATATCAAAGTTTGCAAAAATGCTTGGAAAGCCCCTACTTGCATTGATCTTCAATTGATTTTCTATGTTTGCTCTTGTGGGTTTTCAAAAATATTTTGGTGAAAAAAATGCAACTATGGCATGCACAACCCATTTCATGCATTCCATTGTTGTGCTTTCAACAAATTGGCAATATTCATCTATAGCATGAACCTTCATTCCATATGCAAGCATGCAAAATGTAGCTATGCATTTTGGGATTGAAGACAAGCCAACCTTCTTTGGCCAATCTTATCTTTGCAATAATTAAAATCATAATCACAAACAATTTGCAATATTTTCATTATTTTTTTGCTATCCATCCTATTTCAAAGCTTGAAAAGTTCCTCACTATACATTATTGAAGGAGCAAAAGAGTCCAAAAACATGCACTCATGCCTAAGCTTCCACAATTTTAACAAATTCTTAGCACATTTCACCTTGTTGTTGCCATGCTTATGTCTTTCATCTTCCAAGCAAGTTGCTCCAAAGTTCCTTGTAGAAACAACTCCTCCCCATTGACATCATCAAGGTTCTATTCAAGTTGAGCAAATAGCCTCTCTCTCTCTCGCTCATTCATCACACATTCTTTATCTTTGCACACCAAAAAACATGAAAAAAACCTCCTCAAGCTTCATGATGATGGCAAATTTGGAGCACACAAAAAAAAAAACCAAAACAATTATGATTCATGTGATTACATGACCGGATGTTGTGTGAGCTCTTTGCTCAAAAACAACACATTTTGTGAAGAGATTTGGCAAAAGGGTCTGCATACTAACATTGCAGTGTGTGTTTGCAGTGTGACTGGTGGAGATGGTCTTACAATCGAGTATTATAAAGCATAAAGCCCACGGGTGACAAAGATTCCAAAAATGCGCAGCTCAACTCAACTCCTACCTTGACCTAGACCCACATTTTGGGAATTGCCCCACCCAGAGGCTATTCTAAATATGTAGCCACCTTATTTGGCATTAGAGCCAGATGATCGTAGTAATACACCAAATTGTTAATACACCAAATTGTTGTGCCAACAATTTGGTGCATTATTTCCTCTTCTAAGGATTGAGGCCAGGGAATGTTCCTCTAGTTGCCCAGATCAAGGCACCAAACCCTAAGCACCAACAAAAAAACAAAAGGCTTGATGTTCCATAATGAGCAGAGGGGATCATTTAGTTTTGAGTAAAACTATCTTGAATAGGAGAGAGCAGATGCTTCTAGACTCTACCATAGCCTAGGGTCAGTTCCTACATTAAGAAAACATGAATAATTAATTTCTTTGAAGGAATAATTTATGCATGTTTTAGCTTTTGAATTCTTTTTGTTCTTTTGTAATTTAGAAATAGTCTAATAATATAATACTATCATAAATGAGGAGTTCAATTTTACACATATTGTAACCTGACATTAATTATGCTGGATTTTCATCACCTCCGTGTCATATTTTGAAGAGAAACATTTCAATGTTGAAAGGATTATTTAATGATGAGACTGACCCTACAGTAGTAGTGTAAGGCATTCAGATATACACAAGCTCATATAATACTGTCAACTTTAATTTCACCTGCAACAAGCTACAGAGAAATCATGACATATTAAAAAACAATTCATGTGCATGGTTTTATCTACAAGCTCATACAAATTGTTATAAGAGGTAATCAAACACAAAAATAAAAAAAACTCTCATTAGAAATGCAGGACCTATACTACTCAATGATGTCCTAAGTCGTAACAACAACCTGCATGTGTTAGATTTTGAAGCCAATGCTCTCATCTAGGAGTAAGGGGACGAGGGTGAACCAAAATTGGTCCTTCTTGCAATTAAGGATTAATCAATGAGATCTTTGTAGAGTACCATTAAAACAATAGCCAATAAATAGAACCATGGAAACAAACACTCTCCCCCCTCATCCATGTCTCTCAAAAGTTTTTGGGAGAAAGTTGGTGATTTAAAAATGAGAATAAACAAAAAAAAATTGCTGACCTTTTTAACAATTTATAACCCAAAAAAGCAATTGCACTTGCTTATATCCATGAATATTTCAACCTTCTAGAAAAGAGGAGGGATTTTTGCCAACTCCTTAAGAGGGAGGGATCTTATATGTATAAGGAACCCTCTCAAAATACACTACAAAACCTTTTGGAGTGTTTTACTAGGACTCTCTGTAAGGTCTTAACTCACATAGCTGTTTCAATGCAGCAGCACTCATTTTTCTCTTATAGTGGTAAAGGGTGAGCTGGGCAACATAAGTTTTCTCATACTAGGGACTTTATGTGGGCCAGGGTGAACCAGCACTTATACTGGCACCTTCACCTTCTTGAGTAAGGCCTCTTCGAGCTGATACTTAAACCCAGGAAACATTAAGACCCTGAATTAGTCGAAGGGTATCTTAATAATGTTTATAAGCAACTCAAAAAGCTTTGGGACTTTTATGATAGTTCTAGTGTGGGTGCTGGTTCATCCTATGCCTTTAAGTGTACCTCAGACTTTATGGGCAGCCTTTTTGGGTGCTAGCTAGTTGCTATATATATAGCCAAAATGTTATATTAAAAAAAATAAAAGTTGCTAAAACCATGTGCTTTTTGAGATTTTCAACAGCAAGAATTCAACCAAAAACTAAGAAAAATCATCAGATTTCTAAACATGTTTAAAAGTGTTCAGCCAAATATATAGAAAGATATATAAACTTAAATTATTTTAATATTTAGCTTGTAACCAAATGTGGCTAAATTTTCTTGTGGGTGATTGTCACTTTGGCTATAACACAAAATTGCCCTAAATAAAAACACTGGTTACCTGGGAGTTGAGTCGTATTTGACACCCACGCGCCGCCGGAGTACTCTGCAGCGGCCCTGGCTCGCTGGTTGGCTGCTCGTCGACGATCCTGTGACAAATGGAGCAAACAAATACATAGAAACAAGCACTAGGCTGGCTGGCTGGCTGCTTGCTCTACAAAGTACCAAACTGTTGGATTAATTAAACCTGCAGCTAGCTAGATAGCTAGGTAGATCGCTGCAGCAGCAGCAGCAAGCAATACGTAAGTTGATCAGGGATTATTTCTCAGGCGACGGCTTTGTGATAATCACGGTCGCTCGCAGTGTCATCAGTCACAGTTCCGACGTTCCGACCAGTGTTTTTTTAGGAATTTCTATATATGTGTAGCTTAAGTGGCTATCATCCATAAGATGTAGGAAAAAATGATAATCATCCCTAGGAAGATCAAGCTAAATCTGGCTATAAACCACATAAAGACTAGAAGTGGATTACAAATCTTTAATCAACCTTTCTATATTCATGGCTACACAATGAAAATCCAATTTTAGAAATCTGGCGATTTGTGTTTTTTTCCCCTCACTTCTGGCGTTGGATACCCTCCAAAATCGGTTTGTTTTCCAAATGTTTTAAAACCTTCGTTTTTTTAGGAGATTTCGCCAGTTGAAAAAAGGCCGGAACTTCCATCAAGTCGGACTAGCGCTACTACAGGAATCGAACTCGATCAAAGGTCTGAGCTGCAGGGAAGAGCCGTTGGTTTGCTTTGCTATATTTTTTTCTTTTTCTGTTGTGTGTGGCATGTGCTTGTGATGAAGCCACTTTGGGGTTTTTGCGCTTCTGGCTTGGACTTGGGTCATCTGTCTTTGTTCTTCCTTTTCCCCTTTGCTGGGTGCTTTGTTTAATACAGCTTGCCAGGGTTTCATCATCATTCTGATGAGGGTTCATGATCAATTGTGCAGCAAAGCCAGCTCTCGCCTACAGTTTAATTGACCAGCTACGTCAAGACTATAGTGTTTGCATAACAATCATCAAGCACGAGCTGGCTAGATCAAAGATCAAAGAGCTAGTACTGGTGTTTTTTCTTCTCCGGTGAATTTTCGCAATGTGGCGAAAAAAACAAATCCACCGCGAATTGATAAAAAGGGGTTCTTTGGGGGAGAAATACACAAAATTTGGCATATTTTGAGAGAAAAAACTTAGAAGCCACCAGATTTAAACAATTTGTTCGTGTAGGCCACCAGAACTAGGCAAGATTCCAAAAGAATTCTATTGTCCTGTCTGACCTCTAGTCAAATTTGGTTCATTAAGACTCTTGTCGATGATTGCCAGTCCACCTACTTCACAAAATTGAAATTTGAAAAAAAAAAAAAAAAAAAAACCCTGGAGCCTAGTACGAGTTTATTCCCCTCCTGATCCGGGACTCGGGATCAGCTGCAGAAAGGATAGATATGTTTGACGATATTTATCGTATGGCCTTCACTGGGAAGATTATTTACAGGAGTTTATTTTTTGTGATTAATCCACTTCCTGCAAGCTTCATGCAACGCCTGGTTAGCTTCACTTGCTGGAGAATTGTAATTTCGAAAACATGCAGGTACTCGATTTGAAAGAAAACTTCGCAAGAAACTTTTTCTAGCATTTCCTGTAGTGAAAAAGAGTGGGAAACCTCTGCCGAATTGAGGTTGAATTAACAAAACGTCTAGGGAAAGCTCTCCAGGAGAGTCGAATCGCGGGACAAACCTTTCAATGTTTTATTCTAATTTTCCCATTGTGAGACAGAGGAATCATTGCATTTTCCCATCGTCAAAAATTGAACTATTTCATGTTTGCATGTGGAAATTCAAGTTCTACTTGATGGTCCCAAAGAGACTCCTAAAAAAGTTTCTTGTGAGCAGCTTCAAGACTAGAAACAACCAACCAGCAGGTTGCAACATAGATCATATATACCACTTGCTGCAATATATATCGGAGGAGTTTTTGCACCGTAGACGATGAGTCATGCAATTCTTCATCATGAGATCCTTGACAGCTACTATAACTCACTCAGACTTTCAGAGTCTGCAGCATCAATTGTGCTAAGATCTGATTCATCAAGAATTCTAATGTGCTAGTTTCTGATCTCATGTGTCGGCTGGTCAGTTAGCAGCTGGTTGTCTTCGTGATAGGAGCTGGATTGTGATCGCCTGCACTGCATATATCGGTATTCACTTTGCTGCAAGCTCTCGCAATTATTATTGGAACCCACCTGCGACAAAACTACTTATATGTGACTGGGTCATAGTCTAGCGCCTGCAGTAGTAGTAGTAGTAGTCATGATGATGAAAGCTCAGGCCGAAAGCTCATGCCTGCAGATGACCAAAAAGGCTTGTGAGTTTGATCATCTGCATTGATGATCACCTTATAGGACGTCCTTGCAGCAGGCCTGACAAGCTGCTGCTGCTGCTGATCAAGTCTTGAACATATTTTTCAAGAGGTGGTTGAGAACTTCAGAGACTGCAGCAGCTTCCCTGACAGTGTGGCATGACCACTTGATCATTTCCTCCTGCTCACAGCTTTCTGTTGTGGCCTGTTGCAAGACTGCAAGCCCTGAAGGCGCGGGAACCTTCGACGGAGTGCGCGCTGCAGCAGGCCTAGGTATAGTTTTTTATTCCAAACACTAAAATCTTCAAGTGTTGTCCTTGAAAAAGGAAAAATAAAAAATAGCTCCAGTATTTTTGTTGGATCTTGGCCTAGGTATTTGCTGCTGCAGCAACGTCTCTCCACTCTTTGTCAAGCTCAGCTAGCTAGGTCGCGAGATATATTCTGTCATACGATGACCTCTCGTGAACACACAGGTCTAGGACCTGTCGTCTATAACATCAAGCTGCTCTGCACGGATAGAAGATGTGTATGTCGACCAGTCTTCGACATGCTTCAGCACCTTCCGGGTATTCACGATACGAGTCATCTTCTATTTCTAGCTAATCAAAATATTCTTATTTTTTTTTCTTCAGGTCTATTTCTTCGCTGCAAACTGCAAGAGAAATATTCTAGCAGCTGGAGTACAAATAGATCATGTGTCTATTGGAGGAGTTGGTCGTTGGTGGGCGGGAGCTCAGCTGGACGAGGGTTTGCGTCTCCGTGCAGAGCTGATATCTTATGGGGTTGCAACTATGCGAGAGCTAGAATCGCTACTAGGAGCTCTGATTGCTGTGTGTCCTCCAGCACGCAGCAGCGTCTGTCCTGCTCATGATTGCTGCTTGCATCTGCAGCTCGACTTCGCATCGACCTTCAAGTCTGGAGCTGGCTATCAAGCAGCACCAACAGCTCCTGATGCAGGACGAGTTCTCGGGTACTTATTGAGTTTCTCAAATCATTGAACGTTTTTGCTATCGAAAGTCTAGCAGAAGCGTTAGGTGTAGCTGTGAAGCTCGTGCGCCATGAGCCGCGCTAGCTGTCGGCTTGATCAGCCCAAGGAAAATCCATCTCACAGCTTTGTTTCTGGCACGGTTTGCCAAGTGCATGGGCTTTCTGACTTCTTGCTGGAAATCTGTCTCTGCTTAGATCTATTCCCTTCTTCTTAATTTGCTTCCGGATCAGCCTTCTCAGTTCGTGATTCCTCGTGAGCAGCCTCCGGCCTGGATCAAGTACGGGCCAAAGTGTGCGAACCTTGAGACTTCGACTTTGCTCATCTGGGCGAAAATATATAGGCAGCTCTCGGTGCAATGTCCTGCAGCTCCTTTCAGTCTTTACTAAACTCAAATAGCTGGGAGCGTCAAACAAGGTCGAGGCACTGACTTCTCTAGCGTCGAAACTCTAAGGATTTCTATTAGGCTGCTGTGATCACAGTTACACATAGTGAGATGTGATCACAGAAGCCTAATGGAAAGCCACTGACACGGAGCGTTGTTTCTTGCTGCAGGGACGACCGTTTTCCATTGGAGAGTTGCAAGTGTTTTGAAATTACGTAGTTAATGTTAGCAAGGCTCGGAACACATGTCCTCATGAAAAGAAAAGACAATATCATTTTAGTGGTGAATCACAGTTTGACTCAGAGCTCTCCCAGCTACTGCAATTCGTCGTTCATAGCTAGCTGAAAACACATAATGGAAAGCTGCTGTGATAACAGACACCTAATGGAAAGATGTCGTAAGTCAGGCAAACATACACGGAATGATTCTTCTGTTGTGCTAAGCGCTCTGACAGAGGGATATACGTGTGCAGGAATCTATCGGAAGACGTGCCGCTCAAACCTTAACCCAGAAAACATGAAAGCATTTGGAGGCTATCGTCGTAACCTAAGCCCAAGCGGAGAGAGAACCTTAAGTTTGCCAAATGACCAGCATACGCCAACTGACACCTGCTTGTACGCAGACTTTAGGCTCCTGACATTTAAAGATATGAAGTCCTTCATCGCCTGGACATGATCATGAACGAAGGATTTCCTCACTTTGGTTCTGCACGGCCAAGTTACTCATGAGAGCGCGCAACTAGCCAACCATGTAAGAATCATGCATAAGAGCGCTAGCAGATAGTCCCGCGGTCAACGACAGGAACCTCGTCATGGCATGCTAGGGAAAAAATTTTAGGGTTGGCCGCGACGTACGTCATGGACAGACTGTTATCAAGCCTCGGAAGTTTCTCCCCACTCGATCAGGAAGGCAGATCAGAGCTCGACACCAGCGGCGGATCAAGTCCTTCTCGATCCGTCGACACAATCCTTGCGGTCGACCCAGCAGCTCTTTATCCCGCAGTTTCCCATGACCAACCTACTGCTGGTATGCAGCTGCATCAAGCAGCCGGACTGATCACTAGGCCTTCTTCGACCTCCATCACGTCAGGAACGCGGGCTTACAACACAAGCACAGCTCGCGCAGGAGCTGAATATATGGCGATCTCACAACCCGTCGGTACCGTAAGCGCTCAAGCTGGTATTTCTCTCTTCAATCTGGATACTCCTACTTCTTTCGAGCTGCAGGAGAGATCGCAGTATCATAGCTCTCCGCGTCTGCAAGATGAGTGGAGTGAACAGCTTTTGAGCCCAGATCAAAGATCATCAGGCTCTTTGACTCCAGGTATAGCTAGTCAAGCTGGCGAAGCTGGTAACGTGGGGCTGACCGGCATGGTTGAGGAATTTAGCAATCCCGCGTTCATCGGTCCAAGCACGACAGCGGCTAGTGGTAGTCGTAGTACTGATCAGCTGGAGCTGCCATCAACCAGCGGCCACTGGGCGCCTAATTTATTGCTGGAATGCGCGCGGGCGGTGGCCGTTAACGACACCTTACGAGCTCAAAACCTGATGTCGGGTTTGAACGAGTTGGCTTCCCCTTACGGGGACTGCGACCAGCGGCTGGCGTCTTACTTTCTGCAAGCGCTCTTCTGTAAGATCACAGGCACAGGATTGAGCTGCCACCGCATCCTCCGAGCTGCCGCCGAGAAATCCTACTCCTTCGAGTCTTTGCGCAAAATGATCCTCGACTTTCAGGTACCGTTATAACTGTCTGCACGCTGTAAAACATGATCTCGGATTGCTATAGGAGGCAAATCGTTTAGGACCGGTGCCCTGGATGGATGAAGCAGCTTCATCATAACTTTTCAGTGCATTAAGTCTCACAGCGAGAAATCGTTCTCATAAAAAAATTTGTTGTGCACAATGTGGTGAAATCGTCAGCATGTGGTGATTCTCGTGATCTGCAGGAAGCAAGTCCGTGGACCACATTCGGGCATGTTGCTTGCAACGGTGCGCTTCTCGAAGCGTTTGAAGGTGAGACGAGCATACACATAGTCGACATCAGCAGCACATTCTGTACCCAATGGCCGACGCTACTGGAAGCGCTGGCCACGCGAGCCGAGGGCGCGCCTAACGTCCGCCTCTCCGCCATCGTCGTCTCCAAAGAAGAATCTGCCATGCAGATCATGCACCAGATCATGATGAGGCTCGACAGATTCGCGCGTCTCATGGGAGTCCCGTTCGAGTACAGTGTCACCCAGTTACCACAGCTGGAGCGCCTCCAGTTTGCACAGGGATCAGCACTGGAACTTCGCCAAGATGAAGCTCTTGCCATCAACTGCATCCACACACTACATCAGGTACCAGTGGAAGAGTTAACTACCATTACTGGTGAGGGAGCTGGCGGCCGGAACAATATTACCGATATTCAGTACAGCAGTCCCCGCGATCAGATTCTTTACACTTTCAGAGACGCCAACCCTAAGGTACGCGTGCATAAGAACCTGCCACATTTACTAATAAATTCTGATCATAAATTCTTATACTGGTTTGCTGCTCGCGCGGCCTTTGATCATTAGCAGCTGATGCCGGTAGCTAGCCAAATCTAAATTATATTATACTGTCATGAATGCTGCAGCAGGCCAGAACTAGTTATGATCACCAGTACTTGCTTGATAAGTGCAGGCAGGAATAATGATTGCCATTATTAACTGCTTTTGATGATACTTAAAGACAAGCAGAAGAATGATGAATTCACTACAAGAGAATGTGGTTTTTCTCACACAAAAAGCCGCTGCTCATGACACGTGTGTAGTAGATGAAATCACAAGGTTTCATGAGCTGGATCACCATGACCATGATCATGAGCTGCTGCTTTTCGTGTGAGAAAAACCACAATCTCTTGTACTGCTTGCTTTTGCTGACGTGCTGCAACCCAATTCTAGAGTACTTCACATGATGAAGCTGCAGTATCAAGCACAGGATGTAACTAGGAATCAGACCTACTAGCTAGTGCATGCCTCTATTAAGATCATAAGAGGTGGAACACATGATTGGTTGAGTTCAGACTGACCTATCAGAATCTAATCGAACAAAATTAGCTGCGACTAGTCGAGGATCACTGATGATGCTCAGCTGCAAACTCGCTGGGAAAAAATGGGGCCAAGTCGCCACATTATTAGGACAGAAATCTAAAGTAGGCCATATTTAGAGAATAGCTTCAAAGAGAATAACTTCCAACAAATAGCCAAATTATAAGGGGAATCCTAAAGTTTTCTACTTCCTCCTCTGATCTGTAGCCAAATTGGTTAAGTCCTCTTGTGAATGATCGCCAACTCACCTACTTCACAAATTTGAAAAAAAACGCTGACTTGGAGATATACATAATATATATATTCGGGACAGGCGCAGGTGCTGCATGAGTTCATTATTATGACTGGCAGCTGCTGGCCCGTACAAGCCATGATTATCGAGCTTTTCGGCATGCACACGTAATGATTAAAGCTGAGAGCTAGAATTGAATTGGGTTGCTGTGCAGGTGGTAACGATAGTGGAGGACGAGGTGGACCTGGTGTCGCCGGACTTCATGAGCTGCTTCTGCGAGGCGCTTCGATTCTATTGGTTACTGTTCGACTCGCTGGATGAGAGCTTTCCGCGTGCTAGCAAAGAGCGACTGATGTTGGAGCGCGCTCACGCGCGCAACATGGTGAACCTGCTTGCGTGCGACGAGGCGACGGAGAGGAGCCAGCGACAGCAGAAAGGCGTGGACTGGGCGCGTCGCCTCAGCCACATCGGCTTGTCGCATTCGGCGTTTACCGAAGACGTCGTGGGCGACGTGCGTGCACTACTTAGAAGGTACCTACTCACTTGAACAGCACTTTACTTTTAAAAGGAAAAAAAAAAGATATATATTTATTTTTATTTTTATTTTTGAAGAAAAATTGAGGACCTTCTTAGAGTCCAATTGGACAATAATTGTCAAAAGAAATGTTCAAATTTTGGGTGTCTGAACGTCTGAATTAAGCCAAAAGAAGAGGAGATTATTTTTTAATATATTTTTCAATGTGATGTTAATTGCCAACTTTCAATTTTTGAGCAATTTGGGAAGGAGAAAATAATAAGCCAACAATACTAACCTCCATATTGTTTTTCACATGTTGGCACTTGGCACCTTAGAATCTAATTAGACAATTGTGAAAGGAAAAGAAGTTCCATGTGTAAAACACATTAGGATTTAAGCAAGAGGCAACCATTTGAATTGGATCTTGAGTCCTAACAATTGTATAGTAACTTGTGAAGAAAAAAAATGGGCAGTAACTCCACTATTTTAAAGCAAAGCTCGGGCAAAAAAAATTAAAGTGCCATGCACACCTTAGAATCTAAATGGACAATTGTCAATTGAACAAACTTTGGGTGAAATTTTTATTTTAAAAAACAACAAAAGACAATTGTTTAAATCCAGGATATTGAAGTACTAAGACAAATTTAAAACAATTTGTGGGGGAAAAAGAATGGATGATAAGTTTGTTTGAGCTCATGGAGGTCATTTTATTCCAAGACTAATTCTTCAAATTTTGGAATTCCATTATTTTGAAAGAATCAAAAGCAAGGGTACACTTTGAGAGAAGGGATTGCATAATCAAGCGTTTGGTAAAATATACGC
>Ga0209208_10006992_pt1 | contig 15454 bp, 14 predicted proteins | sample S1TSphfallax_3_FD_187694 | JGI IMG/M metagenome (GOLD analysis project Ga0209208, IMG submission 187694) | Host-associated microbial communities from peat moss isolated from Minnesota, USA - S1T2_Fd - Sphagnum fallax MG (SPAdes) (version 2) | ecosystem: Host-associated > Plants > Peat moss >...
GCTTGTTAGTCATAGATCTCGAATTTCCAACTTCGGATTGCACCAATGTGCTATTCACGTTGCACAATGTTCAATTTCTGCTGAATGAACGTTTGAACAGAGTTCAGTCTTTTTTAGATTGTTCGGATCCACAATTATGCAGATTGTAATCCTTTTGTTCTCCATGCAGATATTAGGATTTTTCATGATTCTGATCTGACCCAAAATCTGGTTGAGAGGGGAATTTGAGCTCAGGAAGTTGAGTAATCTTGAGGATTGTAGAAGCTCTCCTGAAGAGAGATTACAATGAGCATGGCAGCTGGAATTGTGGGGATGAGGAGAGTTACTACCCACGAGGAGATGACAGCAGGGAGCTCCTCTCGCAGAAGAAGAGCTGCGCCCATGCCAGGACGCAAGAGCACTAGTGATCAGAAGCGGTCTCAGTGCATCATTTATGTTGTGTTCTTCTGCTTTTTCTCTTTCATCTTTCTGCAGTTCTTCGTCTTCCAGAAGCGCTGGGCGACTAGCTTAGGTCTCATAGACACAAGCACCAGAAGCCATGGAGACTTGGCAATTGCATCTGCTGCGTATAACAATTGGAATCTTGGACTTAATCCGTCTATTAAAGGTATGCAATGTTAGCCTTCTGATCTTCGCATCTTGTTCTGTTTGAACCATGGGCTTGGATCCATAGACTGAGTGAAGGAAGCTTGCTTCATGAATGCGCAGAGCGCGAAGGTCTCCACGAGTCGAAAAGTATAAAGGATGTGAGGAAGTCTATGGGTGCTGTGCGGAAGAGTATGATGGAACTAGCTTCTGCTGCATGCTTGGGCTCCAAGCTATTGGCCATCACCGATAACGTAGTCGACGTTGAAAAGCTTAGAGCAGAATGCAGACAAACTGCAGACGTGGACCCAACAGATCGCCCAAATACTTCAGGAGCGCGACAGGACTACCATGTTCTTGATCCCTCCGAGATCACAGACAGTGGGACTGTTGCAAGTAATTCAAAAACGGTAGTCGTGCCCAGAACTGCTAAAGATTTAGCCGTGGCAGCCACGAGGGATCAACAGACAACAGCTATGGCGACAATGCCACAGCAACTGGATCAAATCATAGACTCGTTTCTTCCCCTCAAGGACATCAAGCAGCCAGTGACCCCTGAGAACGAGGGAAACTGGTTCATGAGCTCTGTCGTTGCGAAACCTGGAAGTGGCCTTGGAGAGATCCTCGACTTCCCATCTGACGATCCGGAGGGGAGACTTTTGTGCCTGCAGGGAATCGCCGCCGACGATGGATCCAAGAACAGCTACGGCTTCCTGCACAAGAAGGACCTCGTCAAGCTTGGAGCAAGGTTCCGCGAAGGCATCACTCTCGTCGTTGAAAACTACTGGGATTACGATAATCCCTGGCACAGCATGTCTGCCATGCTAGGTTTCGCGTTCTGGAGGGCCAAGTTCGGTGCCTGCATGATCCCAGAGCGTGTGGTGATGTACCACTTGGGGGAGTTCCAGGAGAAAATGGGTTCCTGGATCGCGAATGTTATGCATGCAACAATGGGGAAATCACTGAAGATCGACAATCTAGGAAACTCTGGCAATGAACCTGCTGCTCATGGAGCTCCAGTTTGTTTTGAGAGAGCCATCGTGCAACGACGGGGGCTGGGAGGAATCCCGTCCGACAGCTTACGCGACCTGTTCGATATGGTGAGATGCAAAGCGCTCAAGTTTTGTGCAATCGACACCGAAGAAAATGCAAGGAACACGGGGAGCACCATGAAGGTGAAGGTAACGCTGCTGACAAGAACAGGCGCAAGAGCGTTCAGAAACGCTTCAGCTGTTGCTGCAGTTGTGAAAGGGGAGTGCGCCAAGGTTCCAGAATGCCATTTTCGTGTTGCCACGATGGAGGGTCTCAGCTTTTGTGAACAGGTATCATCATCATTCTGGTGCTATATCACATTGAAAACTGAGTACGATTCTAATTCTTGGGCGACAAGATTGTATGAAGCTTTTATTGACAATTGTGAGAACCTGAGGAGATTCCAAATCCTTGAAGAATTGAGCCCCAAACTTGTTCACCTTCTCTGAAAGGCAATAGTTGCACACTGATCCTGAGAGAATTGTGAGGAGAGGAGATCAGCATTTGTAGCTTTGGAGAGTCTCTATAGGAGTTCATGAATGGAGAGGTATTTGATCACTTTGTCTGTAGACACGCGCATCCATCTTCTTGAGCTAATTTGATCGTCTCTTCTCTCCCAAATCATATTAAGAGATGCAGTTTAAGAGAACTGACAAATGTGTAAACAAAAGATCATTTGAAATCTCTCCCAGCAGCAAACAAGAGCCAGCCACCAGCAGGAGCGTAACAACTGAATCAATTGTCAAAAAAATTGCCACTGTTAATGCAGCAAATTTCAAAGAGAGAAAGAACCAGCATTCTTTCTTGAGAGGAAGATAGAGATGTCAGAAGTGTAATCTTAGTTCAAGCTGGAATACAGTCAGAAAGCAATCATCCTTTGAAGTACAGTCTACATAAGTTCCCCAGACACTACATTTGACATAAACATATGATGAGCTTGGTGCAGGTGGAGCTGATGACCAGCACAGATGTGTTGGTGACAGTGCATGGGGCTCAAATCACAAACGCCATGTTCATGACAGCAGGGGCTAGCGTGATGGAGATGTATCCCAAGGGCTGGCTAGAGTACATGGGAGTAGGTCAGATCATATACCAGTTCCTAGCAGACTGGGCAAAGCTTGTGCACGAAGGTGTGTGGAGGGATTCAGAAGGACCTGATTGCCCCTACCCATCAACTGAAACTCTGAGATGCCTCTACTTCCACAAGGATTCTGAAGTTGGACTCAATGCAACTCACTTAGCACAATGGACTGAAAATGTCCTGCATAATTTCTTGGAGAGGAAGAAGCAAGCTGGTAACGAAGATCCCAAGAGAAACAAGGAGCTTTCAATGTGCCCATGTGAAGATGTGTATACATTCCGCTGACACATTCTGAAATGTTCCACCCAGAAGTGGAGGAACTATTCCACTTTGTAAGGGTGCCTCCCATTACACTGCAAAAAACGCAACAGTACTTTATGCTATAACAAGTCCTTGTTTTGTAATGTGCTCTCTTATCACCACATAACTAATCATCTCTGCAAGAACCAACTAAGGCAGCACCTTTTCTTGCTGCTTTTGTCAAGAAAGTTAAAAGATGCTAGTTGCCCTAGCCTGCATTTGAAGTCCTGGGAGCGGATGGAATTTGCAGCAAAAAGAGAAATGTCAGAGGTTTGTGCAAATCTCAAGTCTCTCGGTGTCTGGAAAAAATCAATATCATGAATAGTAATTCATGACAACCATAACTTCCTCAGCTCTCTACACAACAACTAAATGCAATGCAAATAGGTTTGTCCTGACCTGGTGGTAACAGTATGAAGTCAGCCACACTGCTGACTAGTGAACAGGACACACAAGGGACCCAAGGATGGGAAAAGACAGCCAAAAAATTATAAATGCAAGAGAGATGATGAAAACAGAGATCAGGAACTGGGGAGACAAATCTATCAAGATTCCTGCATGCATGAAATCAAGAGAACCAGTAGGAGAAACTCCTCTATTAGGTCATAAGATCATGTTATTGTCTACAACAAAAGTATTCCAATATAAACCCTAAACCCTAAATACCACTTCTTTGCATACACTAGGTCCTCAAAGCATGGTAGTGGTCATATATTATGTCTCTTGGTTTACGAGGTTCTATTACACTTTACTACAAACAGGTTGTATTACACTTTACTATTCAACCAAAGTAGGACACCACCTTTGATTATGCTCATTACAAGCCTGTCTTCAACACATGATTTAACTGCCTTGCTTGTTCACTGATACAGATCTTTCTTTGTACAATCTACTAACTGTTCCTTGATCCAAATGGACACTATCAATGCCCAGGATGTTTTCATAAAATTGCTTGCATCTTAAAATGTTGTTCTAGTCAGAGCCACCAATCATAAGAGAAAGTGACCCCAAACAGACCTTCCACCTCTGATACCAGAACGCACACCCTCCAGCTGCAATAGATGTGAATGATCAACAAACAGATTTACCTGCCAAGGATCCCAACCAAAGGCCAATTAAAATCCTATGACAAAGTCCAACCTTTTTGACTGTGTGTCTCAGCAGGTAAGAAAAACCACTTCTTCAAAACATATAATTACTAGATAGACTTGGCAAGGTCTGGTCACAAGATTATCCCCATTCCTTCACAAGCAATCCTCCACTTGTTGCCAATGAGCACACCTGGATGACAATTCTACAAGACAGCACAATTCCTTTGCCTTTAAGCTCTAGGATCAGTAAGCAACACAAGAAACAATGAATTTCCAGCAAGAAGAATTAGACTTCATCTCCAGGCTGGCTTGCATTACAGTCTGTTGTTTCAGCAAAGAGTTAGCAGTGTTTGAATTAAAGTGACACTTGCCTTGGAGCCATAGTTCTGGATGAACCATTCAAAAACTCTGGGATCTGCTGCCTCAAACATAATTTTCTCCAACCCCAGTCGCTCAATAACTCTGGCAATCACATCTGTTCGCCAGTTACCAACATTTTCTGTAATGCCATCTGAATCAATCAGTACAGCGTCTGCACCTGCTTCAAGGAAGCGCTCGGCACGCCTTATCACCCAGTTGACACCTTCTGACTCTGGATCCCTTGCATCAAAGCCCCCCTTATTAATGCCTTTCTCATCATATAAATCATAATCCCTTCACAATGTATAGCCACTGCAATCACATGTGCACATGTCATGACGTTGCAGGAACCATTGCAGCTCTAAAGTCAACAGGTTATTTTAACAATTTGCATCACCAGAATAAAAGGAAAATTCCTCTTACAGGGATTTGTTGGTGTGGGAAGATCAACATGATCTACTTCCTGACAGTAGGTTGATTTCCTGGCAAGATACAGGAATTGTAGAACCAAGGAACTATTCAAACTTACTTTGCCTGTCAACTAAAGTCCATTTTGTAGATCAAGAGCATTTCACCATCAACCAAATAATTAGAATGATGAATTATACCATCTTCTCCAGACTTGATGCCAAGTTCAGGCCTGGCCTTGAGACCTGCACTCTTGATAGTGCGAATCAGGCGCAACAGGTCCTCTTCTTGAAGACAAATCAAGTCAGTGTTCACCTCTATTGCATCAAAACCAAGGTCCTTGCACTCCTGTGCACAGAGAGGACAATGAAACATCAGAAAGCAATTATGATATAGCAAGGTTCAATACATTTCTCAAAGCTTCCATAAATACTAGCCCCCTGCAAACATTCCTCACCCAATATACATTACCCAAATAAACATAATTAGTACCCAACATAGATAATGATATGATCGCCTTGTACAGTTGCAGAATCTCAGTAGTTCACTGTAACAGATAAGATTCCAGAATCCTTGAACAGAGCAACTAAATTTCTAACATTCAACCAGGCTGAATACAGGATTCATCTCAACACCTCACAATAAATTAATATGCACCTGCTATAGAGAAGTAAACCCCAAGAGGCCACCTATCCTCGAGAGTTCATCCATATCCCGAGTCAACAGCAGCCAGCTACCCAAAACTTGTAAATGATTTTGCACACAAAACTCAACAATCACACTTTTTGGTAATGCAACATGAGTGTGATCATAACATTTAAGAGTTTCACTGACAACATGTCAGACCCTCACCTTCATCGGGAATTGCAGTGACAAACTGCTGTGACTCCCCTCTGGCTTCAGGAGCTCTCAACAGTGGATGTAGATGAGTACATAATAATCCACACAAAATTTCACACAAACCACTCTACAAACATATGCATCCTGAGTTACCAAACTCAGCACATTACCATAGTGGATTGCACCATCATGAAAAGTCTCAGATACATTGCCCCTGTAGTTTGATATCAAAAAATTAACGAACTGGACCTCACTTTGAACCATACCGATATTAAGATATGACTGCCTGATTTTACAGGCAATGGGTGTTATGTTTTGCGAAGCAGGCTAGATGAGAGAGGGATATGAGCCTACTTGCACATATTGTCTGAAGACAGAAGGGCCCTGGGCGAGAACATGATCCGCCCACCCGCCTGAGCTTACATACACATCATGATTATGCGCCAATCTTGTCAACTGCCTCACAATGTCATGTGGCATGAGGCTAAAGGAACCCCCTGAAAATCTGAGGCCATCCATAAACTGCCCCATTGTCTCCAATACATCCTGTTTGCAATTTCCAAAAGTCCAGATGCCCATTCTTGTTACAACACTTGATCCTTCTGGCAAGTCCAAAAAGACTGGATGCTAACAGATTGAGAACATGCTTCATTCACCTAATTTGCATCCAAACTTCCCACATGTACTTTTCACATGCAGAAAGAAACTAAAGAATGTACCAAAGAAGGGAAACTCCTTACCTGCAAGTTTGAAGGTGCCATGAGAGAGGAGAAAGGCCCTCTAACTTCCGTCATTCCGCGAATGCGCGGCCTCTGGGGCCACTCGTTAAGGCCTCTGAAGTAGAAGTTGCGGTCGTTCGGCATGCCTATCCTTGCCATACCACCATCTTCAAGCTGCTCCCTACAGAGCAACGAATTGAAAACAAAACGCTTCGGCATAAAGATTCATCATTAGCTCTCATCACAAAAAGAGTCGAAACAGAAGCTTCAAAAACCAAACTGTAGCAACATACGGGTATAAAAACCGAAGCCTTCTACACAACCCTCCCTCTACATCGACGAAACGATATCTACAAAACATTTGATTTCACAAACCACAGAGACACCAAAGCTCTGATCACCTTCAGCCATGACAATTACTAAAAACCCCAACTATAGAGCACCATACCACATTCCAAGATTCTCCAGAACGGTCTCTGCACATAGCGAAGAAGCACACTCCCTAAAAAGAAAGCCAGGCATATATACAGGCTACCGCAATTCCGATCAACCATGACATGCAATTCCTTCTTCTTTCTTCATCTCTGATAGAAAAAGCTTCAATATCGGAGTCAGGCAAACAACATACCGTACAGGCTGTTGGGGTCTTACGACATAGTAATGTTCTCTACTCTCCATCACGCTGTTAGAACGTTAGGCTCTTCCGGCTCTTCCCAAGTCGTCCTCCGCAACAGAGGTGGAATGAAATTGCGCGCGGTAGTTGTTGTTGTTGGGGTGTGCAGGGCAGTGCAGGGCAGTGCAGCTATGGCGGAGAAGCTTCTAGAGCTTTCTCAGAAAGAGCAAATTGGCACCGGCAGAACTCAGAATTGATTTTCGTACGTTGTAGTTCGACCCTTCGTTGGACTGTGTCGTCAAGCTCCCTTCTCAACCGGGTCTACCCGGAGATATGCACTAGCCATAATTACCTACCTACGCATCAACCATTCCCTCCGTCCTGCCTTCTAACCCTCCTATGCCCCTCCTTCCCTGCCTACCGCTGCTGACTCTTACGAAACCCTTTGGTTTAGGTAGGTACCAGTGGTGGGCGGGCATCCGAAACGAGGTAAGAACCATTCAGGGTGTCAATAGTCAATAAGTGTCAATTACTTTGGTAGTCGCTAGTGGTGGGTAGGGTTTATATTTTATATTTTTAAAATTAGGTTTCCAATGGTTGTATAGAGGCAGGCTAGTGGTGGGTAGGGTTTATATTTTATATTTTTAAAATTAGGTTTCCAATGGTTGTATAGAGGCAGAGATGGCCTTGAGCTCTTTTCTTTTCCTCTCACTTTCCTTATAAATAAGAAGAATCTTTAGCAATTTTTAGGTATGCTTAGTGTTTTTAAGTGTTTGTTTTCGATTTTAGCTTTGATTAATCATTCTAATCTTGTGCTCTTTCTTTGCTCGTGATTTGCATTGTTTCTAAACTTGCATTGTTTCTTTGCTACGCTCTTTTGGTGCTCATAGCTTACATTGTTCTTTTGTCGTGCTATGTTGGTGTTTGTAGCTTGCATTGTCTCCTTGTTCTGCTTTGTTGATGTTCGTTGGCGCCCCCTTGCTATGTTCTCTTTGGTGCTTGTCATCACATCCTTGCTATGCTCTGTTAGTGCTTTTTGACATGTTTCTACTATGTTCAACAAAGATGAGGAAAACTGATACCCCTAACCCAAAAGGGCACAATGTTGCTCAAAAATTTATACCAGCACGCAAATTTGTTGCATGAGCTTTTATCAATTCTATCAACACAATGAAAAGACCAAACCATAAGCAATCTCTATCCTCTCTGCATTTAGAATGGCTGGCACACATTGATGAACATGAGTTCACAATGTGCACATAGCTGCAAAAAATACTACTCAATTTACATTCAGTAATATCCATCACAAGAAGTGATTCTGTGCTCTCATGTTCCAACTAACCTTGACTGACTATTTTTTAGCGCTCCTGCATCCTTTCAAAGATGGACACTTTCTGTACACACTGCATTGTGGGGGGTCACTATTTATAGTGCATTCTTCCCCTCAACAACTTGGAAGCCCCTAGTTGACCCTACTGGATGACCAATTTACCACTTAACACTAACCATAGGGAGCTCTTAAAAGAGTGCAACAGACAAAGATCCCCAAATTAGACATGGGAGGAGAATCTTCCTCCTGGAATTTGATGAGAGGTTACTTGAGAATCATTCCTGCAGCCCATCACACTAGTTGCAGCCTGCAATCATGAGCTGTGAATCTAAATGTGTATATGGCCATAGCAGTTATACATAGTAAATCATGCCCACCTGCAACAGGCTTTCATGAGGGATGTTCAAAGCCACAGTGTTCTCTCGACAAGTTTTTCGAAGGAATGTATAAACATGGTTGATCACAAGCTTCTTCAAAAACCCTGCATCCCTTCTTGCTTTGACAATGGTGTCACCAATAATGTAAGTCACTCCTGCATCTCTACCCCTCATCAAACATGTCAGTGCATCTTGTGTGTCCTCTTCAATGGGGCTTGTTGGAAAATGAACACCTCGACGCTCAGTTGCTGGAATTTCTTGGAAGGGATCTTCAGACACACTCTGGAGTTGTATTGAAGAATCAGCAATTGAATTAATCTCCAAACCATCACCTTGTGACATTGAGTCATCCATGATTGGGTTCTGAGGAGCCATCTCCAAAGCTTGTACGGATGATACGCTTCTCTCTTCTGGAGTCCAACTAGCAGCCAATGAATTGTCACCAGTGGAATTTCGCAGTGCTTCAAATTTGTTAAATCTTATCAAACTTTGAAAGAGCAGTTGCTCAAAATGCTCATCCTTCTTATGCAAATCTCTATAACCGTACCTTGCAGCACATCGATACATAGAGTAGGCCTTGGTACCAATTCGGCGAACAAGGAAACGCTCTTCCTGTGGAACTGTGTTGACAGGCAAGTACTTGATACAAACAAAGACAACAGTGGAATGAATGGCTGGAAGATGAGTAATGAAATGAGAGAAGAGGGGTGGAACCCCATGGGCAAGATCTGTGTACACAAGTCCAACACCAGGCACACGTACCAAGCCAAGGCTTGGACCCAGTCCCAACACCCATCCAACAGACACCTTGTTCTGATTCTCATACTGGTAGCGTTTAAGAGTGCCATAGTTCCATACATACATGATGCTGCCAAGTGCACCTCCTATGACAAGTGGAACCCATCCTCCTTGCTTCACCTTGAATAGAACTGACGAGACATAAACAGATTCAACTGATCCAAAAACCAGCAGAAATATCAAGCCCACCACAAGAGGCTTGTGCCACACCATAATGATTACAAGTGTCATGAGATACGTTGTCACCAGCATCACTGCAACCACTGCAATTCCTGTAGAAAGTGTAGCAAGTAGTTCAGTTGACTTAGCAAGCACCAACATGTGTCTGCACCAAGACATTATGTCAAGAAGAATATCAACAAATATTTGATGCTTACACAGAGAGCTGTACATGTACACGGTAGCAAGAATGCAAGCACCAACATGTGTCTGCACCAAGACATTATGTCAAGAAGAATATCAACAAATATTTGATGCTTACACAGAGAGCTGTACATGTACACGGTAGCAAGAATGAAATCACAAGGATTACATGAAGACAGTATAAAATACCATAGGCATTTCCAATTTGTCTGGTGTCTCTGAAGCCCGCAGTGATGACAAGGCAGAGAATCATCAGAATCCAGTTGATTTCAGGAATATAAATCTGGCCCTGGAACTGATCTGAGGTGTGCACAATCTTTACCCGTGGGAAACAGCCCAAAGCAACTGACTGTTTCACAATTGAGAATGTGGCAGATATGATCGCCTGACTTGCAATAATAGCTGCTATCGTTGCCAGGGCAAACATGGGCCAGTAAAGTTTAACTGAACAAAGTACATCCACCAACAGTTGTCAAGACTTGGGACAGCTCGAAGATGACTGAAATAGATATCAAAGAACAACTATGCACTAGACATTTCAATTGCAATGGTAAGAAAATCAACTCCCTTCACTCAATGACCAGCACATTCAACCCCATGCTCCCATACTGCACTCTAATTCTATCCCTTGTCCAGGCATCTGACAGTTCCAAAAAGCATAATGTTGTTCACTGTTCCAGCTATTCAACTTATTTATTTCTGGATTGGATAGGGCAGGGATGTCAAGGATATGTCAAGGATGTGAATGTAACTGCATGCAGTTTTGCAACCAAAAGCACCACAGATAAACCTGAATGCCATCTTTGCACAGTCAACCCCCATATCCATCTTGTATAAAATTACTGGACACCATGACTACCTCGTTCCACATCCCTCAGGCTCCCTCACACCTGAACCAGAAACATGATAGAAGGAACAAAGTGCCGGATGCTCTTTCAATATTCCCATTGACCCAAACTTCCCTGCAGCCTTACCTTGTCAAGGGGTTCCGACACACATCATGGATTGGCAGCTAGCAGTAGGCTTATGACCTTGCTCCATGAATCTACATACAGAGAAGGATTAGAGAGATGTAGAGATGAGATTGCACACCTGGAATTGATTTGTAAAATGGGTCATCAGCATTCTCTGGATGATTCAGAAGAACTGCACCCTGACCAAGATAAGCTAGCAAGAGTGAGGGATAAACAAGTCCCGAGAACGCAATCTGCAACCAGAGCAAGACCATCACCATCAATAAAAACCTTCCAGATTTATACTGATCCAACAGACCCTGAGGTAATCACACAATAAGAGCACAAAAATATTATTTACCTGGATAGACCCATAAGTGAAGTGGCCCAAATCAGCAAACAATGCTTCAGTCCCTGCACTACATTTCAGCAATAGCAAATCAAAGACCACCCAATGAAAAGGCTCTTTTCCCATTCCACCAAGTCCTTCCTGCCATTAGCAACTAGCAAAAAGACTCTGAACTATGTACTGAATATCTAGCTGCACCACTATACTACAAGGTCACTGGAACCAGATGCCTGGAAAAATCATTTACAAATGGAACCCCCTGCACTGACCCAAATTTAACTGCTCAAATGTTTGAAGTATAAGATGTTGCTTGCCTGTTATGCAAAGCACAACGCCTCCAAGATGTTCCCATCCTGCCCTCTTGTTTCTCTTGAAAAAGTATACAATCTCAAGGGGAGAAAAAGCTTGAAATATGCCTTTGTCATGCTGGATGATGTTGTAGATTCCAATAAGTGCTATGGAAATAAACCACAGCAGAAAAATTGGAGCAAAGACAAACCCCACCCTCGCTGTGCCAAATCGCTGCATGCTGAAGAGACCAATTATGATCACCAATGATATGATTGTCACCACATCTGCCCAGTTAGAAGCAAAGCCATTCAGTTGACTGTCACATCCAGATCACAAGAATTCCACAATACTAGAGCCAAATAGTCAGCAGAGAAAATCCAGAAATGATAAGCTTAGTAACTAGTACTTACTATCATTTAATGAACTTGATGCCTCTTTGATTCCACTGACTGCTGACAGAACTGCACAAAAACCACCACGCTGTTGAGGCAACAAGTAACCAAGTGCAACAGAGCATCAAATGGAAGGAGGATGTGAAGAGAAAATAATGCAGAGACAGACAAGATGCAGATGAAAACAAGTTTGGAAGGTTGGAAACACCTGAGATTGCAGGGGTCAATATGCCATCACCAATCACCATGGAGGTGCCAATAAGAACAAGTACCAAGAGAAGTCTCTGAAGAACAGGGCTACCCTCCAGTTTCCTCTGCATGTAAGTTTTAGGATGGTGACGGTTCACAACAAACGTGGAAAGTTCCTCATCTGTCGGATGTCGATTTGGCAGAGAACTTATACTGCAATGGCGACAGAGCAATGAGTACAGAGCAAAGGTCCCCCCTGCAGCACACAACATTTTTTGTGTAAAAGTTCATCCACCCTACATATCAAAGTTCAATTCCAGCTTCATGACAAACTTGTTAGTGATTGGGCTGAATCACAAGAAGTGTGTGCACAAGAAGGCCTAAATCCTCCTATGCAGAAAGTGATCCCTCCTATCAGCTCAGTTCTCAAACATCTGGAAGGCAAGAACAATTCCCTAGATCGCCTACCACACTGAAAGAAGCTACATGAACACAATATCAGTCAACCAGACACATGAGAGGACAATAAGTTGAAAATTTACCTTCACCATTGTCATTGGCTCTCAAGACAATAAACATGTACTTTAAGAGAGGAATCAAGGAGATTGTGTAGATGATGAGAGAGAGTGCTCCAACCACATCCTTCTGGTTTGTGATGCCTTGAGGAAATGTGCTTCGAAACACATAGAGTGGAGATGTACCCAGGTCTCCATACACAACCCCCAAACTCTGGAATGCAAGGCGCAATATCATGACTGCTGGTAACACCTGCAAGTTGCAAAAAGTGTTGTCAACATGCTGAACCAGTCAACAATTTCAGAAACACCATGTGTTTCTTATGTACAGAACACCTCCACATCTCATCATGAGATGTGGTCTCTCAGAGCATAATCTCTATGCGAGAACCAATTGGAAAAACCAGGAGGATCCAGTTTTATGCTGTCAATCTTCAACCTGTGAGAATTTGTGAATGACTCTGCCCCAAAAAGCACAGGCATGAAAAATTTCTCAAAAAGAACAGAGAATTTGTTTGTCGTGTCGAGAACCAAAAAGAAGAAAGATTATCGGCAAGAGAAAGAAACGCCGTACATCCATGTACACGAACTTTTGGTGAAAACAATCGGGTTCTAAACCTTCCTTCTTCCGCTTACCTCCCCACTTCTGCTTACGACTCAGAAAACGAAGACAAACTGTAATCTTCGCACAAGAAAACAAGAAATTTCTATTGGATTCAACAGCCAAGATAAACATCACACTCCACATCATATGATGCGTATGAGCTGACCTTCTGGACACGCATACTGCTCACGCGCTCGGCTTCCAAGCCGAGCGGCTGGTCCAGAGTCTGGTCCATGTTCCACATCTTCCCTTCGCCATGACCATGGCCCTCGACCTCAAGGTCGCCATTTCCTGCTGCCATTTGTTCACCGCCTTCCTGAGCTCTCTCGAGCTTGTTTTCTCCCTGTTTCCTTTGTGGAAACAAACACAGGTACGTTTTGCAGCTAAATCTTTCTGCAGAAACCAGGGATTTTCTTTTGCCTCTTATAATTCTCCCGTTCTTTTGGGCTGGCGACGACAAGGCGCGGGTTTCAGGTGCACGCTCGTAAATTGGTCGTTCGTTCTCTCGAGACCATAATATCGACAACAACGAAGTTCAAATGAACCGCGGTATGTACTCGAATGCCCTACCCTACGTGTTTCAGATCTTTTGCTTGTGCTGCCGCATCACAGGGAGGGGGCAATAGTGGCAGGCACAACGATGAGTAACAACATCTAACAAGAGACCGGAGATCATTTCACTAAACGATCAGTAAACATATGCTTTGTACCTTGCACAGATCCTTCCCCTTCCTACACCGATTTTTTTATTCGTATGTGTGTGCATGTGTGCTTTGTCGCTTGTTATGGCAAATGGAATTTTAGCTGATGCTGGGACCATTGTTAAAAATTAGCACCACATGCACGATTGCGATGGGCCCGGCCATGTGATTGCTTATCCAGTGGGGGACGGCTCACCGTAGAGTCGTAGACCCCACTGACTTGCACTTTACTTCGGTGACGCGGAGCTGGGCAAGTACCTCGAAAGCCTTGTCTAATAGAGGCAGGATACATAGCTTTATACACATACATCCACCACTTTGTCATCATCCGTCAAAGGGTTGTCATTATCCGTCAAAGGGTTGTCATTGTGGAGATAGAGACTCTCCTTCCATTCCTCATCTTTGGGTATCTACTCTTATCATTTTAGTCGTGAATCTGCCCAACAATTTATCGATTTTGATGGCCTATGATCTGATCTGACTTGCACCCTAAAACCTTAAAACCTTTGAAGGAACTAGGCAACTGTTTAGAGGTGAAAGTTGCCAAATGTCATTGTTAGGTTTCTTTTGTTAGCACCTTGTTTTGCATTTTAGTAAAGGTTCGAGGGCCTTAACAAGGGCTTGAAGGGTTCAAATTAGGATCCTTATCAATAGTTGGAACTCTTATGTTGATAAGGGAATAGCCTAATGCCCACTTCAAAAGTACATTGTAAGGTACATTTGAAGTTGAAAAACTAGGAATTTTCTCTAATAGGAATGTACCCTTTCTCGGATGTTTTTTTCACCTTTCTCGGATGTTTTTTTGTGGGGGGGATAAGTATACACTGTTGCTTTCGCTCTATATTTATTATATTTGTTGATTTTGTTTTCTGTAAAGCCCCACGTGGGGGGCCTGGCCCAATCCCAAAACAAGGGGCCTAGGATCAAGCACTAAGCTAGTCTGGCTCCACATTTTGAGAATGTTTCTCACATGTGTGCTTTAGCCATTGTAAAGCACAAGATGGCATCATAAACCTAAACATGTATGTTTATTTAGGCACTGCTGTCGATGACTTCTTGCGTTGTTTCAGAGGGGTAGAAGGCAATGACAGCAGTGCATTGCTATTCATAAAATCGAGGTGCATTGTTATAAGGATGGCCCATATGCATTCAAATGAATCAAGGTTCACCTTACAACTTAACAACCTCAGAGAGAACTCTTAGTCTATTTATAGGGCAGATTACATTTTAGTAATCAGGCTTACAAAAAGAGCCCTAAGGTGAAGGGTGTGAAATTGTAAGATCCCTAGAGCGACGCAAGATGTAAGCCAATGAGATCTTTGGAAGGGAAAGCATTTTTTTTTGGAACCATTGATTATCTCGGTTGTGGTCGGTGCTCACACAGTAATGCCCTGATAGCATGGCCTTACCCTATACAAATCTTTCCCTCCCCAGGAATGTTATATGTGATCTCCCCTGGCCTCCAGGGAAAATTATGAGAAAAATGCAAGAGTGAGAATTTATGGTTCGGGGAGGTCCCCAAACTAGGTACACTATGATTTGCAGAAGAGGTTTGTTAGAAGA
>Ga0209208_10006993_pt1 | contig 15454 bp, 9 predicted proteins | sample S1TSphfallax_3_FD_187694 | JGI IMG/M metagenome (GOLD analysis project Ga0209208, IMG submission 187694) | Host-associated microbial communities from peat moss isolated from Minnesota, USA - S1T2_Fd - Sphagnum fallax MG (SPAdes) (version 2) | ecosystem: Host-associated > Plants > Peat moss >...
GTGGCTTGTCCCAACACCAAAGGGTGTCCCGGAAAGTGAACTAACCACTTGGGTGGTTTGTTTTGATGCAGATTCAAGCTTGATCAACTAATACCTCTTCCTAGTCTAATCCATGGGCTCCCAACTCGACCCTCTACCCCTTTCTAGAGTTGGAAGCCGGGAGCGTGCCTCCAAGTTTCAACTTGACTTTGTGAAACCCTCAAGGGGGTTTCACCCCGTGACTGGGGAGCGCGTCAGTTGTTGTCCTCTTGCAAAACCAATTCAATATTTAAAACAAATTTGTCTTTTGTTTTTGGTTGAAAGCAAGATTATAGCACTTTGAAGTTTTTTTATTACATAGCAAGAGTTGGAAATTTCAAAGAATCACATATGGTAAATTATATTACACTAAAACATTGTATTCATGACTTTACCATTTATTACTAAAGTCCAAACCTAATCAGGTAATTGTATGTGTCATGTAAAATGCCTTGTAATTATTATTATGATTATATAATTATATTTATTTCTTTCAATGGTCATATTTACAACTTGGATGCAATTAATGACAACTAATCTTTCCAAGCAAATGAATTGTAAGTGATTTTTCATTGATCTAGCCCATCACATATCATATTAGTTATAAATATAACCAAATATTGATCACAATGATGACACGGATTTAGATTCTTCAATGCATCTTAAAGTTTATTAAGAATATAATAAGGACATATATCTAAAGATATAGGGGTAAGTTAAAGGCTAATAATAGGAAGTAGGCCTACCTATTTATTTACCTATCATTAGAAGCTTTTGGAAATAAACAATTACAATTTTAGTTGCAAATGACAAAATTTTAATCATAATTGACACATGCAACTACAAACTTTATAATCACCTTGGACAAGTGAAAAAAGACAACTAATCTCAAGAATATTCACATGGCAAGTATAATCACACTAGTAGTCGCATATCACTTGTGATTATAAGGATTTTTCATCCATTGATTAGTCATAAAACTATGCGATTACATACATGATTACATAAAATATTGGGCACCATTTTGAAAATTAATTAAATTTAAATTATCTAATATTATTTTTAATTCAATTTGTATTGAGTAAGTTATTTATATTTATATAAATAATGAAATATAATAATTCATATTATTAGTAATTTCATAATTTCATCCTAAGATTGTCAACACATGTCACTACCTAAATTAGGCTAAAAACCTCATTTAAGTAGCTAGGTAGACCACCAAGTCTAAGTACATAGGTGGGCTTAACTAAACACCTAGATTAAGTAGCCTAACTATGTAAGGTACATATAGTCACAAAGAAATTTGCATATTTTCGATTACAATTTACAACTAATTTTTAGTTGCAAACAACATTTGCAACTAAAATAACTTGTAGTTACATTGGACAAGTTGCATAAGACATTAGTTGCAAATGATGATGTCATGATGATGCCATCACATAGACAATGGATGAAGTATGTATTTGAATTGACTGCATTTTTCATTTTTTGATTGTATAACATATGCAACTATCATACAACTAGTGACCAATTTATAATGACTAATGTCATGTTGTCATATGGCATATTCAAAAAATATGAAATAAATCAAATTTATTACCAAAAGAATTATTTCAACCATTTTTTTAAGGGTCTTTGATTCATACGTGTGGACAAATAATTTTGTGCCACATGGCAACGTTTATGATTTTTGAAACATTTAAAATAAAAATAGGTGAATAGATTAAAAAGTCTAAAATGGGTAGGTAGGTAGGTAGGTAGGCCTATGTGGGTAGGTAGGTAAATAGGTTGATGTAGGTAGGTAGGTAGGTAGGTAAGTCTTAGGACATTTTTGAATTTGTTTTATTTTATTTTGAATTTAACCAAATTAAGGTTAAGCATCTTTAATTGGCTCATCCCATTTGGCAAATCTTGTGAATTTTAATGTTTACAATACATTTACTTATATAGTTGACACACTTGAAAAGGAATCCAAACAATATGGGATAAAAAATCTAGTTGCAACTTAGTTATAAATTGTTTGCAACTAGGTTGTGATTAGATTTTTTATCACATATTGTTTGGCTTCCCTTTCAAGTGTGTCGATTCCATAAATAAATAACTAATTCATTAACTAGTTGATTCACTAACTTTTTATTTACCTACAACCTATTTACTTACTACTTACCTATTACTTACCTACTTATCTACTTATTGTACCTATCTACCTACCAATAATAATAAACACTTATTTAATTAATTTAGGACTAAATTGTTAATTTAAGATTTTTCCCTACTTCATGGATGGTATAAACTTTGTCTGGTGGCCACTAGATTTTAGAAATGTAACCTTATATTCAAGTAAAAACAACAATCATTCACAAAGACAACATCCAGAAAAAAAATTTGTCTCAAAAAGCTTCATACCAATATAATATTATGCTTGTTTCAAAATTAATATATTATGATGAAAATAAAATTTTGCCTAATGCCCACCAAGTGAAAATTATAGGACTAAATTTTTAATTTAGGACTTTATACAACTTGGTGGATGGAATGAACTCCACTTAGTGGCCACTAAACTTAACAAATTAATGTGAATGTCATATTATAAATTTTTTCAATTACATTATTTCCAAATAAAACAACTTGTTAACGATTAATTCAAAATGTACACATTATGTTAAAAAGATTCATCTCAATTCTAACACAAGACTATGAATTTTCATGAGTGATTGAAAGCCAAATGTTAATGCTCCCATCTAACATCAAGAGACTCAACCCTTTGAATTTAAAACAAGGATAAAAGCCAAATTGGCAAAACTACAACATTGCACTATCACACAAATTTTAGTAATACTTTTCAAATATATATACACCACATAATTTTTAAAAATATAATTGAATGCCTAGTGGCCAGGAGGTGAAACATAAAAAATTGTAAACTATGATAACCAAATGACACAACTCCCATTTAAAATGAAAAAAAAAAACTCAATGTTTTGAATCTAATATATTGACAGCATTCTAAATTTCTGACAATGGCAACTTGATCCATCCATGCTAATTGTATAATAACAAATCTATTATGTTTCAAATTCCATATATAATTAAAATAATATTTATCCTAGTGCCTAGCAAGTGATAATACATAATAAATTATCAAATAAGAAAGTCACAAGTAAATGTTCCAAATAAAAATAAATAAAAATTCAATTTTTTGAAATACAAAAAAGGCACAACATACCAATAACAACAACATTTATGCATGCAATTTTATTATTCATGTTATAACAAATCCATTATTTTCGAGGCTTTACATACCATGTAGGAAAGTTGACGCCTAGTGGCCACCATATATTAGGGATTGGGTGGAACAAAATAGATTATTAATTATTACTTTTCAAAAATCTCATACATGGATAAATTTTGGCAAAATCATATTTTTATTAAACCATAAAACATAAAAATTGCAAATATAATTTAATCAATGTCACCAACATCCTTCACAAATTAGTTGAGGCATTAATAACATCTAGTAGCATAAGTAGCATAAGTAGCAAAAATATTAACTAAATTTTTGTTTGTTGTAAATTTTCAAGCAAGAAGAGATAAAAGATTAGTTGAAATCTCAAGCCATCATTATACATTTGCCAAATTACATTTCCACTTCCCATTCCAATAATTTTCATACAAATGTCGTTCATCCAAATTTGATCTTTCTTTCATAGGAACCCACCATTGAACTCTCACTATTTTAAAATATTCATTATCTTCATCCTTGACAACATCACCATCCACTCTTCCCATCCAGAGAGAAACAAAATCAGGATCATGCAATCTCACGAGCACAAAATTTCCAACATTAAGATCTCTAAATGGTGTGTATGTAGTTAAAGGTTTCATGTTCTTTAGCCCACAATAAGGAACTCAAATTGGATCTTCTAGATCAACAACATCCATCACATTTGACAATAAAGCCTTAACATAATTAAACCTCCAATTGCTTGAAGGCCAAAAACCTTCCAAAAGAGTTGTACTTTGAGGTGGTAACGATCTTGACAAATGCAACAAAACATTATGGTCACCTAAGGCTCACTCTTGGTATCAACCAATGTTGTGTAGGTATTCAATTTGAAAGGTAAAAAATGACAGTTCAAGATTAGGTTATTGTAACCCAAACTCAAGTTGACATCAACTCGTTGGAACTAGCACAAGAACCAAGCCATGGAAAAAAATGTTTTGTTAGATTCAAAACCGAAACCAGGACCATGAAAAACTATTTTTGAAAATAAGCTAAAGATATATATGTAAAAAAGTTGATTTTTTTCAAAAGTTAATAAGTAGACTAAACTTTATAATTAATTACCATCCCTCTTTGTCCCTTCTCTCCCACATTTGATGTTCTTTGAAATATATTAGATTTTAACCTACATGGTTAATATTTCATTTTTTGATTCAATATTTTGATGTGAAAGCCCATTTCAATTCTAGTAGCCTGTCAATCATGGTTTATGTATTGTTTTGATGTGGATGCCCATTATTGTAATGTGAATGCCCATTATTTTGGTGGGTGCCCCTTAATTCACAAATATTGGTCAAAAACAATTTTTTCATCTGTAGTCAAGTATTAAAAAACAATGACTTTTCTTTAGCCATTTTCATGCGCATTGTGGTGTTAAATGAGATTTGAAAAAAGATCGTAAATAATTTATCCTTCAAATTAATATCCTTCAAAATGCAAGAATTCATTACAAATTTTCACTGTCACAACTACTTTCAATGAAAGATGGTCCTTTACTTTCAACTCATTAGTTATCTTGAACTCTTTCCATCCATTCCCAATGCTTATTTTGGGTGACCCATTGATCTTTTTGCCTTTAGTAACACACGTTCGCATGTGTTTGACTTCTTTGTGTCTTCCTTGCATTGTCACTTTTGTGCCAATTTTGTCATTGTGCTTCATTAAGAGTCTATGGGACAACTAGACCTACAAAAAATCAAAAATGGTTTAAGGTAGATCAATGTGGCATTTTCAAGCTAGTATTAGTGTGAGAAATATCAATAATTTGTACAATGTGAAAACCTATTGTCACACAAAATGATACTAAATAATACACCCATTTAATTTTCAAATGAGTATTAACAATGATACTAATTTTATATTATAAATTGACAGACTAATTTTGGTTTTTAAGTTTAAAATAGATCTTGCAGATTAATATAGGACTTGCAAAAGGAACTTTTATACAATTACCAAGTGGTCTTTAAACATGTTGTTGTGTATAAGAATTCGATGGAATGTTGGTGCTTTCTAACCACATTTTGCTACAACCGCCTAGTATATACTAGGTGCATGTGGCACTATAGGTATGATGTTATTTAATATGAAAATCTTATGGAATTATAATGTTTCCAAACCACACTCAAAACTCAATGTGTCAAACTTTTATGTGCATGCATGTGATTAACACCATCATGATTATGAATAAGCATACACATGATATAACTATTTCAACTATTTTATCAACTCATGCACCATTGATATCCAAACAAGATTCAACTCCAAATCCTTCATTCCCCTTCTATCAATTGATTCAACATATTATGCTAAAAATTAACAATTGTCAACTAGTGCAAAAAATTGGATTATTCACTAGCTAGGTTTCACAAAAGAGTTTAAAACCAAATTCAAGTGGAGTTAGATTGTTTAACAACAAGCAGATCTTTTTGATATGTTTGCACATGAAAGGATTAAACTATGAGCTCACCTCCATCACACCCCAAGAAGACTAGTTCACATTGTCATGAATACCCCTGAAAGAGGAAGGAAGACAAAGGAACTTGTAGTTGAGAAGATAATTCTAAGAAAAAAAAACTAGGTAATTTATTCCTTTCCTTTCACTAGCGAGTTTTTCCAAAAAAATAAAATTGTTATACATATAGGTAATATATGAACCTTTAGTATCAAAATTTTAAAAAATATTGTAAGTCTGAATATACAATCCATTTTAAATATTCATTGGTGTGAATAAATTAAATATTATTATACAATGTTGAAATAAAATTTAATGGTAAAAATATGATATGATATTATAAATAAATCTTTATATTGCAATTATAAAATAAAATAAAAGTGTAAGGGGTGGGAAATATGTATTTATTTTTACAGTAAAAATTAATAGCATATTAAATTAAATATGAAAATAAATAAATGCATATAATAATTTCAAAAAATAGTATTCTAATATTTATTATTATTACTCAAATTAAATTAAAATAATTAGATTAATTTCAAGTTTAATAATACCTCATATTCAATATGATTAATATAGAAATATAATTGATTTATGATCCATTTATACATAATAGAACCTAATAGGCTTTCTAGGAAATAGGTTAAGTATAATTGTATATTAACTAGTACTAATTATTTAACCAATATGATGTAAATTGGCCATTTTTTTACCCACAATAATAATTGTTTTTGGCCATGCTTAACCTAGACTTAACATGGTGTGAATGATTCAAATGCTTGAACATGGATATGATTTCAATTGTTAATGACCAATTTGTATAATAATAATAAATATTATATTAGTATTAAATTCTGATCTTGATATTTGTATGTCATTAATAAATTTATTTTAAATGTTAACAAACAATGGGATAATATGTCAAATTATAAGTATAACTTAGATGTACTAACATATTATTAATAATAAAAAACAAGGTTTTATATTATATTATTATGTAATTCAATATGAATTCCAATCGAATATTATATAGAAGTCAATCAATCATTATGTTTGGAAATCAACTAACAAGATTAACAATGTGAGTGTTGAGGTAAATTTTATTGGTCTATTCGAATCCAATGCATGACATTACAAAAGATCAAGATGGTGACCAAGAATATGACACACTTTGTATGTCACTTTAAGACTCCTAAATTCACTTATTGAATATGTTGAAACTTAAATTAACATTTAGTTAGAGGTGGATGTAGATTCTAGCCTTTCCCATCATGGGAGACCCATTGAAATAATAATGTAGAATGGTGAAATTGCAATCTCCGAGTAGTAAATAAACCATTTTCATGAAGGCAATGTTAAGGAAATCAAGTGCAAATTAATTATACTTTCCAAAACAGTTATTATCAATTACTAACTCTACTATAACTACTCATATAAATTTAATAGAATCCAGATTTCAAAATCGGTAAAAAATATTAATTCATAAATTACATTTTATAATTTTATCTTTTTTACCTTCAAGGTGGATGCTTTTACTTTTAAACGTCAAAACATCTAGATGCATGTGAGTAGCACTAACACGATTAATAATATGAGTAAGCATACACATGATATAACTATTTTAGCTTGTCTATCAACTCATGCACCAATAATCTACAAACAAGATCCAACTCCCAAATTTCCTACATTCCCCATCTATCAAAATTTGATCTAGCATGTTACAAAAAAATTTGATAATTGTCAATTAGTGCAAAAATTAGATTATTCACTTGCTAGGTTTATAGAAGAGTCTAAAACCAAATTCAACAGAGCTGTGCATCCTCACTTAGAGTAGCACAACAAATTTTTGCCTTCGCCCCCCCAACACTTGCTTACATAATTTGTCTTATATTCCTCAACAACACATAGGCTACCTTAAGAACACTAAAAAAAAAATTATAACTTTTCTTCAACCTTTTCCTAGTTCATGCGAATCACCTTTTGTTGCTCCTTCCACAAGCTCCATATAATTAAACCTAGCTAGCACCAACCACAAACACTTCAGATTGAATATTTTCTTCCAAGGTTCATTAGATTCCAAATAGCAATGTTGTTAACATTACTTTAAATGGCAATATATTTGAAGCCTATCTTGCATATTTGAGACTTCAAAGGTAGTAAAACAGTCTTGTCTAGAAGAAGCAAGTAGAGTTGGAGATTACTTAACAATAAGCGGAACTTTTTAATATGTTAACAATTAATACTTTAATATTTAATATTATTCAAATTAAATTAAAATAATTATATTACTATTATTAAATTTAGATTTCATATTCAATATGATCAATTTATTCAATTATATATAATTGATTTATGATCCATTTATACATAATAGGAGCCTAACAAGCTCCTTAGGAAATAGGTTATTAAGTATATTAATTGTATATCACTAGTAGTAATATTTAACCATCATGATGTTTAGCCATGTTTTTAGCCACAATAATAATTTTCTTTGGCCATGTTTAATTAATTGTATTGTATTTAATTAATTTTGGACTAAATTGTTAACTTTGGACTTTTAAAAAAGAATTGGTGGCTAGGATCAAATTTTCTAAACAAAACATTGGAAAAATCTCTTTGATGGATCATTTAGTGAGGTAAAAAAATGGGATACAAATTATAATTATTATTAATAGAAAAAAAATTATATTATTACATTATAATTCAATCTGTCATTGAATTCCAATCAAATATTATTGTATAGAAATCAATCAATCATTATGTTGGGAAATCAAATTAACAACATTGTGAATGTTGGGGTAAATTTCATTGGTCTATTTGAATCCAATGCACAACATTACAAAAGATTGAGGTGGTGGCTAATCATATGAAACACTTTGTATGTCACTTTAAGATTTTAAAATTCACTTATTGAATATGTTGAAACTTTTCAATAGTTCATCATTAACTTACTAGCTAGACTTTTGGACTCTTCTTCAACAAATTTACCATGTGCCCATAAAAAGCAAAATTCAAGGTAAGGAGAAACATTTAATAACATTGGATGTCTTGAAGGTGTAAGACTTATTAGTGAAACAAGCACACCAATACATTTAGTTAAAGGTGGACATAAATTTTGGCGTTTCCCATCTTGGGGAACCCATTGAAATAATAATGTGGAATGGTGAAATTACAATCCCCAAGCAGTAAATAAACCATTTTCATGAAAACAATGTCAAGGAAATTGAATGTAAATCAATTTTACTTTCCAAACTAATTATTATCACTTATTAACTTTACTACAACTGTTCATATAAATTTAATAAAATCCAATCTCAAAAGTTCATGTAAAAGGTAATGAAATAATAAATAATAAATAATTTCCTTTCAAAGGACAATCCTAGGACCATTTATAACTGTCATTCATCACTGAATTAATGTATAATTTGTGTACATGTGGAAATGGAACACACACATTCCTATTTATAATGTGAATAGGACCATCAAATTAATATATTAGGATTTATTAGCCCTCCAAAACTTCATTATAACTCAATGCCAAATTTAAACCATTAACCTTTTTGAAGCCTTGCAACCCTAAATACCATAAACTTCAATTATTTCTAAACCCTCAAAACACTAAACCATATTCCTATAAAACTTTCCATTAAACCCTAAACCTTAATTGTTCAAAAGCTTTCCTAAAACCCTAAACTTTAAATTGTGCGATATCACAAAATTAAGTTTTTAAACCTAAATCCATGATACACTCAAACCAAAAACCCTAAATACAAAACCTTTAAAACCACAATAAACCCAAAAGCCCAAAATCTCAACCTCTTTAGGAGTCCTACCTTATACCCAAAAACATAACACCTTTTGGATGTGTTATAAAATGGTAAATAGTAATTATTTATAAATTATAATTTTTAGTATTTTATTCTTTAAACCTTCAAGGTAGATGCCATATATTTTATTCCCATTAAAAAACATCATCCATAATTTTCATGTTATTTTCTGTGACCATGGAATAATATTTTTCCCCACAAATTTATCCTTATTTTTCATGTATTTTTTTGTTGAATGTGGATTGTTGTTTTCCCAAAAAACAAAAGTATCCTTACTTTTCAGTTTCTTCCATGATTGTCAATTATATTTTCCCACAAAATAATTTTTTTTGTATTCTTCATGTTTGTTTACATCCAGAAGGTAGGGTGTTTTTCCACAAACGAAAATTCATCCAACTTTTGGATATTGTCCTCATCAAATATCCATTTTTTTCTCAACAAAAAATCAACCCAATAAAGAATGTCATGTTGACATCATGTTGACATCTCTTTTACTCATAAATAAATAAGAAAATAGTTTCATCCAAAAGTTGGATGAAATTCAAAGTTGTGACAATAATTAGGGTTGTGTCTCCTTCTCATTCAATTTTCATTTCCTCATTTCTCTTGCTCCTTCCATCTTTCTCTTTCACTATCTTGTGCTTTTCCTATGTTGCATTCTTCTTATGTCACACTCTTCCTCTCACCACATTTTTTTCTCTCAAGCTTTCCCTAGCACGTCCTTTCTTTTTCACAATGTCTTTTTCTCATAGCCTTTCTCTTTTCATGCCTCTTTTTCATCTTAGGGTTACTCGGTGAAGCCGAACTCAACAAGCAAGGCATTGAAGATTAGTTGAAAGCAAATGTGAAAAGATATCAAGGTGACGTCAACCATTCAACATCACAAATAAGAGCACTCAACATTGCAAAGGACAACATTCAACAATGCTCCCCCAACTCCTCCATTGCTAAGTAAAACTTCCAATTTCCAATCTTGATAATTTAGTGTTTTAGGAACCAAATCTTTTGAACACCTTTTCACAATCACTTTCTTCACGAGGCATAGACCACAAACAAGTAGACATTTTTCCCTTTAATGTTCCTCTATTCCTTTTATTTTGCAGAACAACAGTGAGAAAACTTTCGTGCATATGTTACACATCCAAAACGAGACCTAGAAAACCATAAATAAAACTAGTCTTTTTATTATGTAGACTTTGGAAAATAGGATTAAACATAATTAATTATTTAGAACACATTTAACACTATACAAAATCAATTATAAAGTCCCATTTTCAAATTTCTCCCAATCTCAATTGCTTGTCCAACTTTACATTCCATTTACATCATTTCTTTCATGTATTATGTGTGTTTGTATTTCATTTTCCTTGCACTTGTGTCTGGGTGTGTTTGTGTTTATTTGTGTCTATGTGTGTCTACGCATGTATGTGTGTCTTTGTGTGTTCATATGTGTTTGTGTGGGTCAATGTGTGTATGTGTGTATGTGTTTGTGTGCATCAATGTGTATGTGTCTTAAATTCTTATATCCATTCATCTATGAAGGACTATCAGGCTATTTGAATGTCCTTTTGTGATCATTGATCATTATACTTTTGCTTGTGGATCATATTTGTGTGTATTATGTGTGTCAAAAAAAAAATTCATGTTTATCAAAACATTAAATCTATGTTTGCAATTCTTTGTGTCCTTGTACTTCTTCCTACATTTCATTATCACACACATTTTCATCATACATCTTTAATACATGTGTAAAACAATGTCAGAAAATATTTCCATTATCATTTCTTGTGTTACTATCTATCAAAGTCCATCAATTGGTGTAAATGGTTTTAAATGTTATCTATCTCTAATTCTCTTCTATATGTGCCAGTATGAAATTCAATTTTTGTAATCCAATTATGTATTTTGTGTCTTGGTTCCTACACTAGTTTGTATACTATCATGAAATAGTGTAGCTTTAACATGAATATATGCATTCAACAACATCCACAACAATCATAGTTGTAACTACATCTCTACAAACGATTACATGTTAGTTTTGTGTATTATATTCATATTTTTGCTCATTACTATTGTCTATAATCTGGATTTTTGTAAAGTAGATCCAAAATGTTTCATGAGCAGCAAAGAAAAGGCACTAGGAAGGCAAACTTGAAAAAATGGCGATAGAAACATTGTAAGTTTTCCAACACATTTCATTAGTGACAATAGTGAGATGATCTTCATGAGAAACACCTTGCGACCGTTGAGCATTTTTCATGGAGATGCACTAAAAAACGTTTAGTGACTACCAAACATTTTTCCAGAAAATAGACTGAGAAATACTTCATGAGCACCAAATGTTTCTTTAGAAGATAGAATGACAAATGTTTCACGACTACTAGACATTTCTCTAGAAGATAGACTAAGAAGTGCTTAGCAGTCGCTAGGTGTTTATTGAGAAAATACACAGAGAGAACACTTGGTGGCCACCAAATGTTTCTCAAGAAGATGGATTGAGAAATGCTTAACGATTGTTAAACATTTGTGAAGAAGATGAACTGAGAAAAGCCTAATGGCCACAAGGCGATTCTCTAGAAGATGGATTGAGAAACATTTGGCGACCGCTAGGCATTTTTCAAGGAGAAGGATTTTGAAATGCCTAGTGGTTACTAGGTGTTTCTCAAAATCATGAAATGAAAAATGCCTAAAAGCCACTAAACATTTTTCAGGATGATACACTAAGAAATGCATGCTAGTTTCTAGTCGTTTATCAAAAATTTGCATTGAAAAACACCTAGTGGCCGCCATGCATTTCTTAAGAAGATGCATTGAGAAATGTTTAGTGGTCGCCAAATGTTTTTCAAGAAGACACATTAAAAAACACCTAGTGGCCCCCAAATGTTTTTCAAGATGATCCAATGAAAAATGCATGGTGGCCGTTAGGCATTTCCTTATTAAAACAATTGATGGACAAGGCTAATTATTGTTTGTGATAGGTACATTCCACCATTGATGAAAAAGGTTATCAATGAGCATTTCAATGTCCACAATATATATTTAGAAATTGAGCTTGAAATATGGTCATTCAATTCAAAAGTTATTGTTTGGGTGGCAAAGCTACTAAATGGAAACCAAGACTCAATGAAGAAGTTGCCCATCCAAGATTTGAAAGCATGGGTTCATGCTTTAGACATGGTCATTGTCATGCTAGAGGACCCACAAAAGAAGAAAATAATAGGTTTTGTTTGATCAAGAAACAAAATTGGCGATGAGCTCAATCTGATGTTAGTGGATAAAGGTTTTTTTATGAAAAACATGAAGGAAAAACATCACACAATGTTGTTAAGTGGAATGAGTTCATTGAACTACTGAGGATTGAATAGGATGAATCACAAAAGGAGTTTCAAAGGGGCTTAGACCACGCATTCATGAACTTCAAGGGGTTTAGTGGCCTTTGCCCAACAAAAAAACAAAAAAAGGAGAAAATAGAAGCTAAAAAGAAAGAGAAGATCCTAACAAAACTAGTTGTGAGGAAAGAAGATAAGGGATTCAATGTAACAAAGTGTCGATTCGTTGACGACACGTTGGGAAATGAGTTTATGGGTTGTTTTCCTTTTGGAAATGATTTGCTTCAAGGTGTTTCCATTGATGTTCATCGTTTCACGAAAGCACTTCCCAACATTGTTTATTGTCCATTTTCAAATGTCCACAAGGATGATTTTTTTATAAAAATCACACAATATAATAAATTTGAGACCAACGTGCCCATTTTTGTGATCCCTGAAGACCCACATAGTGTTGAACATATCACTCCTTACAAGTCAAAGAAGTGGGAGGATATTCAAGACAATTAGTTTTTCATTGTTGGCAACACAAAATTCTTACTACAAAGGTGTGTCAGTTACATCCCTAGTTCCTTGTATTTCCTATTTTATGGTGTGTAATGAAAATTCCAAAATAATAACCTGAAAGTGGAATCTAATTTTTGGATTTAGCAAGAACTTGTAAACAACCCCAATATGAGGCCCTAGGTTCGAAAAATCTACAACTTCCAAATTATTGTAGTGTGGTGCACAAACTTTGTGAAGATTTGGAAGTTTTCCAAAATATTAAACAACAAGGATTGTGACCTCAACACAAAGGCTTTATATAGGGAAAATTATGCTCATGCACAAAGGATATGGGACACATACGAGAGGCCTTGTCCAAATTTAAATGCATCTCTTCGACATACTAAGGAATACAAGGTATTAATACTAGACGATTAATTTCCATAAAAAGCTATGATATCGTATGTTTCAAAATCATATTTTAAAGTTTTGTTGTGATTTTGAAATGTGTTGTAGAAATTTGAAGAAACATTCAAGCTTGTTCAAAATGTTGAATCAATAATGGAGTTCATGAATATCCTTCTATTGATAGATGCAATCTTCTAGTTGTGGCAAAATGTCCTCCTTGAATGGGAGAGGTGTAACATCCTTGATGGATCTAGAGATGTGCCAACACATCCACCAAAATTGATTAAAAAATCTGCTTTCAGTTGTTTGTCAAACCTCAAGGAAAAACAACTCGAGAAGCTGGCCATGGGGCTCTTTTAAAAAATAATAACATTTAAAAAGCATCCAACAAAGGGGGGGAGACCTAACCTTATATCCATGTATGAGTTCAGAAGGTTGTTAAAGCGAAAGGCTATGAATTGGAATGAAATTATGAGTCATTTTGGACATCCAAAACCAATCACTAATAATAAGAAGCCATATTTGGATGAAAAATGGCATGCATTGAAGGACAAGCACAAGCTTGACAAGATGTTATTTTCAATTTTGGATTCGGAACTAAATGATGATTTCTACTTTAAAAAGTTGAAGTTCAATCCTTCAAATGAGGCCCTGCTTGTAGGATTTAAGCAGGTTATGGAAAAATGGATCCAAAGTGGAACTCCAAAGGACAATGCAATGAAGGCAAATTTGTTAAACACTCATGACAAATATGATAGAGTTGAAAACATGGTGGGTTTGTTAGATGTTATCGATAAAAAATTTTGTGCATTGTTTTTGATGGATGACGTAACAAAGACCATCACCGCCATCTATACAACTCACAACACAAAAGATGTTCCAACAATTAGAAGGGCTCTAATTGGAAGTCCTTTCTTCTAGGGCTCTTGAGCACAAGGGCCTTTATACATTCCCTTAATCATTTTATAAATTCCTAGGATAACTTTATTGAAATGTTTAGATTTCTTACAAAATACCTTTGTATATATTCTTTTCACTACATTTAATTTGATTATTTCAGTGAAGCCTTAAGGCATGTGTGTTTGCATTTATTGCTTGGTGGTCACTAGGTAATCGTTTCTCCATTGATTGCCTAGTAGTTGCTAGGTGATTGGTTGTCTATCAATCACTTGGCAACTACCAGGCAATTGGTTGTCCATTGATTGTTTGGTGACCATTAGGGGATCTTTTCTCCATCAATAACTTGGCAAATGTTAGGTGATTTTTGTTCGTTGATCATTTGGCGGTCACAAGATGATTATTTGTCCTTCAATCTCTTAACAATTGTTAGGTGATTCTTTGTCCTTTGATCACCTACCAACCTCCTAGCAATTGGAATTCCTATAATCGTTTTGCAACTGTTAGGAGATTGTGTTTCAATTGTGTAGTTGTCCAACATTTTCATGTCAACATTAGATATTGTCTTTTCGATTGTTGTTCTTTCGACAATCACTTGGGTGCAACAAATATTTGTTATTGAAATGCTCATTTTGTTAAGTTTAATAATGTTTTAAATTTTATTGCTAATACATCCTTGCATATTTCAATGGAATTAGTTGAAGCTCATTCTAGTGAACCCAATGTTGTAGATGCAACACCAAATGATGTAGAG
>Ga0209208_10006994_pt1 | contig 15450 bp, 11 predicted proteins | sample S1TSphfallax_3_FD_187694 | JGI IMG/M metagenome (GOLD analysis project Ga0209208, IMG submission 187694) | Host-associated microbial communities from peat moss isolated from Minnesota, USA - S1T2_Fd - Sphagnum fallax MG (SPAdes) (version 2) | ecosystem: Host-associated > Plants > Peat moss >...
TCGGTGTGCCGACGCGCGAGGTGTTGCTGGGTGGCGGAAACATCCATTGTATCACCCAGCAAGTGCCCCGGCCGGCGCTGCGGTGATGCCTTAGCAAGCCGGCGGCCGGCCGCGGCCATGGAACTTTGCCGCGCGCCGGCTCTCGAAAGCCATTATTCTACGCAGCCTTGCCCGGCAGCCTCGCTCGTTCCCGACACTTTATAAAATTGGAAGTCGTAGTGCACTCATCGCTCAAGTCCCTTGGCCGTCAATTGTTCGTAATTTTCGTTTGCGCGTCGGCGGTCATGGCCGCGGGCTGCCATCGGCCCAGCAACGACAGCTATTACGGCATCGCCTGGGTGACGGTGACCAGCGAACCTGGGGGTACTTCGGTCACGAGCGCTCCGGCCGATTTCGCCAGCTATGTCGTCACCGTCGATTCGATCACCCTGACGCGCACCGACGGAGTCGAGGTGACGGCGCTTGCCACTCCGGAGATCGTCGACTTCACCCAGGAACAGAGCATCGCCGAAATGTGGGGCTCGGCAACCGTTCCGAATGGCACTTATCAGTCGGCGACCATCACGCTCGATTATACGGACGCTGCCATCAGCGTCTTCGTGAACGGCGTGCCGACCCCGGCCATCGTGCAAAACACCGCCGGCGCGCAGAACACGGTCGGTACCACCAGCCCCAATGTAACCACTTTCTCCGAGACCGTCACTTGGGATGCGGCGAATGCGTTGGTGGTGTCGCCGACCTACGCGTCGACCAGCGCTCAGCGGCTGGCCATCAACTTCGACCTCGCGGCATCGGGTTATGTGACCATCGCTGCCGGCGTCCCGACGGTTGTCGTCAATCCTTTCCTCACGGTCGGGGTATCACCTTCGGATACCAAACTGATTCGCATCCGCGGCCCGCTCATCAATACGAATGTCGATATCGGCACCTTCACCGTCTACACGCGCCCGTTCTACGACGAGGTGAGCAACTTGGGTTCGCTCAGCTTGTTCGGCACGGCGAACACGGTGTACACGCTGAACGGTCAGGCGTTCACCGGCAACGCCGGCATCACGCAGCTCTCCCAACTCTCGGCCGGCAGCACCATCACCGCGTCCTACGCGACGTTCTCGCCATCGGTGGATCCGCTCAACAATGCGCCGGCTGGAACGTTTTATCCCGTGTATGTGGTGGGCGGCAGCACCCTCGAGGACATCTACACCGAGGGAATCACCGGCGAGGTCGTCGCGCGGACGGGCAATACGCTGACGCTGCTCGGATCGACGCTGATCTTGAATACGGCCGACACATTCGAATTCGAGAACGGCGAAACTCGAGTTCTGCTCGGCGCGGGGACTCTGGTGACCGCCGATGGCATCGGTTCCGTCGCCGGCCTCAACACCGACTCGATTGCCGTCGGCCAACACATCACGGCCCGCGGGATCTACAGCGTATCGGCCTCAAATCAGATTCAAATCGATGCCACGGGTACTTCGGCAACCAACACCGGTTCGGTGCGCCTCCTGCAGACCCAGTTGTGGGGTACGCTGTCATCATTGGGCGCGGGAACGCTCACCATGAATCTCTCGGCCATCGATGATTATCCTGCCGGCGATTTCGATTTTGCCGGCAACGGGACGACCACGCCGACGGCGGCGGCTTTCACGGTCGCCACCCAGACCCTGACCGTGCCGTCCGGGACGGGTGCCGGCGATCCGATCTTTATCAATGGATTGGCGACGCCCTACGGCACCGCGCCACCGGATTACACCGCCTATGCGATCAACAATGCGTCATCGGTGCAGCTTGCCGGCGGTAGTACGACGACGCCGGGCACGCAGTACTGCGGCGCCTGGAGCGCGGTGTGTCAGCCGGCGACCTTGCGGGTTTTGTACCGCTACAGCGGGGGTGGTAGCACGACCGCTTTCGTCGGATTGAGCAGCGCAGGATTTACCATCGACACCAGTAATGCCGATTCAGCGGTCATCCGGATCGGGCCTGAAACGATCAATCTCGCAACATTGCCGGCAAGCCCGCAGATCGTTCCGACCACGCTGCCGGTGACGACGACCTTCGCGCCGCAATACTCGATCCCGACCACGCTGCCGGTGACGACGACCTTCGCGCCGCAATACTCGATCGGCAACCCGGGTACTTCGACGGTGACGCCGACCATCACGACATCCTCCACGAGCATCGCCACCTACACCAACTTTGCCGACTTCGTCACGCAGTACAACGCATCGGTCACGGCCGGCAATCCGGTGCTGCAGTTCACCGTCCGAGGTTTTTACAACCCCACGACGAACATCTTTACCGCCTCCAGCATGAACGTCGTGCTTTAAACTGCGTCCCCACCATGGGGAAATTCTTGGCACCACACGGATGGGCCCGCGCGCTGGCAATGGGCGCGCTGACAGCCGGCATGTTGAGCGCAGTCGCTTCGGCGTCATCCGCCTCGGGCGCAGGAGCGGATGCCGAGGACGGCCAGCCGGCGCAAGTTTCGCTGCGTCCCAAAATTTGTCTGGTGCTCTCGGGCGGCGGTGCCCGGGGCCTTGCGCATGTCGGGGTGCTCAAGGTGCTCGAGGAACTCAAGGTGCCGATCGATTGTATCGCCGGCACCAGCATGGGTGCCGTCGTCGGCGGACTGTATGCGAGCGGCCTCCGGGCGGATGACATCGAGAAGATCGTCCGATCGCTCGATTGGCAGGAAGCTTTTCGTGACGTGCCGCCGCGCCGCGACCTCGCCTTCCGGCGCAAGCAGGACGACCGCAACTTTCTGGTGCGACTCCCGCTGGGGCTCAAGCATGGCCGGATTCTACTGCCGAAAGGCTTGATCCAGGGCCAGAAGCTCGAGGAGACCTTGAGGCAATTGACCTTGTCCGTGGAGGATCCCGCCGATTTCGATCGGCTGCCGACGCCGTTCCGTGCCGTGGCAACGGATTTGCTCACGGGCGATGCGGTGCTGCTCAACAAGGGCGATCTGGCCATCGCCATGCGCGCCAGCATTTCGGCGCCGGGAGTATTCCCCCCGGTCGACTATCAGGGACACCTGCTCGTTGATGGGGGTTTGGCGGAGAATCTACCCATCAATGTGGCGCGCGAGATGCACGCCGACGTGCTGATCGTTTCCGATGTGAGCTTCCCCCTTCAAGATAGAGCGCAGCTCGATTCGGCAATATCCATATCGAACCAGATGCTCGCGATCTTGGTTCGCAAGGATTCGGATCGGCAACTCAAAACGCTGGGCCCGCAAGACGTGCTGATCGAACCGCAACTGGGCACCGCCAACGCGACCGACTTCTTATCGGGGGTCGCTACCGTCGTGCAGGGTGAGAAGGCCGCGCGCGGTGCCGCGGACAAGCTCGCCGCCTTGCGGCTGGATACGGCCGGCTATGCACAGTATTTGGCAGGCCGTGCAGCGCGAGCCCCTGCGCAAGCGACGATCCAATTCGTGCGCGTCGACCCCCAGTCAAAGCGCTACGAGAGGACCCTGCTCGCCGAGATGCAGCCGCTGATCGGCAAACCCGTGGACCCCGTCGAGGTGGGCAAGCGCATTACCGAGCTGTATGGGCTCGGCAATTTCGAAACGCTGGATTACAGTTTGGTGAAGGAGCCGGCGGCTGCCGTCGACGCAGCGACGGCGAATGGCAGCGCGGCATCGGCCGGCAGCGCCGCCGCCGGCAGCGACGAAGAATCGGGCCTCGAGATCCACGCCCGCCGCAAATCCTGGGGTCCCAATTACATCCGCTTCGGGCTCAATCTGCAGGACGATTTTCAGGGCAACAGCCACTACAACGCGGCTGCACGATTTCTGCTCACCGAGATCAACGATTTTGGCGCCGAACTCTTGACCGACGTGCAGATCGGCTACGACCCCAAGGTGGTCAGCGAGTTCTACCAGCCGCTCGATCCGTTGCGCACCTGGTTCGTCGCACCCAGCGCACGCATCGAGGCGCGCGATTTGCCGATCTACAACGGCAGCGAAGAAGTTGCGGATTTTCGCGACCGGGAAGCGGAGGCCGATTTCGACGTGGGCCGCGAACTCGGCAACTGGGGCGAGGTCCGGGTGGGGCTGCATCGCACCAATGGATCCACGCGGCAGCGTTTCGCCGATGCGGGTTTGGAGGACTCTTGGAAGACTCGGACCCCACTCTCGGCGGCGTCCAACCGAATCTGGTCGAGGGGCAGTACAACGAGGGCGAATTGTTCGTAAAATTCAGCTACGACCGGCTCGACAATGTGCACTTCCCGCGTGACGGCGCTGCGTTTTCCGTCCAGTGGGATGCCGACCGCACGGATCTGGGCGCGGACTTCGTGCGAGACCGATTGTCGGCCGATTACCTGCTCGCGGAATCGCGTGGCCGCAACACCTATCTCTGGTGGACTTCGGCCGGCGTGACCGTCGATGACAGTCAGCCGCGCTCGCTGCTGCCGACGTACTATGCACCCGAATTCTATTCGCTCGGCGGCTTCCTGAATCTCTCCGGCTTGCCGGAGACGGCCCTGCTCGGTCCCAACTATGCGATTACGCGCGCGGTCTACTTTCGCAAGATCGGGCGCGGCGGTGAGGGCTTCTTCGAATTTCCCGCCTACGTCGGCATGTCGCTGGAAGCGGGTGGCACGTGGAGCGAGCCCAAAGAAATGAGTTGGGGTACCGCCCACAAGGACGCATCCGTATTCCTGGCGTTCGACACCTTCTTGGGTCCGCTTTATCTCGGCTCGGGATACGACACCCGCGGCCTGGCGGCGTTCTTCCTCTTCCTGGGGCGGACCTTCTAGTTGAAGCTACGGCTTTCCGAGAGATTTTCAATCTTTTCGAAGACCAATGCCGGTTGGTCGCCAATGCGCGAGTACTCGTGCTTGCGGGCCATTTCTTCGAGCTTCTGGTCGCGTTCGGCGGCCGTGAAAAACCAATGCGTCTTCTGCCAGTCGCTTCCCAACAGTCGGGCGAAGGGATCGCCGGCCTTGAGACTCACGCGGATCCCATAGGGGCGCGGCAGTACCGGGACGCTGCGAACGAGGTTTTGCGCATTGGCTATTCCCATGATCGGCGCACGATATCCTAAACCTTTCGGGCTTGCCAGGAAGGAGTCCGGACTTGGCTCACGTGCGGGCTCGACAGGCTCCTCGCTGATTGGCGGCGGAATCGCGTGCTAGACTCCGCCGCCTTATGACATCCTCTTATACGGCCTCCGACATCGAGGTATTGAGCGGCTTGGACCCGGTGCGGCGCCGCCCCGGCATCCGGTGCGGCGCCGCCCCGGCATGTATACGGACACGACCCGTCCGAATCACCTCGCGCATGAAGTGATCGACAACAGCGTCGATGAAGCGCTCGCCGGCCATTGCGAGAGCATCGACGTCACGGTATTCAAAGACGGATCGTTGCAGGTTGAGGACGATGGCCGCGGAATGCCCGTGGACATTCATCCCAAGGAGAAGGTCAGCGGGGTGGAGTTGATCCTGACCCGGCTGCACGCCGGCGGAAAATTCAACGACAAAACGTACCAGCATTCCGGCGGCCTGCACGGCGTGGGTGTCTCCGTGGTGAACGCCCTGTCGAAGCATCTGGAATGCTGGGTGCGCCGCGGCGGCAAACAATACAACCTCAGCTTCAAAGGCGGCACACCGGAATCGAAGCTCGCCGTGGTCGGTGACACGCCCAAATCCAAGACCGGCACCACGATCCGCTTCTGGCCCGACGGCAAGTACTTCGACACGGACAAGTTTGCGATCCCGAGTCTCAAACAGGTATTGCGTGCGAAGGCCGTGCTCTGCCCACGCCTGCGGGTCACGTTGACCAACGAGTTCACCGGTGAGCGCGACGAGTGGCTCTACACCGGCGGCCTGCATGAGTATCTGGCCGAGGAACTCGGCAAGGGCGAATGGCTGCCGGCCGAGACGTTCTACGGCAAGCGCGACACCGACGGCGGATCGGTCGATTGGGCGATTGCCTGGGTGCTCGAGTCGGAGCACCGGGTCACCGAGAGTTATGTGAATCTCATCCCGACGGTCGAAGGAGGCACTCACGTCAATGGGCTGCGCTCCGGCGCGGCGGATGCGGTGCGCGAATTCTGCGAGTTTCGCAGTCTCGTTCCGCGCGGTCTGAAGCTGGCGCCGGAGGATGTCTGGGATGGCGTCAGTTTCGTGCTGTCGCTCAAGATGCGTGAGCCCCAGTTCGCCGGCCAGACCAAGGAGCGTCTGTCGTCGCGTGAATCGGCGGGCATCGTCCAGGGTGTCATCAAGGACGCCTTTGCGCTCTGGCTCAATCAGCACCCGGACCAGGGTGAGAAAATCGCCATGCTGGCCATCGCCAATGCGCAGCAGCGGTTCAAGGACAGCCAGAAGGTCGCCCGCAAGCGGATCGTCGCCGGCCCTGCGCTCCCCGGCAAGCTGGCCGATTGCGTGAGCCAGGACCCCGAGCGGGGCGAGCTCTTTCTGGTCGAGGGCGATTCTGCAGGGGGCTCCGCGAAACAGGCGCGTGACCGCGTGACCCAGGCCATCATGCCGCTGCGGGGCAAGATCTTGAACACCTGGGAAGCGGATACGCGGGAAGTTCTCCAGTCACAGGAGGTCCACAACATCACGATCGCCATCGGCGTGGAGCCGGCGGCCACCGACTTGTCCGGGCTGCGATACCACAAGATCTGTATTCTCGCCGATGCCGATAGCGATGGGCAGCATATCGCCACCCTGCTGTGCGCGCTGTTCCTGCGTCACTACCGCCCGTTGGTGGCGGCCGGGCACGTGTACGTGTGCATGCCGCCGCTATTCCGGATCGATGCCGGCAAGGAGGTTTTCTACGCACTCGACGAGGCTGAGCGCGAAAAGGTGCTCGGCCGTCTCTCCGTCGACAGTCCGCGGGTCAAACCCGTGGTGACGCGGTTCAAGGGCCTGGGCGAGATGAATCCAATTCAATTGCGCGAAACGACCATGGCGCCGCAGACGCGACGCCTGGTGCAAATGACGATCGACGCCAAAGACAGTCCCGATCAGTTGCTCGACATGCTGCTCGCGAAAAAGCGGGCCGGTGACCGCCGTGAATGGCTCGAGAGCAAGGGCAATCTCGCCCACGTATGAAGGAGCAGGAACTCAATTTCGACGGGGTGGAACGGGAGCCCTTGAAGAGCTTCGCGGAACGCGCCTATCTCGATTATTCGATGTACGTGATCCTCGACCGGGCGCTGCCGCACCTGGGCGACGGCCTGAAGCCCGTGCAACGCCGCATCGTGTATGCGATGAGCGAACTGGGTCTTGCCGCCGGAGCGAAGCACAAGAAATCGGCGCGAACCGTCGGCGACGTGATCGGCAAGTTCCATCCGCATGGCGATTCGGCCTGCTACGAAGCCATGGTGCACATGGCCCAGGATTTCGCCTACCGCTACCCGATCGTCGACGGTCAGGGCAACTGGGGTTCCACCGACGACCCCAAGTCGTTTGCCGCGATGCGTTACACGGAATCGCGCCTCACCCGCTATGCCACGGTGTTGCTCGAGGAATTGGGTGCCAGCACCGTCGATTGGGTGCCCAACTTCGACGGCTCCATGGAGGAGCCGACGATGTTGCCCGCGCGGGTGCCGAATCTGTTGCTGAACGGCGGCTCCGGGATCGCGGTCGGGATGGCCACCGACATTCCGCCGCACAACCTGCGCGAGGTGGCCACCGCACAACCTGCGCGAGGTGGTCAAGGCCTGCATCGCCCTGCTCGATGATCCCGACTTGAGCACGCGCAAGATCATGGCGAGCATCAAGGGCCCGGATCTGCCGACCGGCGGGGAAATCGTGTCCCCGCGCGAAGATCTGGTGCAGATGTACGAGACGGGTTCCGGCAGTTTCAAGGCGCGCGCCACCTACGATATCGAGGATGGCCAGATCGTGATCGACGCCCTGCCTTTCCAGGTATCGGGTGCGAAGGTGCAGGAGCAGATCGCAGCGCAGATGCAGCAGAAGAAGCTGCCCATGGTCGAGGACCTGCGCGATGAATCGGACCACGAGAATCCGACGCGGCTGGTGATCGTGCCGAAATCGAATCGTGTCGACACCGCCGCGTTGATGGCCCACCTGTTCGCCACCACCGACCTCGAGCGCAATTACCGGGTCAATCTCAATGTGATCGCGCTCGATGGGCGGCCGCGCGTGATGGGATTGAAGGAACTGCTGCTGGAATGGCTGGAATTCCGCCGCACGACCGTCACGCGGCGCCTGAATCACCGGCTCGCGAAATTGAGTGCGCGGCTGCACATTCTCGACGGCCTGCTGATTGCCTACCTCAATCTCGATGAAGTGATTCGAATCGTGCGGACGGAGGAGTACCCGAAACCCGCGCTCATCAAACGCTTCAAACTGTCCGACGAGCAGGCCGAGGAAATCCTCGAAACCAAGCTGCGTCGCCTCGCACGCCTCGAGGAAATGAAGATTCGCGAGGAGCAGAAAAAGTTGAGCGAGGAACGTGACGAAATCCAGGCCACTCTCAAATCCAAGGCAAGGCTCACGCGCTTGATTCGCGATGAATTGTCGAGCGATGCCGAGGAATACGGCGACGATCGCCGCACCAAGCTCGTGGAGCGCGAGGCCGCCCAGGCCATCTCCGAGTCTGAATTGCTCACGAGCGAGCCGGCAACCATCGTGTTGTCACGTCTGGGTTGGGTTCGTGCGGCGAAGGGGCATGACATCGATGCGCGGGCGCTTTCGTACAAGACCGGGGATGAGTTTCAGGCCGCTGCGCGCGGCCGCAATCTGCAGCAGGCCGTGTTCATCGATTCGACCGGGCGGGCCTACAGTTTGGATGCCCACCAATTGCCGGCCGCCCGAGGTTATGGCGAGCCGCTGTCGGGCCGGGTGGATCCGCCGGATGGTGCCACCTTCGCCGCCGTGCTGATCGGTGAGCCTGACGATCGATGGTTGCTCTTGAGCGATGCGGGCTACGGCTTCACCGCGCGTCTCTCGGCGCTGTATGCGCGCAACAAGAAAGGCAAGTCCGTGCTCAAGGTGCCCGACAACGCCCGCGTCCTGCCGGCCCACCCGATCACCGATCCCGCCGCCTTCGCGGTGCTGGTCAACAACGACGGCGAGGTGCTGGCGCTGCCCGCCCGTGAGATCGAGGAGATGACGTCGGGCAAGGGCCAGAACCTCTACGGCATCCCCGGCAAGAAATCGGCGGATCGCGACGAATATCTGGTGGCCGCCGCCGCCGTTGCGCCGGGCGAGCTGCTCACGGTGTACAGCGGTTTGAGTGCGCCGATGAAGCTCAAATACGAGGAACTCAAGGCCTTTCAGGATCGAAAGGGTCAGCGGCGGCAGCGGTTCTCACGCGCTTACAAACAAATCGACCGGCTGGAGGTATCCGCCCCTTGAGGCAAGGCGCCGTGTGGCGCAGCGCAGCCTCGGCGCAGCGCAGTGGCGCGACCGCGCGGGCCGGGCAGGGTGCTGCTTCAGCGCTCGCTCGACATGGTCACGTCTTCGGGTGCATTGACGAAGTAGCCCTGGATGAATTCAATGCCGAGCTGCCACAGCACGGCCATGGTGTTGGCATCTTCCACCCGCTCGGCGACGGTTTCGACGCCCTTGCGCTTGGCCGCTTCGACCAGTCCCTTGACCTGCTGCTGCTGCAATTGGTTGGTCGACAGGCCTTGCATGAGCGAGCCGTCGATCTTGATGAAATTCATGGGAATGTCGGTGAGCAGGCGGAAGGGATCCCGGCCGGTGCCGAAGTGTTCGATGGCGAAACGAAAGCCGAGACCATGGAGCTGCTCGGACAAATCCCGGGTTTGTTTCATGTACTGGACCGCCATGTCCTCGGTGACTTGAATGCACAGGCGGGCTGGTTCGATCTTGAGCGACCGGAGCTGTGTCTGCAGCCAACTCAGCAGGCTCTTATCGAGCAAGGTATCCTTGGAAATACGCACGAAGATGCAAGCCGCCTTGCGGTTGGCGGCGAATGACAGGGATGCGCCGATCACCCAGCGATCGATGTTCTTCATCAGATCATTGCGTTCCGCCGCCGCCATGAATTCCGAAGGCAGCACTTCGGTGCCCTGTTCGTCGAGCATCCGGACGAGCACGTCGAACATGCCCTTGTCCTCTCCCAGCAGGCTTGCGATCGGCTGCTGCACCAGCCTGAAGCGATTCTCCATCAAGGCCGTCTTGATGTGCTTCACCCAAATCTTGTCGTAGGCCTGCACGCGCGTGTCGGTGTCGGCGTCGGTCTTGGTCATCGCGTAAAACTGGTTGCCGCCGAGCTCGCGCCCGCGACGCGTTGCGCCGATGGCCTCGGTGACAGCGGCCGCCACGTCGGGGTTGGCGGGCTGCAGCGATCCCAAACCCACGGTGACGGTTGCCGACAGCGTCTTCTCGCCGGCGCTGAAGGTGTGCTGGTTGATCCGGTTCACGATGTTGTCCGCCCAGGCTTCCACGTCTCGCGTGGTGCCGCGTTCGAGCAGAATCAGGAACGCGTTGCCGCCGAATCTTCCGCAAATATCGCTCTGGGTCAGCTGAACCCGCAAAATTTCCGCCACCTGTGCAAGAAAGTCCTCGCTCGCGAGCACGCCCACCTTGTTTTGAATTTCGATGAAGCGGTCGGGTTTGACATGGGCGATGTGGCGTACGCCGCCGCGCGTGCTCGAGGTACATCGCTCCCGTACCGCTGCGATCAGGTAGCGCTGCTGCAGGAACCGGGTCGAAGCGTCGTTCTGGACCGCTTCGCTCAGGCGGGTTTCGAGGTCGACGTCCCTCTTGTGACGCGCCGGAATGCAGACCCGGATCGCCGGCTCCGACTCGTAGTCGGCCTTGGTCAGCGTCAATTCCAGCGGCAGGCTCGACCCGTCGGAAAGCAGCGCCTGCACTTTCAGTCCATGATCCGTCCACTTGCTCTGCAGACAGGCGACGAGCGCCCCTTTCAGCGCCGGATGCGTCTCCGGCTCGAACAGATCCATCAATGGAGTGCCCGTCAAGGCGTCTTCGCCGGAATAGCCGAAGAGTTCGAGCCACGCTCGGTTGGCATCGACGACGATTCCCTCCTGCACGTGCGTGATCGCGTCGGCGGAGCCCTCGAGGAAACGTTGCAACTGTTCGCGATACTCGCGTGCGGAGGACAGAGTCGTCGACAGTGCGCGTTCGAGCCGGTGAGCGCGCAGCTCGCGGGTGGCTACCGACTGCAGCCGGCTGCGGTTTGCCAGGCTGACCGCATCCTGCGCACCCAAGCGCATCGCCTCGGCGATTATTGCCTCATCGATGGTCTCGCGCACGATCAGCACCGGCATGTCGGGGGCGGTTTGCGACCGGACCTTCATGATCGAGGCCAGATCGATGCCGGGCTCGTCGACGAAAGCGATCAGCATTTCCGGGTTGATCTGGGTCAGGGCATCCCCTAAGTCGCGGGCGTCCGGCAGCCATGTGCAATGGACCGGATGGCCGGCCTTGCGCAGCGTGCTGTTGATCGCTTCGACGTGGTCCTGTGACTTCGTCATGACGATCATCGGAACGGCGCCGGGGGCTGACACGTGTCGATATCCTCGTTGAAAGGTGGCGAAGTGTAGCACCCGACCTGATGCGAATCTGGGAACGGCGTCTAGGAGCCTGAACAGGCTCGTGGGGTCCGTTCAGCCGGCGGGTGCTCGGCGGCGATTTTCCCCCAAATTGGCCAGACGGGCGGGTTGCGGCTATCATACCGCCCCTCAAACGCGAGACCTGCGATGGCGAACTACAGCACCAACGAATTCAAAGCCGGCCTGAAGATTCTGATCGATGGCGACCCCTATGCGATCGTCGAAAATGAAATGGTCAAGCCCGGCAAGGGCCAGGCTTTCAACCGCGTGCGGGTGCGCAACTTGAAGACCGGACGCACGATCGAGCGAACCTGGAAGTCGGGCGATACCGTGGAGGCTGCCGATGTGGTCGACACCGACATGCAGTATCTCTATCGGGACGGCGATTTTTTCAATTTTATGGTGCCTGAGACTTTCGAGCAGCTCACCGCCTCCAAAGAAGCGGTCGGCGACGGCGCACAGTGGCTGAAAGACGGCACCATCTGCGTGGTCACTCTCTGGAACGGCGTGCCGCTGCAAGTCACACCGCCCGCCCACATGGAGCTGAAAGTCATCGAGACCGATCCCGGCGTCCGCGGCGACACGGCAACCGGCGGTTCCAAGCCTGCCAAACTCGAGACGGGCGCCATGGTGCGCGTGCCGCTCTTCATCAATGAAGGCGAAGTGTTGCGCATCGATACCCGGACCGGCGAATACCTGTCGCGCGGCAAGAACTGACCCAACCCCATTGGGATTGCGCCTGGCCCAACTCACATGCGCGCGAAATGGGCGGTGGACTTGGGCCGACCGACTAGGGGCTCACGCACGATCGATGGTAAATGGCATGGTTTCGGCGATGCCGGCGGTGCGCAAGGCGGCTGCGACCAAGCGATCAAACCCGAGCGCCACCCCGGCACAGTCCGGCATTCCGTGCCGCAGTGCCGCCAGCAGTCGTTCGTCCATCGGCGGTTCGGCCTGGGCTCGACGGCGACGTAAACGCAGGTCCTGCTCGAACCGGGCACGTTGTTCATCGGCATTCGACAGTTCGTGGAACCCGTTCGCCAACTCCACACCATCCAAGTAGAGCTCGAAGCGCGCGGCGACCGCCGGCGAGCCCGGTTTCAACCGCGCCAACGAAGCCTGTGAAGCGGGATAGTCGCAAACAAAACAGGGTCGATCCAAACCGAGCCTCGGGCCGACAACCATGCCCATCAAAAGATCCAGTCTCGCATCGCGATCGAGATCGGCATCGCAAGCGATGCCGTTCCGCTCGGCTGCGTGTCGTAGCTCCGTGTCGCTGTCCAAGAACGGCTCAACTCCCGCGTGGCGTTGGAGCGCCTCCCGATAGGTGAGACGTTCCGCCGCCTGCACGGTCCGTTGGGGTGCCAGAAGCACGTTCAGCAGGCTGTCGACCTCGGTCATCAAGGCCGCGTCGTCAAAGCCGATGCGGTACCACTCGATGAGGGTGAATTCCGGATTGTGCCAGCGCCCTCGCTCGCCGTCGCGGAACACCTTGCCGATGTGGTAGATGTCACCGCTGCCCGCCGCCAGCAGTCGTTTCATCGGGAACTCGGGCGACGTGCTGAGATACAAGGGCGAGCTCAAACCGCGGATCCGGGCGCTCAGCGACTCGATCTGGGGATCCGTGACCGCGCCTGAGCTCAAGGTGGGCGTGTCCACCTCGAGCACGCTGCGCTCCTTACCGCGCCTGAGCTCAAGGTGGGCGTGTCTACCTCGAGCACGCTGCGCTCCTTGAAAAAATCGCGCGCCATGCCGAGCATCGCCGCGCGCACACGCAAGGCAGCCATGGTTGCCGTTGGTCGCCACTGCGCGTCCGCGTCGATCAAGATGCCCTTCCGCCGGCGAGGCGTTGCCCAATGGCGCAACCCATCTGCACGATGGCGCCGGACCGCAGCAAGGGATGCCAGCGCACACGGGTGGGTTCGAACAGGAGAATGACGGTGGACCCCATGTTGAAGCGGCCGAGTTCGGCACCTTTCGCGAGGGTCACGGCGCCGCCGTCGATATGCGTTACCGCCCGCCGCGCCGACGGCGTGATGTCGCCGGCCCACACGGTCGCAATGCTGCCCACGTTCAGAGCGCCCACCAAAACCACCGCAAAGCGCCCCCAATCCGTGGCGAACAGCGTGAGCACACGCTCGTTGCGGGCAAACAAACGAGGCACATGCCGGGCGGTGACAGCGTTCACGCTGAACAGGCGGCCCGGCACATAGACGGTATCCTCGAGAGTACCGCTCACCGGCATGTGAATCCGATGATAGTTATAGGGCGCCAGATAAATCGTGGCGAAAGTGCCGCCGGCAAAGCGACCCGCCCATGGCTGTTCGGCGAGCAATTCCCCGAGCGTGTAGTGGCGGTCTTTCGCCTGCATCAAGCGATCCTCGAGAATCGCACCGCACTCGCTGACGGCGCCGTCCACGGGACTCGCGACGCTCAGCGGATCCGGGTCGATGGGACGGGTTTCCGGGCGCAGCCCGCGCGTGAAAAACTCGTTGAAGCTGCCGTAACGGTAGGGATCCGTGTGAAGTGCCTCGCTCATGTCCACGGCGAAGAGCCGCAAAAACCCCCGCGTCAACAGATTCTTGAACCAGACGGTACGGACCCGCGTTGCCTTGAGGATCAGTCTGGAAAGCCGGTGTTGGGGAATGCCGTACTGCAGCCAGACAAAGAGGCGGCCGTTCATGCCGGCCCGGACGCAATTCGCTGGAAATCCGTTTCGAGCGCGCTCACCGTGAACGGTCCGGTCAGAATGGCGGTCAACCTACCTTGGGGGTTCACCACGAAGATCGCACCGGAGTGGTCGACCGAGTAGGAGCCGTCGGGCCTGGGGGTGATGATGACGCCGACACCCAATTTGGCCGCCAGCGCTTCGATTTGCGGTTGCGTGGCCGCCGTCACTCCGACGAAATCGGGGTCGAAGTACGGGACGTACTTCGCCAGTTGAGCCGGCGTGTCGCGCTTCGCATCAACCGACATGAAGATGATGCGAGGGCGTACCGGCGCGCCGCTCGCCTTCAATCGCCGATCCAGGGCCGCGAGCGTTGACAACGTCGTCGGACAGAAGTCGGGACAATTGGTGTAGCCAAAGAACATCATGGTCCAATGGCCGCGCAAGTCCGACGGCGCAAATGTCCGCCCATGATCGTCGATCAGGCTAAAATCCGGCAGCGCACGGCTCGGGGAGATGGCGCTGCCGGTGGCAAGGTCTATGCGTGATTCGTCACGGTGGTTGAGAACGAGTGCGGCAGAGATGCCCGCGACGAGGGCTGCACACATGATCGCGAATCTTAAGATCTTGGCTTGAGCTGGCATGCCTCGATTATCCCACATGGCAACCGCGGCGGGGACCGCCGAGACGGTGGGTGAGGCCATCACCGAAGCCGCCCGCGTTTTGCGGCGGGCGCGCGTCTACTTCGGTCACGGGACGGATAACGCGCGCGACGAGGCGGCGGAACTCGTGTTCTTCGTCGCCCGACTGGATCATGCGCTGGGAGCGGCGGCCTATGGCAGGCGGCTCTCGGCTCGCCGGCTCATGCGCATCGCCGCGCTATTGCGGCGCCGGATCGAAGAGCGCATTCCGCTCGCTTATCTTACCCGGCGGGCCTTCTTCGCGGGCTTGGAATTCCATGTGGACGAGCGCGTTCTCATCCCGCGATCACCCATCGCCGAACTCATCATCAACCGTTTCAGACCCTGGGCGCCGGCCCGGCCCATTCGCCGGATCATCGACTTGGGGTGCGGCTCCGGCGCGATCGCCGTGGCGTGTGCGAAGGCCTTTCCACGGGCCCGTGTGACCGCGGTGGACATATCTGCCGCCGCGCTTACGGTATGCCGGCGCAACATACGGCGCCTGGGGGTGGAAAAGCGTGTGCAAGTCGTAAAATCCGATCATTTCGCCGCCGTCGAGGCGCAGCGTTACGATATC
>Ga0209208_10006996_pt1 | contig 15447 bp, 10 predicted proteins | sample S1TSphfallax_3_FD_187694 | JGI IMG/M metagenome (GOLD analysis project Ga0209208, IMG submission 187694) | Host-associated microbial communities from peat moss isolated from Minnesota, USA - S1T2_Fd - Sphagnum fallax MG (SPAdes) (version 2) | ecosystem: Host-associated > Plants > Peat moss >...
AAAAACATGTGGATGAAAACCATTTTAGTTTTGAAAAAGATTTGAGGAGGAAATGCATTCTCCCTTGAAAGAAATGTAGAAGCAATCAACAAAAAAGAGGCCTAACGTATTTGAATTTTCAATTTTCAATTCTTTTGTTACAAAAGATATATCAAGAAAGTTGATGTGTAGTAAAAGGAGTTTGTGCAAGATCTTTGCCTTCTAATTGTCAATTTTATTTCTTTTTGTAATTTGTGGAAAGTGCGTGGTTAAAATGGTTGACAAAACATTTGTGTCTAAGGGTTATTTTTCCTTCAAGGAAATTGTTTTCACAAATATATTTTGTGTATTGGTGGACAAAATGAAACAATTATACATTTTTCCAACACTAATAAAATATTAGTCTACAATTGCAAGCTTTGATTTGTGAATCTCAAAAGGGGTTCATAATATTTTTGCACTTGTCATTAATTTTTTGATAATACATTAACAACCAAACCATATTATAATTATAATTTTTGAAGTTATAGAAATTACATGACAATATTTGGCCAAAACATTAATTCAATTGTTGGAACAATATGATTTAAAAAGAAAATGGCCTATATGAAAGATGACACTTCTAACTTAAACATTATAATTTATGATTATTTCATTAAAATTAGTTGGACAAATTGTGAAATATTAGGTTTGGAAGATTTTTTTTGAAGGAATTGTTTTAGTTATGCATTTTTAAAAGCATGTCAATATGTAACAACTAATGATTTTTTTTGCAAAGGATTGAAATATATGTATGTACCAAGGTTGCACAAGGAACTTGTGGAAGTGTATAACCTAACCCAAGAAATTTGGAAAAACATACAAGAGTGGAATATAACATGATTACGGTCTCCGCCTAATAAAATTTAATAAACCAGTGAAAAAAGGTTTATTATTATTTTTATTTTTTAAAAAAAATCTCTTTGGTTTGATTTATTTGTAAAAAATAATATTGTTTAATAAATTCATTCATTTTTGTAGATTTGCTAGCAAAATCATCATGTCTCAAGAAGCTTTTAGTTTCAAGAGGCTATTGTTTTATTTTATAATAGACAAATTGATGTGAGAATAATTAGTTGAATTCCACCTCCTTTGACATAGCACATTTTTCAAATCATTATTGATTGTCTTTCCCCTTTTGTATTTACTTGTGTTTTGAACCCAATTTCAAAGCCATTGGTTGCCAAATGATACATTACATTACGCCATATCCATAAGGTCAAAATTGAAAAGACATTGAAATTTCAACTTCCTTTGCCAACCTAGCAAAAGGGGATTCATTTGTTTCAAAATTAACTTGTTTAACTTCCAACATAAAAGAATGAGATTTATGGTGTTTTGGATTTTTTTTCATTCCTTTTTTTAAAAAGAAATATAGAAAATCAAAATTCATAATATGTTTTCCTAAATGTTGGATCTTAAATTTAACACAAATGAACCCTCAAAGGAGGGTGTCTTTGATTTTCAAATGATATAGTACCTTGGCCATTTCAACACATATCCATCGAATAATTAATTAATTTTGAGATTTTCATTTCAACAGATGGAATATTCCTAAATATTCACTGATATCCTTCACAATATTTTTTGATGTGGAAAAAATAATTTTTGAAAATTTCAACAATTTTGAAAATAATATAATTAGTGTCGAATTGGCCAAGGTACTAGGGTATCAAGTGGATATGAAACATATTAAATATCCTTTTCAACGGTCAGCAAACCATAGAGACCATGTTTTGTATTGTGGATTTCTTGCTTGTCAAATCTTTAAAATTCTTGGATCACAAATTGAATTAATTTTTTTTAGTCAGAATTTTGACTAATTTAAAGAGATTTCATTTGTAGTCGAACAACTTAGAAAAGTTGATGTTTGTGAACAAAAATTGAACCAATAGCCCTAAAATTGATTATAAATTCCCTTCTAACTCGGTAAAGCTAATTGAAATTGATGCAAATTTTTTAAAAAGAGTTGAAAATTTTGGAAAACAAACTTTCGAATGGGCCGAAGTTTGTGAAAATATAAAAGATTGGCTACAGAAAATCACAAATTTTTATCAAATCAATTTCTCAAGAATTACGTAAATTGAAATGCAAAAAAATTAAAAAATATTATTAATGAAAATTTGATATGTGGGTTGTGAGAACTAGATTTGAAAACCAACTTATTATCACCTTTGTGAAAAATGATTTGAGAATTTTTTTAAAAAAATGATTGATAGCATAACTAGTTATCACAAGCCCAAAAAAATGTTTTTGAAAGAACTGGGTCAATTATCACAAAGCTATATATAAGAACCAAAACCAACAATTCTTACCCAAAAAAAAAATGAGACCTGCCCAAACATTACTTACAAGGTAGTTCAATTTTGAATATTGAGAGCATCTCCAAGGTTGCTCAGTATGTGACTCCAAACAGTATAATTTATTGCAATAAAGTCAAAATGTGCCAATGTAGCTAAAAAAATTGGTTTTTTTGCACCAAACTGCAGCTCAGTATTTCTGATTGGTCAATCACAATGCGTTGGTCCAGGCAGTTTGCTATTACTAGTTCCCCATGTATATGATAAAAGAGTGTAATAAATTGCACAAAACTTCATTAAACACATTTGTGGTTGAAAATACATAGGCATATTACTCCCTGCTTATGAGGCCATTGAGTCAAAGCTTGAAGCCCCACAAAGCCCAAGTCATAATATTGGATCAGTGACTACCTTCATCATGTACTGGATATATATATACATACATACAAGTATTATGACAACCGCACCAATACCCAATAGAGAAGAAATAAAACTTTACTTCCAACTTAGGATCAAGCTGTATGTTTCTGCAACATATTGTTGAAAGAGAGCCTGCCCATGCGCGTTTCAGTTGGGGCTGGCTGTAGGAAGATGCTTCCAACTTCTGTACAATGGAGTAGTAATCACAAGGTATTATATATTATACTATCATGCCATAACCCCAGGACTTCTGTTGAGAACTAAGTCTTAAGTCTATCAGTATGCAGAACCTACCCGACAAAAGATTCCTGCTATACATCAACCTGACCTGGTTACATCCAATCATCCAAAAAAGTCTGTCATCAATCCTCTGGTGGAACAATAAATGCAACAATCTATCGTTTGCACTTCATCCTAATTGAACAGATATAATTGGCTGACAAGAAGACCTGCATCTTTGTACAGAAATCAGTGGCTGTTGCATACAGTAAAAAAAGTGACATGGGAAAGGAAAACAGACAACTTTTTTCAAGTTGTGATTCAGGTTTCAGGATCTGTAGCCACAAGTGCAGGAGGAGTTCCAGGAGCGATACAGGCTGCCCCCTTTTCTCCTGCAAACAAACACAATGCTTCTGCATCCCGTAGAGTGGAGTCCAAATCAATGTGTCCACTGAGTTCGTTGATGAACTTGAGCAGTGTATCAAACTCCATCTGTTCGTCCATGATTTTGCGACGGTTCCGCTTCAGCAATGCGACACACATGTAGAGATGGAAATGCTCGGAAAGATAGTTGCTCCACAGGACCTCCCACAATCTCAATATGTTGTCATAGTCAAATTCTCTGGAAACAAGATTGCATCCACATGGTACAGGAATCAGCAAAGAGTCACAAAGTCACAAAACATGATGCTCAACAGAAAAATATATTTACTGTATTTTGGAACTTCCAGTCAAATGGGTAGTGAGAACAATAATGAGAATTTGGTGCAAAGCTATTCTTCAACTCCCACCTTTTAAATTGAATAAGAATCCAGCGGAAACAGAAAAAGTAGTTCAAACATTCATTCTGCTTGAAGTAGTCATGCAATGGATTGTCCAGCAACTGCACCAGCTGCACAAGTAACCCTGGAGTGTCAGAAGTTGCAGCTTCCTTGCATGCAAACATAGCCCGACATAAAGGATTTGCACAGGTGCTTACAGGTACCAGAAGAGGAAAGAATCAAGAAGAAATGCTGAGAATAACCACATAAAAACACACAACCATGAAATGATATAACACCCTCAGGAATAGTTTAAGCCTAACAGCAAGCAAAGATGTCTCATTTACCTTTGAGAGGGCCATAAGCTGAGAGTGCATCCCATTTTGGTCACGGTGGAAGTTGGGTGCCATCCGTTCCATCAGTGCAGCAAAGCACCAAAAAGCCTCTGACTCATCTTCTATCACATAGAGGATTGGTGACAGCAGATCACTCATGCCCTGGCACCCATGTCACAGAAAAGTTAAGGAAATGGGGGATCCAACTTCAAGAAAATGTTGCTCGATCTGTACTACACACCAACCACGACTCGCTTGCATAACTCGATGCAACCATTAGGATTTAGGGATACGGTTTAGGGTTTGAAGATTGGTGTCATGTACAGAGTTGAGAGTTTAGAGTTTAAGGGTTAATATTCCTCAACTCCATACATGACACCAATCTTCAACGTTATCTAAAGGAATAAGGTTCTCCATAGCACTCACCTGGCAATAACCCAAATCAAAGTTATAGAAGGAATATGTCACTAAGATGTCGTGAAGAAGATCCACATTTGGGTTGTCATCACCATCATAAAAAGCTAGTGTCCGATCTGTGCGAACCTACAGTCACACATACCAACTGACTGGTTACAAACCTTAGCTCCTTGTCACAAACATCCCACAAAGGTTTCCAATGAATTTAAGGTTTCACTGCATTTCAGAAAGCCCCCAACAGTGAACACTGGTGCAAAGATATAAAAGAGTGCAGGAAATTGAAAGGCCTTCAATCAAAGCTAGTACTTTCAATCTGACTTCCTCTAACATCATGACTTCCACGAGCAACAGGGCCATGTACTATACATACCACATCCTTTTCCACCCGGTGCTTGCGTTCCCGAAACTTTGCAAAACGCTTTGCTTGATCCTCAGATACAGACTGTAGAATAGCAAAGGAAAAGAAGGAATTAATTAAAAAGGTTTGATGCAGAATATAAGGTTTAGGGTTCAAGCACCTGGTAGGCAGCAAGCTCTGCTACTGCAATGGTTGGGCCCATTATATTATTGGAAAATTATTTGTCATATTGAAACATGATAGCTTTGTAGCATATAAATTGTCAGGTAAATTTCAAAGAACATGAATGAGAACATCTGCCTCATCTGCAAGGAAGATGCAAGTTGAAACAACAAACCTGCCATTGTGATTTAAGGACCCAGTATTCTTGTCGCTTCCTGACAACTAGGGCCTTCCGCATAGCATATGTCGACTCAAACTTGTAATGGCCCAATAAAAATTTCCAAACCTGTGTCCAGTCAACAAAATTTGTGGATATACTCCCATGTCAAGAATACCACAAGCTACTTGAGAACAGCAAGAAAGACTCATGGAAGCTAGCCAGCAACACATTCAGGTGCTAATGATCAGGTAACTAAATCTGTGAAAGATAGGAGACAGGTACTATTCAGTCCAGATGAATTGCCAGTGGACAAAAAACACCCAGGCAAGTCATGGTAAAAGAAAGTACCACACAGCGCAGCTTTTGCTCAACTCCACCATGAAAGATCCGCTTCTTCAGAGCTCTCGGATCCATTACTCGGCCCTCAGCATCCAAAAATGTCATCCACTGCATGATCCACATCAAAATATTTTCTGTCAGATGAGAGGAGCATGGTTTTAGCAGTAACTAAGCACTATGATCATCCATGCTAGTGGATGCCAACAATAAATGAATCCAGTGCTCAACAGGCTTGGGACAATTGAACATTCTCAAGTACAGGATCACCACACTATATCTTAGAAAGCCACCAATATAGTGAACAGACCTCTTCATTCCCAAGGGGAGGTGGCCGTGCGCGTCCCCACACCAGTGCTGGCATTTCATTCTGCCACCATTCCACAATCACAGTGATGAACTAGAGACAGCTGAGAGATTCAGTGAAGAAAGGAAACAAAACTCACAAGAACATCCCATATCTGCAAAGATCTCACAGAGATGAAAAGCACTTGAAACTTCACAAGTACAAGACATATTAACAATTTAAGTAAACCTTAAACAAATAGAGAGATGACCCAATTACAAAGTTATAAACCTTCAAATACATATCAGTAAACAGGAAAAGGAGAAAATCCTAACCCTAAAAAAACACAGAAAAAACTGAGGACCCAACAAAAGTACATACTTTAAGATTCCAACATGGATATGATTTTGTCATATAAATTCTTCAACAATGGACTGCAAGTCATGTCTGATTTTTTGTGTATCTATGTGGAAATGATGAACTGTTGCCAATGAAGAGCTTACAGGAGAAGGTAGTGGGATATCCTCAAAGGACAAAGAGCTGGCAGTGGAATCAAGTACCTGCATACCATCAACAAGCTCAAAGCTGCCCACATTAGTGGTTGCTTGTTCCTCTGCATCACTTCTCTCATCTTCCTGCTGCTGCTCACAAAGAAATCCACACTCTTTCAACACAAACACACTTAGAGATTCTCAGGTCTCCTGCTAGATGGCTACCTAAAGCAAGAATACCTCATTCATCAAGATCACATTATCAAATATATAGGCCAGAGATCCAACCTCTCGTGAATTCTCTGCTGCAATTTGTCCAGGCTGAAGAGATGATTCTTGCACTGGAATACTGTCTGGTGGCAATGAACTCGTCCTGCCAAATGAAGTATTGTCCTCACGAGACCTGTTTGGTGCCCGATCTAAATCCATTTCCGAGTTACCCAACAAACGACTTTCCCCAAATAAGTGCGCCTTTGTCTCTCTTGCAAACTTAGTCACCATCGAGAACTTTTCTAGAACTTGGATGGATAGATCCCGTGCAGGATCTCTAGAGTTCTTGTGTTGGCTGTTCTCAGAAAGCCCCATATTGTTGCTGTCAGTACCATCAGTGACATTTTTGTTGTCTTCATCTGGCTTGGGAGCATTAGGGTAAGTGTCAACATTGTTGGCAGTAGAACTGACCACTGCTGATACATGAGGTAGCTCTGTCAACTCCAGTGATGTGAGACTCCTCTGTATATGAAGCAACCACTGAGTAACAGTTAGGGGATGATCATAGAGAGAAATGCAGTTTCCATTGAATCCCTAACTACCTATCGGTGGGTGCATATGATTTGTTGCAGTATTTAAATAAAGAGAGATGTGGAAATTTATCAAACACTTTCTTTTTGAGCTGTAAATGAAATTTGCAACACTAGGTTGGCAATGAGAGAAACAGCAGCACTAACCTGTAGAGGGTCCTCCTTATCATTCACAAGGTACACATTGGCATCATCATTTGTCCTGCACAAGCAAACATTATCCTCACTTGAGAGACTCATCTCTAACCCTCTAAACAAAATGTCCTGCAGTGTAGCTACAACTTGGAAGTCCTCTTGTTGTTGTAGAACCAAATAGGGCAACAACCACTTGAAAAAAGGTCAAAATGCTGCCAGAAAGTCCATGAAGTCTCTAAAACATTTACCATGCTATCCCTGAACATTAGCTACAAAAGGATGTGTTCACTAGTCCTTTCATGTGGGAGTGGGTGTACCTCCAATCTTGAAATGAAAGGAAACAGAATGTGCAACAAGAATATCATGAGAAGTGGAAAAGCAATTTTTGTTACTAACCTCACTAGAATTGCATGAGATTTCAAAGTGGCAAGAAACTCTCGCACACCACCATTGTTGAAGTAAAGAGGGGGAAATGCCAGGCCTACACACAGATCAACAGCAAATGCTCAGATGGTGAACAAATCGCCATGGAATTGAGATACAAGAAGCAACAATCACCCCCAGCCCCCAGCCCCCCAAAATCTAAATGGAATAGCATAATTGCTTCGGAAGGCTTCAGGCAACCTGAAACATATACAATATTCATATAGGGATTATTATGAAGAGATGCAAACACCAAACAAAAAGACCCAAAATAACCTGACAAACCAACTAAGAACATACCAGAGGTAAGTACAATGATAATATACTGCCATCCAAGGGGTGGGGTGTGACGGCGAATCGATCGAATCTCTGCCAACGAGACTGCCCGAATTGTGTACAAATTTCTGTCTGTTGAAGAACACACTATCCAAACCCATCAGAAGTGAAGGATGCCACTATCCTCAAAACAGTACTAGTACAGCAGCCTTTGAAGACTCATATCAGTTCAATCATCAGGGCAACAATCTCCTCAGTCACCTTAGGGAACAATTGACCCATATGAACCACACACACTATATTTCCTTTGTGACTTGTAAGCCATGTTGCTCACTGACTGTTCATATGCATGCAAGCACTCTTCCACAATTGCTCAGCTCTCAAGACTGACACCTTTGTAGTCAATCCTACTGTGTACCAGACTTTAAATTAATTCTATCGACAAAACACAGAGCTGCAAGCCCTAGACAGTCTGAGGTAAATTAAATTGCCAGAAAACCACTCCCGTATGAGTGACTATACCTGATCCAGTACGCCGCCCACCATTTGGAAGCAGAAATAATCCATCTTTCCCCAGACCTCCCTCAACATTATAAGGGATCCATGTCTGCAAACCCATTATTCAAAGACAGATCTTCAAAACAAGGAGGAAAAAATAAGCAACACCTTGAATTGTGAAGAACACAGCAAACATATCAACAACTTCAAGATTCCATCTACAAGCTCAGTACTATTCTCACTGCCTTTGTCCTCTCCTTGTTTGAAGTTTCATGTAAGAAAGATAGCTATTGAAGAAAAGCACGTGCAGGATCCAAAGTGGCATTTTTTTACCAGAAAAACAGAAGGCTCTTGCTTGATAAGTCGCAGGCGGCCACTAATGCGCTCCCTAGCATGCTGTGTTGGGTACACTGAAACATTGTCTTTGACATACACAACCTGGTAAGAGTCCATGCTTCCATTCAGACTTGTGCTCCCTTTCCCATTGTCTTTTCCTCCTCCTCCTGTGGTGGCAGCACCACTCCCTCCCTGCCATTGGTTTGGTCAACTAAGAAGAAACTTGCAGCTGCTTCAGAGGTACTATAACTACCAATCTGAGCCTAGGGTTAGGAGCAGCAGCTACAGACAAAAATTCATCATATTCATCTTCTTGCACAGGTCTACAACAAACTTGATTGCAAAGAAAGTCATAGCATGCATGTAATATACTACTCTGAATTATCTTAATACCTTAGGGGAAAAAGAATCCATTTCTAGAGTCTTTTTGCAGTTAGCTCTTTGTGATAGGTGCATGAAGACCCAATTGTGTTAGAGACATGGTTCTAAGCTCTTGTGAGAGGTGAACACTATGATACTACCCAAGAGTTGACATGAAATTTGTGAATCTCTCAGAGCATCAAGGCAAGAATCAAATGGATAGGAGACAGGCTCCCACACAGTCAGTCACCTTCACAAGAGGCTTATCTAGGGGGGAGTCGTCCAAAGTGTGGGAACAACTGGGGGAGGGTTTCCAAGCAGGTACTCAGTTAGGGCAACTGCTGCAAATGGGTCATGGGTCCACCTTAGCGAAAGGGCAAATGGGTACTCATCAGTCAGGGCAAACTGCTGCAAATGGGTCGTGGACCCATGACCTTAGGAAAATGGGAGGAGGAGGCGATCGATCTCCCAGCCCTACTAAGGTTTGAAGAGACATTCGGTCACGCTTCTCGGCAGACAAGGCATCGTGCTTCTTGTGATGAACTCCGGCTGGCTGGTTGGTGTGGGAGAGACGAGGAGAGAGTTCCGACTGCTTGCTTGCTGTTCCAGCAGATCTCACAAAATCCGCATGCCCGCAAACAACACACAGTGAAGTACACAAAAGAAAGAAAGAAGAACAATGCCATGTCTGCCGGCAAGTGTGACTGAGTGGCTCCTCTTCTTCTTGTGATTAGGAATACCATCGCCACCCCTCCTCCATTCCCCAGAGGTGCAGTACCTGATGGGTTTTCTTCAAGGTATAGCCCTGAGCTCCTCTAAGCCTCTAGGGTAAAATTCGAAAAGAGAAAGAAAGAAAGGCACCTTCACAGAAACAGATGGAGACGCATGCGGCTGCGATGTAGTGTAGTCCAGATCATCGATAAAATCGGCGTTGTCCGTTGTCGGCCCTGTTTGCCCTCCCATCTTTCCCTCTCTCCCTGTACAAATCCCTGTCTCTCCTGAGCCTCCAACAGCTTCTCTGTCTTCTCTATCTCTCTGTGCAAATCCTTGTCTCTCCCGATCCTTCAACAGCTTCTTCTTCTCCTTCTTCTTCTTCTTCTTCTCTTTCTTTTTCTACTTCTTCACCACGACTGACAAGAATTGGTCAAATACTCGGACCACTTCTTCTCTTTCCAGTCTTCAAGACACAAAACATTCCAAATGCAGAATTCCACAACTCCTCACCCAAAACCAAAACAAAAAAAAACGGTACCCACCACCTATTCACACAAAAAGATTCACCAAGCAATTTCGTCAACCAAGTAGCTGAAAAAACAAACAAAAACCCAAGCAGCAATGACAAAACAAGAACATCAAACGACGATCCTCTTCTTTTTCTTCTTCTTCTTCTTCTTCTTCTACCCGAAGAGTTTGCGTAAGGCGCACAACTGCGCAGCTGCAAGACACAACAACCCCACCCAAGCGGCGCGGCAGCTGAAGAATGCACAAGGGCGGTGACAGAAGTGGGGAGGAAAAACGCCAAAAGAGCTGCAAAAAGTTTGGTGAAACTGGGGATTAAAAAAATGGTCGGACCGACGTTAGCACCGACAAGCGCAGCAAAAGAAAACGCGTCTTCGTCCCCCGCCCCCTTTTTTTATCCTCGGTTTTTTCATACCCGCCTTCTCGTATCCGGTGTATCATTGGAAAATGGGATGATGTTATACCCGGAGGTTCTTATCGTTCTCTCGAAAAAAACACCAACCCCAGTTTTCGTACTTGGGTTAGCCGAGGGCGGCCGGGCGGGCAGCCACTGGGAAAATGGCACAAAATAACCGGAGGATCTCACTTGCGGCTCTTCTTGAATCACCACTCAAACCACCCGGTTCCCGATATAGGTATGTACCGGTCATGGGCGGCCGTCAGGACAGGGGGCATCAAATAACCGGCGGTTCCCAGGGCTGTTCTTGGGTTCTGCTGCTAGCATGGTTTTTTTCCTTTTCCCAGAAGGGAGCCATTTGATTGGTCCATCATCAATATTTTGAAAAATGGAGCACTCCACCCCTCCTCCCCTACACCCCCCCCACCAACCCATTAATTGTACTTAACATATTTTGTGCTTCTCACTACTACGAGTACGAGTGACCGATTAATTGACATAAGGTCAAAATATTAATATATTTTCAAATTATTTTAATTAATTAATTTTAATTTTTTTTGTAAAAATTAATTATTAAAACATTGATAAATTTTGAAACTTTTGTTGTGATTTGGAATTTGTTTTTTCAATAAACTTTCCCAAAACCATTTGGTATATTGTGTGTGTGCTTTTTCTTTTTTTTGGCTTTGCCTTGGTAGGCAAGGATACCTAATTGTGTTTAGATTCATTATAGAGTATTATAGTAGCTTAAGGGATTTTTTTATAGGCCCCTCCTAGGTAATAAATAATAATAATAATAATAATAATAATAGGTCTATTTTTATTATATGAGGATTTTTGAAAGATGATGATATTTTTTGGCTTGGTGTTGAAACTTGAGAGAGATTAGTTATAATAGAGTTATAATTATATCTCGAAGGATTTTGGTTTTCTTTTAGAGGATTTTCTTTTTTGGGAAGATTAATTATATTTTTGGATGGTGAAATACTTGAATTTTCATAATTTTCTTGTTTTGCCATAACATACCTTTTTTTAATGTAAATGATGGCAAGGCCACAATGTGACATGCCCCTTTTGTTTTTCTAAATCCAATGAAATTGGGGCACCCCATGTGTTTTATTATCATTAATAAATCCCAAAAATGTCAACCCAATTACAATCACATTGTCACAATCCCACTATTACCATAGTACTTTGGCACCTTCCACACTAATTAGTATATTATTTTCAAAAGTGTTGAAATTTTCAAATTTTGTTATTTACAACAACAACAAAAACAAGATTTTGCGATGAAAATGATTGAATCTTCAAAAATATTCTATTCGTTGAATGGAAAATTTCAAATTTATTTATTTATTTGACAGACGACCAATGATAATAATATCACAAGTTCTTGGGCAACATTTAACCATATGGTTCTATTTCAATTATGATATTTATTTCAAATTTATATTATAGATAAATAATTTACATAATTGGATTTGCCAATGACATGGTTCAATTGTGATTAATCACTATTATTAAATGGAAATTTTAATATTCATTGCCTCGAATGTTATTTGGCAAAAATGAGACCAAAGAGAGTCAAAAGCAATTACCCATTGAAAAAAACACATGTGATTTTAAAACCTATGAAATTGAACAAACTTATAACAAATTCCAAACTTGTATTTATTTTGATTGAGAAAGTGAACTTAGGGGTCTAATTAGGAATGGGAAATGTCAAATGAATTTATTCATGTGGTCACCCATATGATTTGTTAAAGGGGCCAAGTTGTGTCATTTTGACATGCATGAATAAAATATTATAAAAATAATAATGCATCAAATGAGTAAAAGGGGTATAATTAGTGAACACCATGAAGCCAAATAATCAAATTGCCAATAAAAAAACATTGCTTATATGCCACGTGGGAATCGAAGTTGTTAGGATGTTTTATGCATTGCAAGAAAACTAAAAATTGTAACATAAGTGATTATTATTTTTCAATAAACCCAAGAACACAATTCTTTTCATAGGCTATAGGACTATATTTGAAAAAAACCACATTACCATTGGCTTGACATACTCATTTTATTATGAATGTGTGGATTTGGAATGTATGCAAATAAATAACATTTTTCCAACATAGAAAGTATATTGTTTGATATACACATGTTTCAAATGTAAGGTTTTAAAGCACAACTTCATTCTTCCTTTTTTTAATGTGAAACACAACTTGCAAAAGTTATTTTTAAAATTTCGATTTGGTAAATTTTGCCAGTTAGATGCTATCTTTGTATAATTTAAGCAAGTCTTGTATTATGAGCCAATTGATAGGTTTAATAAAAGATGCATGTGAAATATGGAATGCCAAGATGAAATTTTAGTCAAGGAAATATGATTATGGAGTCTTGATTGTTGAAAAGATGTGTCAAATAAGTGGCAATTAATGAATATCATGACCAATATTGTTTGATTGTATCCATAAATTTGAATAATCATTAAATATGGACGTAACCATATCTAGAAACTTTGTATTTTTTAATGTTCAAAACTATATTTGATGGTTAGTGTACATGTTTATCATGCATACTTGTTTCTCAAAGGTATTGAGGTTCCATATATGAATACTTGCACATTAATCATAACTATTAGAGAAGGTTTTCCATCACTTAATTGTATATGCACATGCATAACCTATTTAGGGTATAAGGAACATAGATATGTATTTTTGAATCTATTAGGGTTTAAGGTTTCTAAATTTTATGTGTTATGCATTTCTTTTATAAGCAACATTAAAATGGCATAAAAACATATGCACCATAACATTTTATAAATATTTTTTGTCACATTGTCATCAGTGTCATCACATTTTTCATCTCATATGATCAATGTCAAATAATAAAGTGGTGGACAACTTTGCAACTTTTTTTTTTCAAAATCAAGTGAAATTCATTGTTATGTTCTCAAATGTGTCTTACATTGAAGTTCTATTTTTATCCTTTTACATTTGGTGGGTTTATGTGTTTCTAGTATAAGTGATAATGAAAAGATCATTAGCTCGTCATTCCACACATGATCATTTTGGTTGTAGTTCATATTTTGCACCAAATGACCATGAGTTTTTTTTTTGGGCAAATATAGTCTTGAACTTTTAGTATAATTGTTTGTTATATGTTAATGCATTTCACCTACATCTATAACATTTTACATCAAATGAATTTTCTTGCATGAACCCATTTGAATTCTTGTTATTTTAAACTTTCAAGTTTTTTATGTTCAAAGGTAGTTTTCATAAGCATTTACAACTTGTATGCTTGTACAGTTTGTTTGCATTCATAGTATTTTTCATCAAATGAAAAGTGGTTGCATGCAATAGTTTGAATTATTCATTCTTTGACCATTTAAGCATGTTTTGTCAAATGTGATCTTTGTAAGCATTTGTAACTTTTCAATGCACTTAACTGCAATAAACAAACAATAAGTAGTTACTAGGGTTCACATTTCACAATGTCGTATGATTTTTATGTTCATGATTATCTATCTACAATTTTTATGGGTTTTAATTTTGTGTCTTTGTGTTGCCATTGTTAGGTTAGGTTTTAGATGCAATGTTTGAAGAAAGTATTTACATTTGAATTGATTAGATGCTGGAAGTGTGCATATATAAACTTCTAGTGCTTTTGATGTTGAGAACATTATCTAGTTCATAATCTTTGAAAAAATGTGATCATCATAAAGTTTTTGCAAAAAATTATACAAAAAATTTAATTAGTGTTAAGTTGCCAATGTATTATGGTATCAAATAAGCTTATACATTCAACTTACACCCATTCTCCACACCTTATACCCATCCAAAAGGAATTCTCGCAATACCTCTAACCCAAGTTTGGGATAGGTCCAACAAAAAAGGTAGTGGAGGTTCTTATGGCTCACATTAATATAAAGGCAACAAATAAAAAAGGTATGACTTCAATCAAACACCAATATTGTTTATTGTAATTGAATTAAACATCTTTAATTTATTCAATGGTTATAGAAATGGATAAGTGACCTACCATTGTGAAAGTGACTAGAGTTGTGGGTTGAAAACCTTACATTTAATATCATACTACCTTTGTAAAAAATAGTAACAAATGAAATGTAAAATGGTCATTCCAACCACAAACCTTTCACCTAGTTTTTTTCACATGCATTATCATACATAAAAGCCCATCACAATAATTGAATATTATGTTTAAATCTCACGTCACCTTTAACATAGAAATTGAAGCATGCCATCAAAATAAAATGTTTTTCCATTTGGGAACCAATCCCACTCCATTATCTTAAAAAGAAAACCAAAATTTTGGAATGTTGAATCTACATTTTTTTGATATCATTAGAGACTAATTAAGTTGATTTAAGAATATAAACAACTATGAATTACCATGTTTGAATTCATAATACATAAAAAGTCCTAGATGTTTTGCATTGAATGATTTTGAAATGATGGTCCAAACAAAAAAATTAGAGATTCAAAGTAAGTTATTTGGAAAAACTGTATATAATTCATGTTTAGGCAAATAAGACTCACCTTGGTTAATTCAAGTTGTTGATTTTCATATTTATAGTTTTTCATTGACCTAGAAACACTTCTTCATCATGACTCTAAAACATGAAATCTCTAAAATTTCAAATACTAAAATTTCAAAAATATCTTCATAAAATATATAAATGAATTATTACACATTGCAT
>Ga0209208_10006997_pt1 | contig 15446 bp, 6 predicted proteins | sample S1TSphfallax_3_FD_187694 | JGI IMG/M metagenome (GOLD analysis project Ga0209208, IMG submission 187694) | Host-associated microbial communities from peat moss isolated from Minnesota, USA - S1T2_Fd - Sphagnum fallax MG (SPAdes) (version 2) | ecosystem: Host-associated > Plants > Peat moss >...
TCTTTTAAAAGAGTGAAAATTTAATTAAATTTTGCTATTTTGTGGGGTTAAATTTCACCATATATATATATATATATATAAGAAGGAAAATCCCTCCTGCATTACAACAAAAAATTATTGAACTAATGTTTGTACAAGTGGGGTAATTAGCCTAATGAGAGAACTCTGCAGGGAATTGTACTCCCTTTTTGTCTTACCAGTTGGAGTTACAAAACTGAACTGGTTTTGGTTCCAGTTAGGGTTTAGGGTTAAACCCACGAGGTTCAGCTGCTTGGACCGACCCGTCCGGCCGACCGACCGTCCGGCCCGCCCGCCCGCGAGCCCAGCCGAGGGCAGTGCAATCGCAGACAATCTGATCTCGTCTTCCGCGTGCTGCGAAGAATCAGAGAATCTGGAGCTTTGCAATGCAATGCAAGATTTGGTAGTACTAGCAATCAGGACTGATCATTTGTTCTCTAGTTGTAGTGCTCTTGAAGCTGTGATCTTGAGATTGCTGAAGCTGTGACCAGTACTAATTGAGAGCTCATCTTCCAGTTCCTCTTGGAGACTCATCAAGCTCGACTGGTTTCTAGCTAGCAAGTAAATTTGCACTTGAGGCTGCCTCATGAGGGGAGGAGCTGGGAGATCGACTTAGTGTGGGGGGAGGGGGGAATTCGCTTTTTGGAAAGGGACTTGATGATTGCCGAATAGTTATTAGAGTACTAGACTGGATGATTCTGCTTTCGATTCGCAGTTAGATCAATCCCCGGTGTAGATTTACAAAAATAAATTCGGGTACCGTTTATTGGTTTTGGTCGTCGGAGCTCATGGACTGAATTGAAGAAGAAGAAGAAGAAGCAGCAGAGCGGATCAGAACTCGGGGTACGTGGAAGAGGACAATTGCATTACTGCAGCCAGCCAGCCAGCCAGTGAAGAGCGAGCAAGCCAGCGACGGGAGGCAGTTGTGAAGTTGAGAGGAGGTGCATTAGGTCTCTTGGACATTTGCAGTTGCCGGATCGAGGTTCTTCCAAAGGGTTTCGACACGAGCTTTGGGCCAGTTTGCATAGAATACACAAGTTGTGGTGTGACATGACGATGGGTGGATCGATGAAGCTGGAATGCATTCAGGACTGCATGACTGGCATGTTGGGTGTTGTGATCGCGGTGTGCGCTGGTTGTTTAGTATCCATGTCTACTAGTAGCAGTGCAGAGGCAGCTCATGAAATGCAACAGGAATCGCTAACTCCTCTCCATCTCCAACCCCAGATCAGTTATAGCTTCGCCAGCAATTACCAGATCATGTGGGCTGATGACTTGATCAAGGTATATGACGCTGGAGACACTGTGGAAATGGCTCTGGATCAAACCTCAGGTACCCCTCAGATTATTGCCCACTAATTGCGTCCACAAGTAAATGATCAGCTGCTTCAGCTTGATGATGACATATCACGCACAACAACCCGTAATATCATGCACAGGAAATTTTTCAGACACTTGAATTTTGTATAGAATGTACTGAGGAGCTCAATGATCTCAGCACCTTGATCTTGAACAAACACTATGGCTATAATGGATGCAGGCTCTGGATTTGTGTCCAAAAACAGCTATTACTATGGCAACGTGGAGATGAAGCTAAAGCTTGTCCCTGGCAATTCAGCTGGAGTTGTGACTGCATTTTATGTACACTTCTTCATCCTCTCCTCCTCCTCCTCCTCCTCCTTCCCATGAAATGTTCCCTTAATTCTTTTTTTTTTTTTTTTCCCCCGGATTTTGGGTTGAATCCCATGTTTTCAGTCAAGGTTTTGGGGTTTATTCACAATTGGGGTTCATAAAAGGATTGTCTAACAAGAGAAAAAGACAAAGAAAAAAGGATGGTTCCATAAGCCAAATGTTGATAACAAATTGTGTAAGAAATAATCATAATATATATATGTGTGTGTGTGTGTGTGTGTGTTCATAGTTCAGCTTTTTGAAAGATTTTCTGATTTCAATGGGTCAAATCCCATGTTTTCAGGAATGGTTTATGGGGTTATTATTCATGATTTTGGTTCATAAAATGATTGCTTAACAAAAAGAAAAAACTCGAGAAAAGAATTCATAACCCAACTGCTAGTCACATGTGCAAAGAAATAATCATGTGCAGAACAACATATAAAGTTGTCGATAGAAGCTTATTGAAGCATTTTCTGATTTTGCATTCAATTGTTAAGTCTTTTTCAATTTGGAAAATCTCATGTGCAGATGTCTGGGAAGGGTGACACCCACAGCGAGCTTGACTTTGAATTTCTGGGCAACAAGAGTGGAGAACCATACCAACTTCAAACAAACATCTATGGTCAAGGTGTTGGAGGACGGGAGCAAAGAGTTTACCTCTGGTTCGATCCAGCTGCCCAATATCACTCTTACTCTTTCCTCTGGAATGACCATCAAGTGGTGTAAGTCCTGTGATATATGCTCTGCAGATATGAGAACCATCAATTCTTTGAGGTTTTTTTTTTTGCGGGGGGGGGAACTGGAACTGACCTGATTCTTGAATTTCCAGATTTTACATTAAATCTGGAACCAGAGGTTAATTTTTAAAAAGTTCATAGAACCACCTAACACTGGAAATTTTCAAGCATTCAACAGAGGAGCAAAGGAATCTAGAAATCAAATTATTATAACATTGATCATCTGTTTGGGGAAGCATTCAAGGTTTTGGTATTTTTTGGGCAGATTTAAGGTTGATTCTGTACCTGTGCGAGTGCTTCGGAAGACAGAAGAAACAGCATTTATGTACCCCAACCAACCCATGCAAGTATTCTCCAGCATTTGGGATGGAAGCTCATGGGCAACAAGAGGAGGACTAGACAAGATTGACTGGAGCCAAGCGCCCTTCATCACATCGTGCAGGAAGTTTGAACTGGATGCTTGCCAGGATGACTCTAACATCCTCACCACTCCAAATTTCTCTTCTGAGTGCCAAGCCCAATTGCAGTCACACTGGTGGGGCTCAACTGCTGCCACAACTCTGAATTCTCATGAGAGGAGGAAGTACAAATATGTGCAAGAAAACCTCCTTGTGTATAACTACTGTACTGACACACTGCGATATCCTACCATCCCTCCTGAATGCTTGATCACACCTTGGTAGCCTAAATTTGCCTTGAATTTTCTAAGTCTCATAAAATCTCATACTTTACATAATGCCCAATTGCATTGTATTGGTAGCAAGATGCATACTTATATAAGTCCTGCATCCAGCTTGATCAAACTGTGGTAGCCTAAATTGGCCTTGAATTTTCTAAGTCTCACAAAATCTCATACTTCACATAATGCCCAATTGCTTTGTATGGGTAGCAAGATGCATACGTATGCATCCAGCTTGATCAAACCTCGCTAGCCTGAATTTGCCTTGAATTTTCTAAGTCTCATAAAAATCTCGTACTTCACATAATGCCCAATTGCATTGTATCGGTGGCAAGATGCATACTTATATAAATCCTGCATCCAGCTTGATCAAACCTTGGTAGCCTAAATTTCACTTGAATTTTCTAAGTCTCATAAAATCTCATACTTTTACATAATACTCAATTGCATTGTATGGGTAGCAAGATGCACACTTATATAAATCCTGCATCCAGCTTGATTAAGTCTTGGTAGCCTAAATTTCACTTCAATTTTCGAAGTCTTGTTAAAATGTTGTATTTTATATGGGTAGCAAGATGCATACTTAAATATAATCCCACATTCACCTTGATGTGCCCTCCTCAATATTGAGCTCAATGCTGACTGATTTTACAGACAACAATTTCAAAGCTTTGTCAATAGCATCATGCTTCAGGGATTTTGTCTTGAGGGATTCACCCTCTCTGGATGGAGCAAACCAGTGTTGGGTGGGTATTTGGTTTTGTTAATAACCACCAGTTCCTTTTTATTTAAAAAACCTCAAATCGGAGATGCACCAGTACCATTTTTTCTTGTTTGGTTTTCAATTTATGAGAATGAAAAAACCAGGTGGTTCCAGTTATTTGAGAGACCTCAAAGGACTGGCAGCTTTCATGAAAGAGCCAGTAGTAGATAAACTGGTGGTCATAAAAGGCGGTTATTTGATTCTTTTGAAAAACCCATCCATGGTACTAGGGTAGATCACAACTGATTCTTTGATTTAGTGAGAACCACACTGATAACCACCGGGGGTCTATTGCTGTTTTTGATAACCCCCTGCCAACAATGGAACAAACCTGGCAGTCCAATGCAGATACAAAAAGCCTTCAAAAACATGGACCTCAACAAAAGCACATTCCTAACAATCCCAGCTTCTCCCAGTGAAAAAAATGTAGCTTGTGGCAAACCCTTCAAAAACATAGACCTCAACAAAAGCACATTCCTAACAATCCCAGCTTCTTCCAGTGAAAAAAATGTAGCTTGTGGCAAACCCTTCATCACAGTGGAATGACTTTGTCATGGGTTTGTAACCAATGAGAGGAAAGGTGATGCAAACCACAGTTGTGGAGGAAATTATTGTGGAGATGGAGAGATTTTGTCATTAAATTGGTGCTAACAAGGCATCCTTTAAATTCTACCTTTCATTTTTCCTTTGTTTTTCTCTATTCTTTTGTACATTTTCAGATTCGGCATGTGTTTATAAATAAAGTTTTGCAGGGCTTTCTCAAATTATTCTTGACAATGACTGATGTTTGGTACTTGTTTGCTGAATATTTTACTTATTCTAGGAAACAAGGTTTGAGAGTTTCAAATTTAGTTTTCCAGGATGCCTAGAAAACAAGGTTTGAGAGTTTCAAATTTAGTTTTCCAGAATGCCCTTAGTTGAGGAATAAGGGCCCACTTTACACTAGGAGTCACGGCAGATGTTCAACCCAAATCAAGCATTCCTATCGGTGCAAAAGTTTGAAATCCGCCCCAAAGGGCTTTACACTAGAAGTGAAGGCTGAATTTTTAAAAAAAAAATCAATCTGCCCCTAGCTACTAATAAATGCTGAACTTTATGGCCTTTTATTGGCCTCAAGGCCAAAAAAAAGAATAATGTCAATTTTGGGAAGCCAATTTGCAACCCTTGGGGCCAATGTTCCAGCATTTAATAATATCATGACCTTAATGTTCTAGCATTTATTATTAATATGGGGCTGAACACAAGCCAACAACAAGCCAAAAGTTCTCAAAGTTGGCCCCCAGTTTTTTTGGCTGTGACTCTTAGTGTAAAGCAGGGCTACATATGCAAAATACATCTTGTGTTCTACATCTGTATCCAATAGAGTTATCCAAAAGGTCACCCCGTCTTCACCCTGTCTTTGGGGCTGCTTTCACCCCCTATCCTCTCTTTCAGAGGTATCCGCAATGTAAATTTTTTTTATTAAATCTGAATATAAAATGCTAAACCACAGCATTTAATCCACAAGGTTCAAGACTAATTATAATAACTGTATAGATAGGAGCACTGAAAACATATATAGCAGCAATGAAGGGGCCCAGGAAAGAGGAAAGATAGGATGAAACTCAGTTTACAACCAAAATTGGTGGAAAATAGTTTTGGGTCCCAGTTATTTTGATTTTGTAAAATTTGTAACATTCCTTGTTGTGTATGTGTTTGATACCCTACTGTATCAAAACTGGTTGTTGTCACCCCCCTAATCATGAGACTTTGCAGAGAACTCTCATGGTTTTTCAAGGTTCAAACAATTTCAACAAATATCAACAAAAAAGCATTCTTTTGTACATTTTTGGAATTGGACCTTTGTTCAAGCTCTTGGCAAATTAGTAAGTTAATAATGATCCCTTCAGGTGATCTTGCAGCCAATTTCTAAGGAATGGATGCGGAATTTCAGTACAGGAGAAGAGTCTATCCTTAGACCCGTTCTGGGATGTTTCAGAGCCTGCCACTTACCCAGCCTCCTGACTTTCACCTCAAGTCATGGAAGGGATCTCAAAATGGACCAATTTCCTATGTAAAGAAATACAAAGCTTTACTTGTGTCAACAAACTGGAAGCCTGAAAACAAAAGTTAAAAAAGATAAGAAGAAAAAAAAAGATGGAAGGTACCATGGCAGGTCTAGCTTTGCAATCTCTATTAGTAGCTCTGATATTTTGCACTTCTCAATTTTCAATGTGTGATAGCCTATCACACTTTTGTCAGATTGCATTTGTTGGATGGCATGAGGATGTTGTATGGGTTTCAGCATTTCATACCGAGATTTAATAAAATTTCAAGATCTACCAAACCCTGAACCCATTCATAACTCACCACCTCCATCAAATTAAATCCCAAATTCTTCTCCTCTTTTTTGTTGTCTTTCCCCTAACCAAGAAATAAAGATTGCATTGAAAAGAAAGGTCACACAAATAATAAGGGTTTAGGGTTTAGTTTTACTAAAACCCTAAAACCTTCACATGGGGTCAGTGTTTTTTTCACAGGTAGAAAGTGTGTACGAGTATTGGTCTGGTAAATAGAATTGAGCCTGGTATCAACATTGGTATCAATACTGGCAGCACAAACCTTCCCAGAACAAGGTGCTCACCCAAGTCAGTTGAGGACAGCACCAAATTCTGGTAATGCCCCTGTTCAAGGGGCCTTCCTGTACGTATTGACTTGTCAGAGATTTGCAGAGAGACCTTTCATCGCGCCAAGAAAGAACAACAGCGGGCCCTTCCAAAGTGTGTAAGGCTCCATTCCAGAAACGTAAGATGACCTCCCCCATGTCAGGAGGATTGTCACTGATTTAAGGTCTTCTGTGAATACCCTGAGAAATCTCTAACAGGTTTGAAAAGTACCCAATACCAGGAAGGTGGTATGTTCAAATGTTGATACCAGACAAACACTAGCCCGTATGGTACACATTATATAAAGTGGAGTTGGCAGATTGATGTTTTGAGGGGGATGAAACATCAACCAGGTTCCTGACAAACTTCACACTCTTCAAGGATTACCAACTGAAATCATGATGGATGGGGTCCACAACCAAACAAAAACACTCTGGGCTCCAAGCTCTCATGCAAAGCAGACCAAAGCAAATTGTCTGCAAACAAAAAAAAAACACAATTTGTTGTTGTGTTTTTTATGGCCCCATTTCCAACAGTATATTACTTCTGACCAAGCAAAGCAATTCTCACCTGACTGATATGTTTGTGCTGTGCTCTATGCCCAGTTCATAATTCTGACCCATGCATTTCAACCTGACTGTTTAACGCATCCCTTTAGTTGAGGTTTTGAGGAAAATTTGTTGACATGGCAGTAGTTCCAGCCTGTAGCAGTCTGTTCTTGTTGACCCCCAAAAGAAGCTAAGAAACTAGTTAGTAGCTAAGAGGAGGTAGGTAGCAACCTCAAAACTATGTACAATATTCACCAACCCTCAAAAACATTTATTCGCAGAGCAACCACTTTGTACCTTGGCTGTTCTTATCAACTTCATAAAATACTTAGGTTTTAGGTCTAGCATAGATAGCTAAAGAGAATTCTCAGTATATGTGAGAACACCTTAAATCAAGCAACCTCAATTATTTACAGTATTCATTAAACTCATACATGCATCCTTCCGTCATCAAATTGAATCTGCCTACACAATTCTACAGCTTACATTTGCAAATCCTTGCATGCAATTCGTCATGGAGGGAAAATAGAAAAGAAAAAACCTTTGGAATTTGAAAAAATTGTCCATCTCAGAAAAAAGATGTTGAAATTACCTTCTCGCCATCATGGCAGAAGAGATTTTAGCACAAAAGCTCAACATCAAAGCTCATTCTCAACTTTCCCAGTCTGCAGACCCAACCACACAAGCTACACATCCCTTGATCAGAATAAGCTAAGCCCTAAATCTGCCTAATTTTCCTCTGCTACACCAGTATTGTCACCTGCACATGTTCTGCTGCCATCACCCTTCCATGCAACAACAACAGTATTACCAGAAAATAACCACGTCAAAAGCTTGAATCATACGATCCATCAGACAACACCACATTTCTATCTTGGGAGGAAGAACAATAGGATGGATTGTTGAGGACTAAAGGAAGGTGAATGGCTAGTTACACAATTCAGTGACATAAAAAACAACAAAATCACAATCACCGTTCAACCCAACTCAAGATTGCAAGCATTTGATAAGAAAAAAGGGTTGGTTTACCCAGCTTGTTTACCTTTCACCCCTATACAAGGGGCTCGTATCAGTGATCTACATCTTTTACAAGAATTATTCCGTACAATGTCCTGATCTTCACTCCCCTCTTCCTTGCACCCCCACCCCCCCTCCCCAGACCTGCCCCACCGTATTGTACACTCTGAAAATTAGAGACCAACACCCAGCTTTTTCTGGTGGTCACTGGCAACAAACTCCATCGGTTTGAAATTACCACTGATTTTATCATTTTAATTTCTTCTTAAGTGCTAAAAACATTAGCACTCTGCTGCTGTTTGCAGACCAGATGGCTCAAGAGAAACTTCTGCTGGTCAAGCTTCCAGCTTTTGTTGTTGCCTCAGAGCTTTTGCCAAGATTGAGCAGTCAAATGATAAAAAAAACTGCTGGAGCAACATCTGGTCATAATTCATGGAGAAAAAAGGTCTCATCATCCTGTCAATGCTCAATCCCTACAGTCTGAAATAGGTCGAGTTCACAATTGCATGAATCACTCCATGTCCATACAGTTGGAAAGAATGTGGAGATATGGGTTCCTCAAACTGAAGGAGTAGGAGGAGATTGATTTGCTCATCATCTTTGGATGATCATCTCCTGAGCTGAATTGATGAAGAATTCCCAATTCTGATTTTGCAGCAGCACTATCTCTCCAGCCTTGTCTTTGTAGAAGATTTCCCTTCCCTTAGTGAGCTCAAGCAAGTGACTTCTAAGCTCCTCAGTTGATTGGAATCTGAGAAGAGGAACTGAGATGGGTTCAGACATCTGCCAATCCAAGGAACATTTGATAGATTGCATTTCTCGTTCTGTCGGGAGAGAGTTCTCAAGATGGATCTGGGTATAGTTAGAGTTGGGCCCTTCACCATCTACAACAATGTTGTGATTCCCATTGTGAGTGCTAGATTCAGCTCCATGTACAAAACCTTGCATTTTCAGCGGAGTACACACAGGAGAACAATGCCTTTTGGGCATTTGCTCACCACCGGCAGGAAGAATTTCTAGTGTTTTGCCAAGTGAGCCTTCTCCGTAACTTCGGCATTGCTGTCTGGAATCATTTTCAAGGTGGTGGGAATCAGCATGCGCCAGAGTAAGAGATGTGTCTGTCTCACCTGTCTCACCACAAGTTCCTCCCAAACCTATCTTCCCTTTCAGAGACTCCAATTCAGAATCACCCAGAATCTTCTTCCGTTTCCGGTGATTCTCTATTGTCCATGGGTTTAAGCTACTACTCTGCTCACAATTCACAGCTGCTCGCACATCTTCATGGATTAGGCTTTCATGTGCATTTTCATTTGCCTTCCAGACCTCCAAAGCCAGATTTTCAGCAAGAGGTAGGGAGCCTTCCTGAGCAGCAGAGTTGCCGGAAGTTGCTTGCAAATTGATGCAGGACCTCATATTTACTTGTTCTGAAGGTTGCTGCTGTGATTGTTGCTTGGATAGGAGTGTCTCAAAACCTGTAAACAATTCCTCATGACGAAAGTGTGAATGTGACAAGTCACTGAATTGTAGACCTGCTGATTGCACAGCTGTAGAGGCAGACTTTCCTAACCGATCAAATGGTTCAATCTTTAAATGAGAAGGAGAAGAATGCATCACATGGGAAGGTGCAGAAATCTCAGCCATTTCCAATGTTGCTGATCCAGATGGTAACAGACTTTGTCCAATTTTGGATAACGTTGGTGATTGCAAGAGTTTGACTTGAGAGGAGGAGGCAATGGCTGTGTGTTGTTCTAGGTCTACCCCAAAAAGCCGTGTGCCACTACTGTTTATGATAGCTGGGACTTCACACTGGAACACATTTGTAGTGCTATTATTGTTAGTGAAAGCTCTGTCCTGGGTTCTATCTAAGTCCTCTGCACGGCCACTTTCTTGCCAACCTAACCTTAGCTCAATGGCTCCAACATAGTCTGCTCCTGTTGTACTTGCCAAAGGCCATGGTGGTGAAGCAGAAGAGCTTGCGGCTACTGCTGCTGCCACCCGTGGCTGTGCCTTCACTGCTGTTGACAAACTGTGGCTGGACATATCAAGATTCGTATGAAATGGGTTTAGCGATGAAGATAACCGCAGCGAAGAGGAAGGCTGAAACATTTGGTTGTAGGCATTATTTCCATACAACATCCTGTCTAAGCTTGGTTGCAGGCTTGAAGACAAGCTTGGAATCTGAGGAGAGGCAAAATTGAAAGGCTGCCAGATTGAAGAGTTGAAAGGAGCATGACCACCTGCAGATTTTGACATTATTGGATTATAACTGCATTGAGGCAGCCATGCTCCACGATATGGAAGTCTGTCAGAAGCTGAAGAAGATGGTGTACCTCCTGCTGCTGCAGCAACTTGCTTGCGCCGGAAATCAATGTGCAGCTCTTGGTTAGGTCCTCGCTCAAAAGACACAATGTCACCCGCATCCAGTCTTTTCTCCTTCACAAATCGGCTCCATCCTTTGGTGAGCACATAGCTCTGGCTGCTGTTCCAGTATGAATAGCGAAACCGCCAGTGCTTTCCTGAAACATCTTCAAACGACAATGTCTGCCCTGGAGAGTTTGCCGACAAATCGAGAGGGAAACATCTCTCTGCATGCTGCTTAGGGATCACAAGCCTGTTCAGCTTCCCAACATCACTAGGGGTCACTGCTTTGTCAAACAGGTGCTCTCGCACGGTTGCAGCAGCAGCAGTTACTACTGCATTGGAAACAGCACTCAATCCTGATGACAAAGATGGAGCTGCTGCAGGACTAACAGTGGTATCCACCATGCTCTCATTCAGTGACAAGCTCAAAGAAGCTGCTGCTGCAGCAACTGCAGGAGCTAGAGAGATTCCTACAGGAGGAGGACTTGATGATCTGTGAACCGCAAGAACTCCTCCTCTATGATGAGGATCATCGTCATGGCCTGATACCACCACCGCCATGGAACCTGCTTCCTGCTGCAAGCAGCTGCTGGAATGCTTCCGGCTCTGATCCAGCTCCTCATCGTAAGTGTGGTGCCTCAGCATCTCTACTACCTGCTCCTTGGTATACTTAAGAAGAAACTGCGCTTCAAAATCGTTGTCTTGCACCGGCCGGAAATTGGTCATTGCGTCACGGCCGCGAAACTTGATAGCAGCGCGATCGTAAGCGCGCGCCGCTTCCTCTTCCGTGTCGAACGTCCCCAGCCATATGCGCTGATGCTTCTCGTATATCTGGGCACCCCATCTGCCGTTGGACTGCGGCACCACTCCACGGAACTGCGAGGATGGTAACTTGCTGCTGCTGCTGGGTTCTCGGCTACCACCTCGATCGTCTTCCTCCTCCTCGCCGCCATTCTCCACGTCTTCTCCTCCTCCAGAGCCTGACAAGCTTTGCCCTCCTCCACTCGGCGTCCGCTCCTCCAGGGTTCCTCTTCTCACTAGATCCAACACTCCGGTCGGCCACGATGATCTCAAGTAGTCTCCTGCATCGTTGATGCTGCCATACTCTGCTCCTCCGCTGTTTTGTAATCTAGTTTGACCTGATCCCGCAGCATTGCTCTGCTGCTCCAATTCCTCCGTGTGCTTTTGTCGTGCTGCTGCTGCAACACATATAGAAGTCGGCAAGAAGGAGCAGGTTTCAGCCGCCGGGCCACTGCTGCAACTCTGCAAAGCTCGTGTTCTTGTTGCCATCCTGCACCCAGACTCATGATCATGCCCGCCGCCGCCGCTGCAGCTGTCCTCAGTCTCCAATTTCGGCGTCGATGCTGCAGCTCGGTTGAAGCCTTGAGCAGCAGCACAGTTGCCTGCCGCCAAGGCGACGGCAATCTTCTCCGTGATGCCCAGCAGAGCGGTCTTCTTCTCCATGGACGACACCTCCGTCGGATTCATCGTCGGCTGCAGGGGCTTGCCAGGCATCATCCAGTACGTACCGACTTTGACGCAGCCGCCATCTCCTCCTCCGCTGCCGCCGCCATCCTCAGCACCTCCTCTTCCTCCACTGGAGAAACTCTTGACATTCTTGGAACTTGACACATCGCTGTCGGAGCCTGACGATGCCGCCGCCGTCACCGCCTCCAAATTGCTCAACCGCAAGGTGACGTCCGGGCCACCGGCTGCTGCTGCATGTCGCTGCTGCTCCTGCTGATACTGCTCGCTGGATAACATCCGCGGTGACCACCGCGCAACAGCAGCTTTGGACCACATCTGTACTGTCTTCTCATCCTGCAAAACCACACCACTACAGAGCATGTGAAACCAGGCCTGATCATCATGGGCACACTGAGGAGAGCAATTCTAGCAATGCTCAAGACGGACGGAGGAAAAGTCGGTACAACACAAGACGTTGTTGTAATTGCTAGGCCATGAAGAAGAAGAAGAGGTAGACAACGACACACCTTGGGCAGCATGAGCGCAAGCTGAATGAAAGCAGTAGCAGCTGTCATGCTGCTGCACCAACGTGAACTCTCCTTGCCGCCTCTAGAACTCCAGGAGCGACCACCATTACTACCAATTCCTTCTGCTGCACTGATCAGATGCTGCAGCTGCAGCGGCTATTATTGTCGTGTTTGTTGTTCCTCTGTCTTCTCCCTGTTGTCTTTCTACCTCTTTCATCCCTCTTTCTATCTAAACACGCGGAAGCAACAGATTCTTTAACTACCCCACGGAATTTTTTTCGAGCGAGCCGCTCTGTTTTTTCTCACAGGATCATCGTCGGCACCAGTCGTTAGGAAGATCTCAGCGACAACAGCACAGATCAAGAATGAGATTCACAACTGCTCCTCGGACCACAACGGCGAACCCCGCAAGACCAAAAAACTGATCATCCGCGCATCCACAAAAAGAGTCAGTCCTCAAGAAAGAAGAAAATCACATTGAGAAAAAACACAATCCCATGAGGAGCGGGACTCAACCAAACATGATCAGCCAAGACAGCAGCAAGCACGGCAGCACGTGCGGCTGGAAGCAGAGGGCAAAAGGAGGTCAGATTCGCTCCAAACTTCAGCTACACTATGAGCAACAACGTCTCCAGAGTCCGAACAGATCCACAACATGATCCATACATGTCTCCCCGATGACTGACCAACGACCCGGCGGCGACGACGATGATGATAGGTAGATAGATACCTTTCCTCCTTTTCTCGCGGCAAAGCAGCAGCAGCATCGTCAGTCACGAAACCATTAGCGACCAATATTCCTTCCCCATGCAAATAGAACCAGAAGAAATAGAACCAGATCCAACCCTTTACCACAAAGCTAAAGGATGATACAGCTGCCGACAACACATGTAACACACGAACGAGAATTCAAAGCCGACAAAACAAAATCCACAAGAGGGGAGAGAAGAGAGAGGGACGGAGCTGCGCTGCGACGAAGGACAATACTGCCCGCGCGCGCGCGCGACAAGCGAAGAGAAAAACGTCGCACAAAGCGAGGACCAGGAGCGAAGGGGACGGGACGGGCCGGGGCCCGGGACAGAACGGCAGACGGACACCGCGCGCTTCCGCTCATCCAACCCGCCCGCCCGGCCGACGGACCGGAACACCTGCAGATCAGGTTCGGGATATCGACGAAGCTGTTTCCTAGCTTCGTTTCCTAACCTAATCCACCGTCAGATCCAAGCCGAATCTAGCCGCATCCGTACCGTCCGATCAGGTTCCGGCGGAGGTAATTAAAACTGTGGGCAGGCGGGGCAGAGGCGACGTCTTAATGATTTGCGGATCTGGGCATTGGCATTCGGACCTCATTATTGATTAGGTTAGATGGTAGGTAGGTAAGTAGGTATTTACCTACCGTTTTTCAGCCACTTGCCCGGATTCTTTTTTTTCGGGTTTGCAAATTTTTTATTCCATCAAGTTGGGGTTACTGGTCCTTTTTTTTTCTTCCCTGTACCTGCCCGAGACCTGATGCGCACGGGCATCTCTTGGAATTTCAGAACGGAATAAGTTACTGCCCTTTGTATTTGCTGCCTTTTTTGTCGCTTCTTTTTCCCCCCTTAAACATTTACTGCAACGGTAACTCCCTTGTTGCGGGTGAACCAGCACTTTTTACATCGATATATCTACCATGGTAAATCCCGAAAACACCTGAATATTATTTTTCTGTAGGTTAAAGACCTAATTGAGGGGCCATTCCCAAAGTAAGGGTCCTAGAACAAAGTCCCATAACCACGTCCGGCCCTTGCATTTTGGGAATGTCCCCCACCCACTCATGGTCCTAACCCATTGAGAAGCATGAGACCCAATGTCGTCATGACCTTGAACATAGGTAGTAGATCATGAGGTGTTGTAGGATTCTTCCATCTACTGCTCGATAGGATCTTACACCTACAAATAGGCATTAATTCCTTCTCACTTTTAAGGGCTCTAGATGTAACATTTACTGTTGTAGGCTCCCTACCCAAAGGACCCAAGGTGTAGGGAACCCCAATGGTATTATTATCATTTTAGAGAGCTTACAACCATGATACCACGTTCAATTGGAAGCCTTAACCCTCGTAACAATTTTGAAGGGCATTTTCTTGGGTTCAAAGGCCCAACCAAGGGGTGACAAAACATTGAGGATGAAAATCCAAGAAAAATAAGCTGAAATTTTGTTCCTTACTATTATGTGTAAGGAACGTTTCACGAAATTGGGATCTTCAATGAGTGGAAGGTCTGTTTTTTTGACAAGGAAATTCCAAAAAATTGTTCACATTTATTTGTAGGCTTAAGATCCCTCTCACCCTTAAGGAGTAGTAGGCATAAGAACCCTCCGTTGCAAGCAAACACATGCTGAGCTCCATATGTTTAGGCTCGTCGTAACTTTCACCTTGTGCCTTACAATGGGTAAAGTGCACGGGTGATGGACAATTCCCAAAAGTGATGATCATAAAAAAAAATAAAAATAAAAGAATAGCTAGGCATCTGATAGAACGACCAAAAAAACAATAAAAGGAAAAGAAAAGGGGAAACATGAATGAAAGTATATTTTCTTTTATTATTGCAACAAAAAAATGCCAACCCTTGTCTCCAAATCAAACAAAAGAAATGAGGGATTAATTATTTGATTTTATTTTATATTTGGGAGGAAGAAAGGGGGCCAAACTTGGAAAAAATTTCATGTTGTTTGAATGTGTAAGTAATTATGTTACATATATATTTTCAAATATTAATAACAATGTCACACCAACAAAAGCAAACAAACAAATAAATAAACTAATGTTTGGCAATAAATTTGTGTCACATGGTTCAAGTCTTGGAATTAAAATATAGCATTTAACACTCACTAGTAGGTTTGGGTCTTCTTCCAATGATAAATCCATTTTTTTAATTTTTTTAATTTTTTTTCTCAGGCACAAAACTAAGCAAAGATAATATGTATAAACTTGTGAACCTTTATTACAAAACAAAACCCAAAAAAAAAAAA
>Ga0209208_10006998_pt1 | contig 15445 bp, 10 predicted proteins | sample S1TSphfallax_3_FD_187694 | JGI IMG/M metagenome (GOLD analysis project Ga0209208, IMG submission 187694) | Host-associated microbial communities from peat moss isolated from Minnesota, USA - S1T2_Fd - Sphagnum fallax MG (SPAdes) (version 2) | ecosystem: Host-associated > Plants > Peat moss >...
AGGCGTAGCATTGATATTGAACACGTTCAATTTTATCGCGTGCTCGGAATCGAGGAATGAAATGTATATTGTTGTTTGCTACGGAGTCTATCTGGCTTTAAGTCTTGCGGCCACGGTATGGGTGGCGCGAACCTTGCAGCGGAATGGGCGCAGTTTTCTGGTTGAGGCCTTTCAGGGCAACCGGGAAATGGCGGATTCCGTCAATCATCTGCTGGTGGTTGGATTTTATTTGATCAACATTGGCTATGTCGCGCTGGCATTGCGCACGGCCGATCTGGTGAATAGCGTGAGGAATGCCATGGAACTGATCTGCGACAAAGTGGGCGTGGTGCTGATGGTGCTGGGAGTGATGCACTTTGTGAATGTGTATGTGTTCAACCGGATGCGGCAAAGAGGGCGGGCCGCGAAGTAGGGATGGCAGGTCTTAAGAGCGAAGAAACGCGCGGCCGGATTGTCGCGGCCGCGCTGAGCCTGTTTCGCGAGCGGGGCTTCGAGGCGGCCACGATGCGCGACATTGCGGACGCGGCGGGGGTGGCGACGGGCGCCGCCTATTATTATTTTCCGTCAAAAGAAGCGATTGTTCTGGAGTTCTACCGAAGCTCCGCCGGTGAGATGCAGGCGCGGCTGGAAGCGGCTTTGCAGGATGTGGACGGCCTGGAACAACGGCTGATTGAGCTGATTCGCGTGAAGCTGGCGCAGTTTGCGCCGAACCGGGCGGTGCTGCGGGCGCTGCTGCGGAACGGCGCAGACCCCGGTTGCCCGCTCTCGCCTTTCAGCGCGCAGACGAAGGAGATCCGCGACGCCGACATGGCCTGGTTTCGGCGCATCCTGGTGGATTGCGGCACGCGCATTCCCAAAGATCTCCAGCCGCAGTTGCCGGGCATTCTCTGGTTCTACCAAATGGGCATCATTCTGTTTTGGGTGATTGACGAATCCGCGGGCCAGGCACGCACGGAGCAACTGCTGCAATTGTCGGCCAGGAGCGTGGCGTTTTTGGTTCGGGTTTCCAGTTTGCCGCTGATGCGCCCAGTGAGAAAGGCGGCGCTGGAAATGGTGGAGATTGTAGCCGGGTCTCAGTTTGCGGATTGATCGCAGGTCGAATCTGTCGGCGTGGATGAACTGGACGATGCGCAGTGGAAAAAGATTTTCATAGGACAGTTCGCGCGGGATTAATTCGACGCGCGGCGTTTTATATCGATGCTCAGCCGTTTGATTTTTTGGTTGAGCGTGGAGAGCGGGATGCGAAGAAGTTCGGCGGCGTCGGTCTGGCTATAGTTGACGCGCTCCAGAGCTTCGATAATCTTGCGGCGTTCGAAGTCGGCCACCATTTCGAAGAGCGAGGCATTCGGGGCCAGCATGCCGCTGCTGTCGCGGCTGATTTGCAGACCGCTGGCTTGCTGAAGATGGTCGGGCAGCACATGCGCGGGCACCGTGCTGGTGGTGGTGAGGACGACGGCGCGCTCCACCACGTTTTCCAGCTCGCGCACGTTGCCGGGCCAGTTGTGCTCCATCATAATCTGCATGGCTTCGGGTTCGAAGGTCAGAGTGGAGCGGCCTTCCGGGCTCAGGAATTTTTCGTTTTCCTGGCAGTAGCGGGTGAAGAAGAATTCCACCAGAAGCGGGATGTCGTCTTTGCGCTCGCGCAGTGAGGGCAGATTCAGGTTGATGACGTTCAGGCGATAGTAGAGGTCTTCGCGGAACTTGCCTTCTTCCACCAGTCTTTTCAGATCGGCATTGGTTGCGGCGATGATGCGCACATCCACGCGCATGCTTTCATTCGAGCCAAGAGGCATGAATTCGCGGTCCTGCAACACGCGCAGCAGTTTCACCTGGATCTCGGGGCCGATGGTGCCGATTTCGTCAAAGAAGATGCTGCCGCGGTTGGCGGTTTCAAACAGACCTTTGCGATTGGCGATGGCACCGGTGAAGGAGCCTTTGACGTGGCCGAACAGGATGCTTTCAAGCAATTCAGAAGGCAGAGAACCGCTGTTGACCGGCACGAACATCTGGTCGGCGCGGGCCGAATGGGCGTGAATCGCTTTGGCGATCAGTTCCTTGCCGGTGCCGGTTTCGCCGTTGATGAGGATAGTGGCGCGGCTGGGCGCCACTTGCGCCACCTGGTCCAGAAGGCGCAGCATTTTTTCGCTCTTGCCGACAATGTTCGGAAAGGCATAGCGCTGTTTCAGGGCGCGCTTGAGCTGGGTGTTTTCGCGCTCCAGCCGGCCTTTGAGAATCATGCGGTCGATCTCAATCAGCAGCTTGTCGTTATCCCAGGGCTTGGCGAAATAATCGTTTGCGCCGGATTTCAGGGCGCGCACGGCTACTTCCTCCGAACCATAGGCAGTCAGCATAAAGATGGGAGTTTCCTGGTCGCGCAGGCGGATTTCGGCCAGCACCTCCATGCCGGAACGGTCGGGCATCATCAGGTCGAGCAGGATCAGATCGTGCGTGCCGGATTCAAAGCGCTCCAAACCCTGGGTTGCGTTTTCGGCCAGATCCACCAGGTAGTTCTCTGTCGTCAGCAGAAGTTCCAGGCTCTCGCGGATATCCGCTTCGTCGTCGATTACCAGAATGCGGCGCTTATCGGGCGGGCTGACGCGGTCCGCGGGGAGAACTTGATTAGGGAAAGCCACTAATGTGGTTTTATCAGACATGGAAATTACGATTGGAGGAAGTTAAGCGTGGATGGCTTGCTTGAGCGGGACCACGGCCGCTTCCAGGTCAACGGCGGCGGGGAAATCGAGCCGGAAAGACGTGCCTTTGCCCACGACGCTGTTCACCTCAATGGTGCCTTTATGTTCCTGCACAATGCCGTAGGTGATGGAAAGGCCCAGGCCAGTGCCCTTTTTGGCACCTTTGGTGGTGAAAAACGGATCGTAAATGCGCGGCAGGTGTTCGGCCGGAATTCCCTGCCCCGAATCGCGCACTTCCACATGCACCAAACCCGATTCCGACCAGCTTCGAACGTGCAGCGTGCCGCCGGAAGACATGGCGTCGCGGGCATTCAGGAATAAATTCAGGAACACCTGCTGGAGTTTGCTGGAATTACCGCGAATGAAAGGAAGGTTATCGGCCAGCCCCAGATCCACGGCCACGCTGGCGTTTTTGAATTGATGATCCACCAGGGAGGCGGTCTCACGGATGACGCGGTTGATGTCGGTTTTGAGGAATTCCGTGGGTGAAGTGCGGGAAAAATTGAGCAGCGAGTTGACAATTTCACTGGCGCGGAAGGTTTGCTTGGCGATTTTGTCCAGCAGCTTCGCCTTAGGCTCGTCTTCTGAAACCTGCTTGGACAGCATTTGCGCGTAAGTGGAGATAACGGCGAGAGGCGTGTTGACTTCATGCGCGACGCCGGCAGCCAGAAGCCCGATGGAGCTGAGTTTGTCGGCTTGCACCAGGCGGCGCTCGAGTTCGTCGCGATCCGTCACGTCATCGAATATGATCAGGCGGCCAATCTGCTGCTGGTCCTTTGAAATGAGCGGCGCAATAGCCAGATTGACGATGGATTCACGCGCTGGCGCGGGGGCTGTCACCAGTTCCAGGCCGCGGACTGACTTCGATTCCGCACCGCTGGGCGGACCGCTTTGACGCAAGGTTGCCCGATAGATGTTGTGGATGCCGGCGGTCGCGCTGACTTCCGAAAATTTCTGGCATAAGTCATCGGCGAAAAGATCGGACAGGCGCTGCCCCATGGCGTTGGCACGGCTGATGCCCGTCATCTGCTCCAGCCGGGTATTCCAGCCTTCCACGCGGTCATTCAGGCCCACGGCCAGCACGCCGACATTAATGGATTCGACAATGTTCTCACTGAACTCTTTCAGCCGCTCGTATTCATCCGCCTTGTGCTGGAGCGAACTGTAGAGGCGGGAGTTTTCAATGGCGATGGCGACGTAATTGGAAAGCGTGACAAGAAGTTCGATATCGTCACTTGAAAGAAAGTCGCCCTCGGTGGTGCGGCTGACGCCCAGATAAGCCAGGACGCGGCCGCGGGCGCGGCAGGCCACGTAATAAGTAAAGTCGAGATCGGCAATTGTTTCGCGGACGGAAAGAGGGAGAGATTGCGAAACGATGTCGCGCAGGTGCTTCGGGCTTTCAAAGAAAAGATAAGGCTTTTCGCTGGCCTCGGGCAGGAAGCTGAGGTCATAGCCCGGCAATCCGGTGCGCTGGATTTTGGTATTGCGGCGGGTGAGCGAATGAAATTTAAACGATCCGCTGGCTTCGTCGCAGAGAAAAAACCCGGCGCGCTGAATGGATAAAGTGCGCAGCAGCCGGTCCGACACCTTGGCCAGCATGTCGTTCTGGTCGGTCTCGGAAGAGAGCTCGCGCGCAAATTCAATGATGGTCAGGCGCGCGTCATAGCGGTCACGGTAGAAGACGCGGCGGTCAAGCTGTTCCTGAATCCAGCGGCGAATGGGCTGAAACACGAATGTGGCGAACGAAATCAGGACCACGAAAGCGGTGGGCGTGATGTTGCGGGTGTTGGAAATCAGCAGGATGAGGCCATAAAAGGTGCCGATGACCGCCAGCGTGGCGAGCGTGTAGACGTAGCCTTGCTGGAAAATAATGTCGACGTCCATCAGGCGGTAGCGCGTAACGGCATAGGCCCAGGTGAGCGGGATCAGCGCCATGGAGAGGACGCTCAAATTCATAAGGTGATTGGGCAGGAAGCCCAGCACATAAGGCAAAGCGTAGAGCAGCCCGAATGGCGCAATGCCGATGATGGCGCCATTGCGAAGGTATTTAAGCTGACGCCGGGTGATGGGATCTTCGGAACGCGAAAGGTCGAGCGAGAGAACCGCCGTTCCGCCGGCATAAAGCAGCATGGCATAACCAAGCGAGACCCGGTCCAGCAGCCAGCGCATTTCAAAAAGTGAGCTGGATGTGCTGATGAGACCCTGCGCCACGGCGGCGGAAATGGCAATCAGCAGAACAGACGGGCCGTAGACCAGGCACCAGGACCACCAGCGGGCAAAAAAGCGCGGCCGTGAATGGAAGGTGAGGCAAAAATGCAGAAAAATGGCCGGAGCGATGAGCGAACAAACGACATTGCCCCAGTACATGACCTCATCAAACGTGTTCAGCTTTCCCGAATAGTGGAAACAGGATGCCATGAAAGAGGCCAGACACAGCAGGAAAAAATGCAGGCTTTTGGCGGCGCTGGTGCGGCGGTAATAAACGAAAAAGCCGATTGCCAGGTAGAAAAAGCCGGTCAGGAACTGATAATAAAGGGCGCTGTCGCGCGGAACCGCCTTGATAAAAATTTCGTTTTTCTGGAATTCAATGCCGTTGCGTTTGAGCCGGTAACTGGCGGCCGTCAGGGTCGAAATGGGCCACAATGCCTGGGGCACATCCAGCGCCTGGTGAATGGGAAAGTTCTGAATGCGAAGCAACTGGTCGCCAATTTGGATTCCGGCGATTTCACCCGGGCCATCCGGAGCAATATAGGCCGCCACCACCGCCGTTCCGCCCTCGGTTTTCTGGTCCACCCAGGTCACCCCGTCGTAGGGAAGCTGGATGTCGCGAACGTGCAAAAAACTCAAAACAGCGCTGATCACCGCTGCCACCGTAAGGATCAGCAGAAGGGTACCAGCGAATTGGTTTTTGGTCTCGCTCACGGAAAGAACCTAAGTTTCACACATTCAGGAGATGGTAAAGCCAGCCGAACAGGCCCAATGATGCCTGAGGCTACTACCGAGTAGCACGTTCATTACCATACCCATTTCTAGCATTCAGGATCCTTTAAGTACCTGAAAACCAGTACCCTGGCGATTTTTCTCTTCTTTCGAATTTCCGTTTTTTGTTGCCGTAATCCCAAATACAGTAAATTGCTACGTGTTGGCCTCAGGTTACACTGGTGCTGGGTGTACACCCTTCGATTTTCGATTTTTCGAAACCGGGTGAAACCTTGGCCGATGATGCGGCGTCACGCGGTTGACGCGCTGGGTAAACAAACCTAGACTGAAATTTCAGCCAAAACCGAGTTATAGTTACAAAGGTGGTTCCGTCCGTATGAAGTTGTTCCCCGCCTTACGATTCACATTCATTGTTGGCACCGTCACCGCGCTCAGTGCGGTTCCCGTTGCACAGGATAAGCAGCAGTCCAGCAGCAGCAGCACTTCATCGTCTGCCGACACTATTTCCAAGCCGCTGACCAAGAAGCAGATTGCCAAAAAGCAGAAAGAGCTGGAAAAGGAACTGGCTGGTCCGTGGAAGAAGTGGATGCAGGAGGACGTGGTCTACATCATCACGGACGAAGAAAAGCAAGCCTTTAAGCGTCTGAAAACCGACGAAGAACGTCAGGAATTTGTAGAGCAGTTCTGGATGCGGCGCGACCCCACGCCGGACACCGAAGAGAACGAGTACAAGGAAGAGCATTACCGGCGAATTGCTTACGCCAACGATCATTACGCGTCGGGTATTCCGGGCTGGAAGACGGACCGCGGCATGATCTACATCAAGTACGGCGCGCCGGATGAAATCGATTCTCACCCGTCGGGCGGCAGTTACGAACGTCCCATTGAAGAAGGCGGCGGCGAAACTTCCACGTTTCCCTTCGAAGACTGGCGCTACCGCTATATCGAAGGCGTCGGCACCAACGTGATGATTGAATTCGTCGACACCACCATGAGCGGCGAGTATCACATCAGCCTTGATCCGGAAGAAAAAGATGCGCTGCTGTACGTTCCCGGCGCCGGTCTTACCCTGTCAGAGCAAATGGGCATGTCGGATAAAACGCAGCGGTTCAACCGCACGGACGGCACGCACCTGGGAACCGGCAACCAGCCGCTGCCCGAAAGCATGAACGAATTTACCCGCATCGAGAACTACGCCAACCTGATGAAGGCGCCGGTGATCAAGTTCAAAGATCTGGACGCGATGGTCAGTTCGAACGTGAAGTACAACACGCTGCCCATGAGCGTGCGCGTGGATTACATTCGCGTCACCGATTCCACGGTTTATGCGAACGTCATGGTGCAGTTCAAGAACAGCGATTTGAACTATGCTACAAAAGACAAGATTGCCAAGGCCACTATCAACATTTATGGCCGCATCACGACTCTGACGCGCCGCAGCGTGAACTGGTTTGAAGATACGGTGACGGCGGAACTGCCGGCTGAAATGCTGCAGCAGACCATGAATGGTTCGCAGATTTATTCCAAGCGCATCCCTCTGGCACCCGGCACTTACCGGCTGAATGTGGTGGCCAAAGACACCGTGGGCAATACCGCCAACACATACGAAGTGGCGCTCAATGTTCCTCATTATGACGAAGACCAACTGGCCGCCAGCAGCGTTATTTTGGCCGACCAACTGGAGCGCGTGCCCACCAACAGCATCGGCACGGGTCAGTTTGTGATCCGCAGTTCCAAGGTGCGCCCGCGCATTAACGACGTCTTCAAACAGAACGAGACCATGGGGATTTACACCGAGTTCTATAACCTCGGCATGGATGAAAAGACCAAGAAACCCTCGGGCCAGATTCAGTATGAGGTTGTGAATTCCGACAACAAGACGGTGATTTCACAGACCGAAGATTTGACGGCGATTCCAAACGCTTCCGCATTCCTGGTCACGGTGGAGAAAAAGCTGCCGCTGCGGTCGCTGGCTCCCGGCCGATACACTTTGAAGCTGAAGATTGACGACAAGCTGAAAAATCAGTCGATTTCGCCGACGGCGCAGTTTACTGTTACGAGTTAGTGACCGGGCCGGCGGGAGAACGCTGGCTGAAACTAAGGTAAGATCGTGGTGTTGAACCGACCGTTCACGAATGCGGCATTGCTGGCGGGTCTTCTGGCCTTGTCAGCACCCGTGCGTGCGGCGGATTGGGCTACTCCGGTCACCGGCAATCTGCTGGGAACCGTGGTGGACACGGCAGGCACGCCGCAAATTGGCGCCAGCGTCAAGCTCTTTAATAAATACGACCGCATGGTGGCCAAGACGCTGTCGACCACGGACGGGCGTTTCGCCTTTGCCGGTCTGGCACCGGATTTCTATTCATTGCAAGTCTCGCTTGAAAGTTTCGTGCCCGCCTTCCGCGACAAGATTTCCATCCGGGCCGGGGCGAACAGCATGCTGCAAATCAACCTGGCCACGCTGTTCAGCAGTATTCAGTTGAACTCCACCATTCCCGTCGGGGCGATGAGCAACGACTGGAAATGGGTGCTGCGGTCCTCTCCCGCTACCCGGCCGATTACGCGTTTTCTGCCTGACGATGACGCGGATGAAACGGATTCGGCTGCTGTTCGGCCGCAATTGTTCAGCGGCACCCGAATGCAAGTTGGTATTTCCAGCGGCGACGCCGGTTTGATGGACAGCGGTTCAATGACTCCGGATCTGGGCACTCAGTTCGCGCTGGCGACGAATGTTTACGGCAGGAACGAACTGCAACTGGCGGGACGGCTGGGACAGAACACCACCGACGCATCGAGCAATAACTTTGCAATTTGCGCCATTTACAGTCCCGGCGCAGCGCTTGGCCTGGCGAATCCTCCTGAGGTCTCGCTGACCATTTCCCAGGTGCGGATGCTGCCGGTGGCGCAAGGCGCGGAAGAGGGTGCGCTGGTCATGCGCAGCATGTCGCTTAGTTTTTATGAGCAGACGGACATCACGGACCGGATTCACGCCGAATATGGCGTGACGGGCGAGTCAGTCGATTATTTGCAGCACGCCTCGCGCGTCAGCCCGTTTGCGCGGGTGACCACGGATTTGGGCCGGGCGGGCACCGTACTGCTGGCCTATAGCGATGGCGGCCGGCCCGACGAACTGACGGAACACAGCGTGTCGAAGAGTGCCGAGCCGGAAAATCTTCTGGACGACGATCTGGCTGAACCGGTGAATGCACTGGCGCGGATGCCACAGATTTCTGAAAAAGGCGGCAGCCTGGAACTGCAGCGGACCCAGAACATGGAAGCTGGCTACAGCAAGACCGCTGGCAGCCGCACTTATGCTTTCAGCGCATTTTCTGAACAAGTTTCCAACGGCCGTATCAGCGTGGCCGGCAACCTGACGCCCCTGACCGGCGGCAGTCTCTTGTCGGACGGCATCTCCACCACATCCATCTACAATATTGGCAGCTATCAGCGCAACGGCTATATGGGTTCCGCGGATCAGCGCATTGGGACGCTGGTTTCTCTGCAGGCCGCGTATGGGCGGATGGGTGCTTTTACGGCCAGCGACATTGTGTCGGGCCAGATGAACACACAGGATCACAACTTCGCCAGCGTCGGCATTCGGGCGCGCATTCCGAAATCGGGCACGCGCATTTCGGCTCATTATGGCTGGACCGATCCGCACGCCGCCATTCCGCTGCATACGTTTACCACGCAAAACGTCTCTTACGCGCCGGGATTGAATATTGCAGTCCGCCAGCCGCTCCCGAGTTTCTTTGGCATGCCCGGGCATTTGGAATTGACGGGCGACTTGCGCAATCTGCTGTCACAAGGCTACCTGCCGTTTGGCAGCGGCGCGGGCGGCGAGCAGTTGCTGATTGTCGAAGCACCAAAGGCGATTCGCGGCGGGTTGAGCCTTACTTTTTAGTTCCCTCGTTTAGACCAGGTAAACATCTGGCCGCGGTAGTTTTCTGACTTCACCTCGTATCCCAGTCGGGGAAATAACCGATTGAGAAGCTGGTACGTATAAGCGCCGCCCAAACGGTGAAAACTCTCAATTGCGAAGTGAATGTGATGGCGCGACAGGAAGTCGGCTGAACCTTCGATTGCCGCCACCTCCGCGCCTTCAATGTCCATTTTGATGAAGGCGGGAACACTTCCCAGTTCCCGGCAGGCGTCGGCGATGGTGATGGTTTCGACATTGGTCGGATTTTCGGTTCCGGCATAGACGAGGAATTCGCGGATTCCGGCGGACATGGTGCCATCCATATCAAACGGCGCACGGCCGGAACAGCGAGACAACGCCTTCTTCACGGGCTGAACATTGGAGACACCGTGCCTATCCAGATTCTTCAGCAAATAGGCGTAGTTCGATTCATCGGGCTCAAAAGCGTAGACGCGGCCGGAAGGACCCACCATTTGAGACAGGAAAAAAGCCGTCGCGCCGGCATGCGCACCGACATCCCAGACGATGTCGCCCGGTTTGGGCAAATACTCTTTCGTGTATGCGTCCAGCACGTCGTCCTCGGGCACGGAGGGGAAATGAAAACTGACGCCGCGCCGGCTGTAGTGGTGCAATGCTGGCCGGGAAAAATCCAGTATGTCGAGGCCTTCCCGATGAGAAACGCTGATGGTGGAGAAAAAGAGGTCAAAGCACTCCAGCATGACAGGCACCTGGACGAATTGCCGTTCGTTGAGGATCATGCTTTGCCGGCCGCGTGAAATATGAATGCCCGCGGAAGAATACTTCAGGTGGAAGCCGAGTCGCCTGGCGTGAATCCGAAGCGCCGTTCGGACCAGCGGGTTTTGCGGACCCATTTTTACCAGGCGGTTCTTGACTGGTTGAACCAGCCCAAATGGAACCAGCGACACTGCAAGTTGAGCTTAGCAGCTTTTTGAAAAAATGAAGTATCGGCACATTCTGACTGCTACGTGCAGGCAACTGGTATAGCAAGCGGCTTTGCTACCCTAAATGGCTTAGCCAAATGAACCGATTGCTACTGCTCGCCCTTCTTGCTTCCCCGCTTCTTGCCGACAGCGCGCCCAGTATGGAACAGCGCATGACCGCCGTCGAAGCCGCCGCCAAAAGCGCGCAGCTTTCCGGCGACAACGCCTGGATGCTGACCAGCGCCGCGCTGGTTCTAATGATGACCGGCCCTGGATTGGCCTTGTTTTATTCGGGGCTGGTGCGGCAGAAAAACGTGCTGAGCACCATGATGCACAGCTTTGTTCTGATGGCGGTGGTGACGGTCATCTGGGCGGTTTATGGCTACAGCCTGGCGTTTTCAGAAGGCAACCCATTCATTGGCGGATTCGGCTATCTGTTCCTGAACAACGTGGGCGCGGCTCCGAATGCCGATTACGCGGCCACCATTCCGCACCAGACGTACATGATCTATCAATTAATGTTCGCCATCATCACGCCCGCGCTGATTTCGGGCGCGTTTGCCGAGCGCATGAAGTTCAGCGCCATGCTGCTGTTCACGGTGCTGTGGTCCACCATTATTTATTTCCCGATGGCGCACATGGTGTGGGGCAAGGGCGGATTTCTGAATGCGTATCTGGGCGGCAAAGTGCCGTGCTTCGATTTTGCCGGCGGCACAGTGGTCCATATTACGTCCGGAATCAGCGCTCTGGTGTGCGCGCTCTATCTGGGCAAGCGCATCAATTATCCGCGCGAAGCCATGAAGCCGCACAGCCTGGTGCTCAGCGTCATTGGCGCTTGTCTGTTATGGGTGGGCTGGTTCGGATTCAATGCCGGCAGCGCGGTGGCGGCGTCCGGGCTGGCTACCAGCGCGTTTGTGGCCACGCATTTCGGCGCGGCCGGTGCGGCGCTTTCCTGGATGGCGGCGGAATGGGTGAAGCATGGCAAACCCAGCATGCTGGGCGGCATCTCCGGCGCGGTAGCCGGACTGGTGGCCATTACGCCCGCTTCCGGGTTTGTGCAGCCGTTCCCTGCCCTGCTCATCGGTTTGCTGGCGGGCGTGTTCTGCTTTTTCATGGTGACGGCGGTGAAATCGAAGTTCGGATATGACGATACTTTGGACGCATTTGGCGTGCATGGAGCGGGCGGCACGCTGGGCGCTTTACTGACCGGAGTTTTCGCCACCAAACTGGTGAACGACGGTTTGAAAGATGCGCCGCTGGGCTGGGTGGATGGCCATCCCATGCAGGTGATGAACCAGGCCATAGGCGTGGCCATTTCGTGGGGCATTGCGATTGTGGGGACGCTGATTATTTTGAAAGTGGTGGATATGCTGATTGGCGTGCGGGTGACGGCTGCGCAGGAGATTGAAGGGCTTGATGTGAGTCTGCATGGCGAGGAAGGCTATACGCTCGAAACCTAACAGGGCCCCATTCTGCGCCGCGACCGCGAGGGAGCGGTTGCCCGGCGTGCGGGCATCTGGCAAGAATCGGACTACATAGGGATTAATATGAAAAAGATTGAAGCGATTATTCAGCCGCATAAATTGGACGATGTGCGCGACGCCTTGAAGAATATCGGCGTTGACGGCTTGACCATTACCGAAGTGCGCGGGCATGGACGGCAGAAGGGTCACAAGGAAGTCTACCGGGGCATGGAATACGAAGTAGATCTGCTGCCCAAAATCAAGCTGGAGACCGTGGTGACGGACGACCGCCTGGACGAAGTGACCAGCGCCATCAGCACGGCCGCGCGATCGGGCAAAATCGGCGACGGCAAGATTTTCGTCTATGAAGTTCTGGAAGCCATTCGCATTCGCAACGACGACCGCGGCGATATCGTTCTCTAGATGCATCCCGACGCGGAACAATTGCTGGCGGAACGCACGGCCAAGGTGGATTCCATTGTCCGGCAGATGTCGGCCAAATATCTGTCCGGCCCGTTCAGCGTTGCGGCGGCGGGCGGCTATGGACGCCGGGAATTGTTTCCGCAGTCGGATATCGACCTGCTGATTCTGGCGGAAAAAGAATCCGACGTGGCGGCAATGAAAGAGCCGCTGGCGCTGTTTCTGCGCGAGCTTTGGGACGCCGGATTGCGCGCCAGCCAGTCTGTCCGAACAATCGCCGAATGCTGCCGCTTGCAGGAGCAAAATATTGAGCTGCATATCAGCATCCTGGATCTGCGGCTGGTCTGCGGCGATCCGCAGCCGTTTGAGCAGTTGGCGCGGATGCTGCCGGATTTTTTCCGCAGACAGGAAACCCGCATCACGCGCGAACTGGCCGAAATGGCGCGCAAGCGGCACGCCAAGTTCAACGACACGGTTTATCATCTGGAGCCGAATATCAAAGAAGCTCCGGGCGGGATTCGCGATATTCATTTTCTGCACTGGCTGGCGCTTCTCGCCCAGGAAAAGGGCGCCGTGCGCGAAGCTTTGCGCGACATTCAGGACGCCAAGCAGTTTCTTTATTCGGTGCGCTGCTTTCTGCATCAGCGTTCGCATCGCGACAACAATCTGCTGAGTTTCGAACTGCAGGACCGCGCGGCGGAAGCCTGGACGGAAGACCCGGCCAAGCCGGTGGACCCGGGCGACTGGATGCGGTTTTATTACCGCAACGCGCGGCGCGTTTTCCATTCGGCCCTGAAGGCGCTGGAATTTGCGGATTTGAAGGCGTCGCCGCTGGTGCATCAGTTTCGCGACTGGCGCGGGCGGCTTTCGAATTCTGAATTTACCGTTTCCCAGGAGCGCGTTCTGCTGCGCAACCCGGCCGCCACCATGAATTCGGCGCAAGGCGTGATGGATCTGTTCACGTTTGTGGCGCGGCACGGGCTGCATCTTTCCTGGGATACGCACCGGCGGCTCACCGGGAACGGCGAGGCAGTGGCGGCGAAACTGCGCGAGGAGAAAATTCCCTGGGCCGCGTGGCGCGAGTTCTTTGCGCAGCCGAACGTGGCGCTGGCCCTGCGCGAGATGCAGGAGACCGGCGTGCTGGCGGCGGCCATCCCGCACTGGGATTCGATGGAGTGCCTGGTGGTGCGCGATTTTTATCATCGCTACACGGTGGATGAACATTCCATTGTGGCGGTGGAGGTGATTGACCAGCTTGCCGCCAGGAACAGCGCGCTGCCGCTGCGCGTTCGCAGCCTTTTTCAGGAAGAAGACCAGGCGCCGGTGCTGCGGCTGGCGCTGCTGCTGCATGACGTGGGCAAGGGCACGCTGCCGGGCGACCATGTGCAAGGTTCGCTGAATGCCTGCACCGATGTTTTCGCGCATTTGAGCGTGCCACCCGCCGCGCGGGAGATTGTGCGTTTTCTGATTGAGCATCATCTGGATTTGTCCATGGTGATGACCGGACGCGATGTGGACGACCCGGCCACGGCGCGCTTTCTGACCGCCCGCATCGGGACTCAGGAAGACCTTCGCAGGCTGACGCTGCTGACCTTTGCCGATATCAGCGCGGTGAATCCAACCGCCATGACGCCGTGGCGATTGGAACAGCTATTGCGCGTCTATGTTTCGGCCCAGGAACAGTTGACGCGCGAATTGATTGCCGACCGGATTGACCCCGATGCCAGCGCCGCATTGGGCGGAAGCACCGAACTTCTGGATTTCCTGCGCGGCTTTCCCACCCGTTACCTGCGCACCCACACGCGCGAACAGATTCAGCATCATTTCGAAATGGAGAAAAAGCGCGAGCCTGGCGGCGTGGCGGTGGAGGTGACGCAGGATTCCGGGTCTCATCTGCTGACCGTCGTCGCGGAAGACAGGCCCGGTCAGTTTGCGTCTTTATGCGGCGCGCTGGCCAGTTGCGGCATGAATATTTTGAAGGCGGAAGCGGCCACCAACAGCAACGGCTGCATTCTGGACATGATCCGATTCGCCGACCCGATGCGCACTCTGGAATTGAATCCGGACGAAGTGCCGGCCATGGAGCGGACCATTCGGCTGGTGGCGGATGGTTCCTTGAAAGTGAGCGATCTGCTGAAGCGGCGGCGGGCCGCGCCGCGTCCCAGCAGCGGGGCCAAAATATCACCTTCGTTCCGCTTCAATAATGAGGCTTCGGACCAATGCACACTGATCGATTTTGTGGGCGAAGACCGGCCCGGCCTTTTATATGACCTCACTGCCGCCATTAGCGCGGCGGGTTGCAACATTGAACTGGTGCTGGTGGACACGGAGGCGCATAAAGCGATGGACGTTTTCTATGTCACGCGCGCGGGCGGGAAGCTGACGCCGGAAACGCAGGCCGATTTGGCCACGGCTCTGGCTAAGGCGGCCACTACCCCTTAAGATGGCAATGTGTATACCTCTCCCTTAGATAGTTTCCGTCTGGACGGAAAGCGCGCTCTGGTGACCGGAGCGGCGAGCGGAATTGGCCAGGCAATTGCTGAGCTATTTACCGAAGCTGGCGCGGCCGTGGCGCTGGTGGATATTGATGGTGACCGGCTGGAAAACGTGGCCCGGCCGTTAATGGGTTCGTTAATGCAAGTTTGTGACATTACGAACGAACGCCACGTGCAGCAGTTGCTGGCGAACGTGGGCGCGGTGGATATTTTAGTGAACTGCGCGGGAATCGGCCTGGTGGGAACGGCGGAAGAGACTGACCTGGCCGATTGGCAGCGCCTTTTTCGCGTCAACGTGGAAGGGACGTTTCTGATGATTAAAGGTTGGCTGCCCCGTTTCCGGGAAAAAGCTCTGAAAGGGAAAAAAGGCAGCATTATTAATATCGGGTCGGTGGCCGGGATTGTGGGCGTCAAGCGGCGCTTCGCTTATTGCGCCACCAAGGGAGCTGTGATTGCCATGACAAAACAGATTGCAGCCGATTATCCGACGGAAGTGCGCTGCAATTGTATTGCGCCGGGAACGGTGGAATCGCCATTCGTGGAAGGCTATCTGGAAAAGTTTCACAGCCAC
>Ga0209208_10006999_pt1 | contig 15444 bp, 12 predicted proteins | sample S1TSphfallax_3_FD_187694 | JGI IMG/M metagenome (GOLD analysis project Ga0209208, IMG submission 187694) | Host-associated microbial communities from peat moss isolated from Minnesota, USA - S1T2_Fd - Sphagnum fallax MG (SPAdes) (version 2) | ecosystem: Host-associated > Plants > Peat moss >...
TCCACAACTGAGTAATAACAGGCATCCAGTGGATGGATGGTGTGTGCTGCTGGTGCTCTGGTTCACTTTGTGGGCCCCTAATATATACTACTACTACTACCTTTTACCTTGGCAACTTCCACACAAAATTGTTTTATTTTCAAAAAATGTTGAAAATTTATTTTATTTTATTTCCTCCAAATGACAAGAATTTGTGCAAGGAAAATATTGAATTTTTAAGAATATTGAAAATTTCAAATTGAAAAATTAATTGATTATTAAGCAAACATGTGTTGAAGCTGCCAAGGTATTATTATAATATGCTAGGCTATCTAACTTGTGTTTTTTTAAAATTTAAACTGGAATTAGTGTCGTGAAGTACCAGTGGTTTTTGAAAAATAATTAATTTTATTTAAATAAAAAATTTAAAATAAAGTTTTCCTAGAGAAGTTTTGTTAAAAAAATGAAAATTAAAAAAATCTGTAAATGATGTGAATTTGGAGGGTTGCAATTGCCACAAGTGGGGAAAAAATGTTTAAAATCCCCAGATTCCTATACCTATTAAAACGCATAAAAATAAATTGTTTATTAGAGATTGGTACTTTATATTTGGTTTATTTGGTAAATTTGGCTAATCTTCTTGGTGTATAGATAAATTTGGCTAATCCTCCTACTGTTGGTTTACCATATATTTTTTAACACCTTCCTATGGATGATCACAACTTCAGCTACATTTTATATTTACTTTTAAAAACATTGTCTTGGACATTTAATGGGCTTGTTGTGCAAGAAAAATAGGCACTCTAAAACATTTGGAGAAAATTCATACCACATATAATACCTCGGCTACTTAATGAAAAAGAATTGCCATTTGCTTTCAGTAGTAAAAATAATAATATTCTATAATTAGACACTATACTAAAGGAAGAAGCTAATATAATGGCACTCAAATGTTGAAATTAAAAATTAAAAATTAAAAATCCACTTTGGTAGTAAATAACAATGATTTATGAATTTTCAACAATAAACATAGCCAATTTCTTCGGCAATTGAACTTTTCAAGAGACCTTTTACAACATTTTGTACTACTATTTTGCAAATATGGGAGAGATAATGTTCCACCAATTATAGGGTAAAGAAATGTTGTTAATTATGGATACATACTTTGCAATGGTGTATTGGAAATCCTATTCAAGCATTTCCTATATTTCAATGTTTCAAATAATTTAAAAGCTTTTTTTTTTGACATTTCCAAAAGGAATTTCATTATCACCAAACCTTAAAAAGCACTATGGTAATGTCATCAACTTCAAAAAGCACTTCTAAATGTGCATTCACACTTAATCCTAAGTTAGTGTTAAATGAAAATCTAGGTGGCATCTTAGGTGGCACCCAATATTAAATGGGTGATTGGTTAAAATAAGTGAATGTTAACTTAACATAAAATCTTCATGGTAAATAGGTTTAAGTCTTAAATGAGTAGCTTGGTGTTAAGAGAGTTAATACTAAAGTCCTTAACAACATGTGTGAATGCACCTTAAGTCCTTGTTTTGAAGGTCTTGCTTTCACATGTCATGGATTGTCAAAAAAAAAAAAAACATTTTGTTTTTAGAATTGTCACTTGCAAGAATTGTCAAAATCTTTGGATCTTCAATCCATAATTTCTAGATCATGTGTGAAAGCACCTACAAACTCTTAATATCTCATGTTCACATCATCACACTTGACTTCACAACATCCATGATACACACACATGCTCACAACCCAAAATCTTTTGAAAATTTAAACAAATTACATTTGTTTAGGTTTGGTTTTGATCATATACCATAGTACCTTTACCATTTTGGCAACAAATTGTGGAATAATTAATTAAATTTGAGATCTTAACTTTGGTGTTTGATTTTCAATTCTAAAAATTTCAGTAGATAATGATTATACAAAATAATAAATAGGATCTTGTCAATGTTATGGAACACTCTAATATGTCTAGATTTGCTTCAATCTTAAGCTACCCTTTATGAAAGGTCTATAATTCAAACTTGTATAGTTGAACCTTTGATTTTATTAAAATTTTGACACAAATAATAAAATATTTTTTCAAACATTCAACAAAATGAAAAATCATTTAATTTATGTTGAAATGGTAAAGGTACTACAATACTTCACTAATTGCTTGCCCTTGTAAAATCTTGTTAGCATGCATTTCAATTCTTGCACTCTATCATAAATTTGCACTCCAAAAGCCGAGCACCTCCTCCATCCTCTTGAAAGAATCCCACCTTGTCTTTTAACAACATAAATATTTTCATAAGTAAAAAAAACTCTTCCATACTTATGATTTAAGTCAATTTGAATAGAATTGAAACATGACCCAACATTAAGATTGCAAACTTTAGATATGACAATCATTGAATTTCTATAAAGCAAAATTTGTTTATTTTTCAATGTGTTTTTTTAATCATAAAATCAACCATTTTTGCTTATTTATGGAAAAAATAATCAACAAATTTATCACAAAGTTGAAAAGGAAAACCTTAATGAAAGCATAACACCAAAATTGTCAATTTTCTTATTAATTGACTCATGGTTGTGGATTTGTGTGGAACCAATCTGGATGGCTAGGATTAATTATTAGAACTAGGTGGAAACTTCACCCCCTTTCGCACCAAAGTTATTATTACAAAATCTAGAATTGAACTCAAGGTTCAATTCCAAAATTAATTGAAAAGTAAAATTAAATTTATTTTATAAAAAATAATCTGATTTTGATTCCATTTCAAGTCTTCACAATTTCATTTTATGTTTGAGTGTTTTCATTTTTCAAACACATTATTTCTTTGGATTTTTTTGGGGTGTTTTTCTAGCATGTTGCTCAAGCTTTCATGGTTTTCAAGTTGTTTTCTTTTTCTCTTGAAAGCTTTTGCATGATGTTTTTGAGTTCTTTGCATAAACTTCAAGCAAACATACAAGTTGCAAGCAAAGTAATTTGTGTATTAAGTATGTTCATAGTTTTCTTGTTCACCACCTTGCTCATTAACTAATTATTTTTTTGTTTTTGTTGTGCGAATGGTTTTGATGATGGTGGGTTTTTTTTCCTTCTCATCACTTTGCTCATCATCTTCTTACTTGTCACCTCACTCCAATTTATTTTTGTCTTTTCAACTTTCAAGGAGTGTTTTTTTTGGTCTTGAAAATTGGCAAGACCAAAGAAAAACTCTCCACAAAAAAGAAATCCATTTTTGAAGTTGCAAAAATAAACTTTTTTATTCAAAGAGTTTTTTTTGGGGCTTGTGAGTTGGCAAGACCAAAAAATGGACTCCTCAAAAAACTGATTTTTTTTCATTTTTTTTCTTTGAAGGAGTTCATTTTTTGTTTTGTGAAATTGCAAGACCAAAAAAGGGTCTCTTTGAAAATTGGACTTGCAAAGAATGATTGTTTTTAGTTTTATTATTATTTAAAAAGGAGTCCATTTTTCGGTGTTGTGAGTTCACAAATCCAAAAAATGGATTCCTTTTTTTTGGGTATCTTGCTTTAGTCATTGTTTTTTTGTCCATTGCCTTGTTCATCATCATTGACAAACAATGTGAGATAATGAAAAATAATGAACTTTTTATTTATTTATTGTTCATCACCTTATTCATTGTTGTATTGATTATTTTTTAGGGTTCAAGGACATGAACTAGTTGATCCCTTTTGGGACCTGGAGTGGAGGTAGGCCTAACACTCAATATTATGAAAGGTATTAATATTTTTATTACAGATGTAATTAAAGATTTTCCATATAATTATGATAGAATAATTCAAGTGTGGTGAAAGAAAGGCAACAAAAAAAATCTTTATTTTGAAAGTGTTTGAAATGATGGCATGTGGCATTCTAAAATTTTAGATTGCGTTTTGAGCCTTCAAGTTTACCTCCACTAAAAAATATTGTGGTTCTTTTAAATAAGGTGATATTTCCTTTTGATTTTCCATTGGAGATGAATTTTAATGATTTTACTTTTGTTGAAAATGTTACTACAACAACAACACTTACAACAATAACTCATAGAGAAAAAAATTCAACCAAAAATGCTACAACTTAGTGGGATTGGTTGGCAAAAAGTTGAGATTTTTGGAAACCCAAAAGTTGCATTGCCACAACTTGGGCATTTTATGCACCTTATGCATCATCTTCTTCAAAGCAAGTTCAAAATCAATCCAATTTGAGGAATTAAATATATTATATTATTACCCACTTGCACCAATTACAAAAGTTAAAAGGGGCATCATAATACAAGATCGCAAATGAGATTTTTACACTTCAAAAACATCTCAAAACCAATCACCAACAACCTTGGAAAGATTATATTGAATGAGAAAAAGATGGTGTTGAAGGAGATAGGCAAGCTACAAAAAAATTTAACTCCAAACCATATATTATTTTTTCTTTTTTTGGTAATGTAGTTCCTTATTGCAAGGATGTTTTTCATAAAAAACAATTTGAAGATGATCTTGTCTTGTTTATTACTAAGGACCTTCATGTGCTGCTATCATTTGTTGAAACACCTCTTTTCAAAAGATTGCTTCTGAGGCAAAATCTTCAACTAAAATTTTCATAAAAACAAAAGTTGGAACATGATCTTTTGCCTAGGATTGTCAAAATGAGTAAGGAAAGGTTTGTATCTCCATCCCTTGTGTCATGTAATACTTGGCATAGTATCTTTTGATCTTTAGATGTCAAAAAGAGGTGTTGATACTTTTGTTCTTATCATGCATTTATTGAATGACAAATTCTGCCTTGTCATGTAACAATTGGATTTTTTAAGATTGTAGACACATTTGGAAGTGCCATGATTTTATAAGTGATTTTATGACTAATTTGCTTGCAAAACATGGGTTTAACGCTTATGTTCTTGCATATATCAAAGACGAAAGGAGTAATCTTTTCACCATGACTTTTGCATTAACCTCCATTATGTCTTGTGAAGTTTTGGGATTGTCAACTCCTTTTGCAGTGGCTTGTTGGGGACATGCAATGTTTAAGCATTGTTAATATGCCACAAATGATTCCAAAATATGTGTTGGTTTAACCTCAATCTCAATCAAAGAAACACAATTAGTTTTGCAAAAAACCATCATTTGGACAAAGAAAATGCTATATGATGGTAGGAATGGCACACTTGACATGTGAACATGCAAAGGTGCCTCCATGCAAACTCAAGATTCTTGGAAAAATTCACTTTGCTTCAAAAGTGATCTTATTCAATGAGACTCCCCATGAGTTCAAACATGTACTTGCTTTTTGCTACAAAAAACAATAATCATTGGCCTTGGAAGGCCATGTGCCAAGTCTTCAAGTTGGGGCAAAAGCCTAGGTTGTCAATACTATATAGCCCATGGTTCAACAATGTATGTTGAAGGTAGCAAAGTTGAGGATAAATTGGCTATTTTCAGATGTCCTTATTGTCACCTTATCATTTGTATGTCAGTTATTGGCAAATTATTTGACACATGACTCCAATGAAACTTAACATTTTGATGTTTAAAGCTTTAAGTCTTTTAGCAAAACATGCAAAAACGATTAGTACAAATCCTAAATCCTTTTTTTTCATTTATGGTTTCTTTCCAAAAAACGAAAACTCACAACATGATGACATTGATGTTAGAGTTTTGTTACGAGGGGTTAAGGTTGGTCAATCAATGACTTGGCAAGGGAGAAGCCCAACAAGTTATAAGTAACTATGACCACTAGGTATTGCTTCCATTCTTCAATTATTTGTGCATACATTTTTTAAAATCAAGGCATGTAGGTGTCTAAGCTCCTAGCTTTATTCCCCAAAGTTCTAAAACCACAACTCAATATGACCTTTTGGAGATTGAAGGAAAAATGACATCATTAGTGTGAAAGAGTAATTGAATCATTTCACAATTAAGAAAGTGATAGAAGATAAGTGCAAATATCTATTGGTGTCGTAGAAATTACATGAACAACAATTTTTTAATCTCAGTTTTGGGTTTGTAACTTGACAAATTATGGGGGTTGTGGGCTTTCACATTGAACCTAAAAGGATCTTTAGTATTGTAGCTATATGCATGAATCTTTGACATTCTTGGTTGGGCATTGAGAATCTTGAGATATTTATAATCATTTGCATGAATTGGCTAGATGATGCCCATGTTGGTGCCTAGAGTCCATGAAACAATTCTTGGAAATGGAAGATGACATGATGGAAAAAAATGAAAAATTAATTGATAAAATTGGGTTCCTTGAGTTGGAAAAAACATTATAAGTAAAATTTTTAATTTTTTACACTATTTTAATTTTCTAAATTTTGAGAATGGATTATGTTTAATTTGAATTGTAGTGTTAAAATTCTTAGTTTTCTTTGTGGAATGGAGATTGGTGCTTTCAAATCTAACCTTAAAAATTGTTAGGATTCATGTTAGGTTCCTTTTTGTGTTGCCACATCATTTTAGGGTTTTTTTACACTTGAAGTAGGGTTTTTTAAGTTTGAAAGTTGTAACTAAAATTAGGTATTTTGGGGGTTTAAAATAAGGTTTATTGGAGGTTGGAATATAGTTTCTGGGGGTTTGAAATAAAGTTTTTTTGAGGCTACACAAGGGAATTGTTGGCAATTTAAATTGAGTTATTTGGGGTTAAAAGAGAGTTTTATTAAAATTTTAAAATAAAAATTCTTGGGGCATTTGACATAAGGTTTATGGGCAGTTTTAAATAAGGTTTTTGTGGGATTTGAAATAGGGTAGAATTGGGGGTCTTCAAGGGTGACAATAAGTCATTCAAGGTGGTAGCTACAATTTTGGAAACCTTAAATTGGAACCACACAACAATGATAAAAAAAGGTTCTAATCCTTGGGAAACACTAAGTGTAGATTATTGTTTAAAAATAGGCAAGTTAGTATTAGTTTATGATCTTAAAAACATGTTAATCATTTCTTTTCTTGGAATAAAACTTCAAGTGTAAAAAAAAAAATGTAGTCCATTTCAATATTTTGGATGTTGGAATCAAAATTGAAAATATAAGCTAGCTTAACTTGAAAATAGAAAAACAGAATTAAAACCAAAATTGGGTCCCATATTTGAATGAAAAAAAAAATCAAAAATCAATTGCTTGAAAAATGTTAAGAGTTGGAATTAGAGGTCTAGACCCCCTAAAACCAAAGAATAGGCCAACAGTAGTAACAATTGAAAGAAAATTCCACGATATAGACAAGAGGCACATAAAATAAAGAATTCATTTGTGCTACTAAGAACTATACCTCCTTTAACTTTAATTTTAATCATTCTCATTAATCATGTGACGATCTAGAACATTCATAGATGTGGCATTAATCTCCCTTGTCAAGTTACCATAGATAATACATATCTATGTGTTAAGGTGTGGGGACTTTCATAGTGGCCTATGGCTATAAATAGGGAGGATTTTGCAAAATCATTCAAATCCCACAAAAGCATTCCTAAAGGCTAGAATTAGCTCAAATAATTATAATAATCATATTTTCCAAGATAGATAGTGACCATTTTTGTTTAAACAATTGTATAGAGATTTAATGACGTGTATCCACATCCCAAATTCATAACATTCATATTTTTTTGTAAAACCCCCTTTTCCATAAGTCAATTTGAATGTTGAATCAACCATCCATTCATGACCATGAGAAGTGAATCATGATGATTCTATCTACCATCAGAATCTATTTCAAACAAATCCAATCAATTGAAAACACATATGATTTATGAACAAACTCAATTTAGGATGGCCATAAGAACATATATAATAGGCAACAAAATTTGAAATTATGTAAAAAAAACACAACAAATCAAAGAATACATTACACATGCATAATGATTCATATGGCCTTACCTATTTCATTTCAAAGTTTGTCAACAACTGTTCTCATTGAAAAGGAATCTTACAAAAGAGGTTTGAAAAATGGGAGCTAAAAATGTAAGTTCGTGAGATGCATGATCAAAACCCACCATCAAAAAAAAAAAGGGTTGTGTTTTTATTAAATCTAAGATGACATGGCTAATTGTTGCTAGTGTAATTGTTGAATTTGCCATTGCTTCAAACATTTCTTCATAATTTTGAATCCTAAAACCAAAATAAAACACCATTATTGTATCATATGGTTATTGTACCTTTTCTAATATTAACAAAGGTGACCATGATGATTATACATACATTTGATCACATCACTACCAATTACAACATTTGATTTAAACTATAAAATCATCCTCACCATAGACAAGAGGAAAACATGTTTAACAAATTAGTACCAAAGTATTGAACAACTCCACATCATAGACATTTCAACAACTAAAATATAAGTTCATGTAAGCTACCATTGGACAAAATCATTATAAATATATAGACGCATGTATGTACATGTAATGAGTCTACGCACTTTTGGGTTAGATTCAAATTTTTTGAAAAGGGAAAACAAGTTTGATCATCATGGAGGTGTGATTATAAATTTTCAACTTGTTTACAAACATTTTTTTTTGAATTATGTGAGAGATTTTTGGCTTCAAATTCATTTCATACCTTGTTTTTCACCAAGATGTCATTTTAAAAGTCATAGCATTTCAACATTATTTAGTTGTTGGAAAAACCATGTGTTGTGATAATGGAATGAAATGTTGGAACTCCAAGTGACACAAGTTGTTATGGAGAGTTGAGAAACTATGGTAAATGCATGGTTTGTATCCGGATTTGGTTTCAAACTCAAAATTATCAAACTTTGGTTTGGATATATTTAGAAACCTAATTATGAATTGATTAAAATATCAATAGGTGCCTTAGATCAACCAACATTGGTTTGGACCACTATCGAATGGGTATTAAAAATTTCATTTAGATTAGTCAATTATATTTAAATGATTTTTTAACATCAATTTTAAATTTTAGACTTTTGAATTACAAAATATCTTGCAACCTTTCAAGTTTTTGATATGACAACATAAAACCAACATTTTTCTTCCAAGTTTTGAAATCTAACACAAAAATATATGATCAAATTCTGAAATATTTGAATGGCCAAAGAAAAAAACACTACATCCAATGTGTAATAATTAGGTTTCCTTCAATTCATTTCTCTCAAATGAGCCTTCAAACTCTTCAAACTCCTTCAAAATCTATTGATTTTCTGAAATTAAAAGAGGCCTTGCAACTAGCCCTTGCATCATTTGACTAATTTTTATTCACAAAGATCAACTTTTAAGGGTTATTTTTCAAGTTAAAAAGTTAATAGAACTTGGAACATAAATTGATGTTTTGTCCTCAACTCCAAAGAACACTTGATTCTTTCACATTTTACTTGATATTTTCAAAGTATCAACAATTCTTGATTAACAAATCCCATTTATAAGTTCATTTGTGTTTGATATGATTTCAAAAATATCCAAATTACAATCTTCATCACTTTTGTGAACAAAATAATGAATGCAAATCATGATCTTAAGGCTCCAAAAGCATATGAAACAAGGATTTCAAATATCATACTTTCAATGATGGCCACTTCTAGTTCATGACCAATAAAAGAAAAGATTAAATTCAAACTTTTGAATCCGAGATCTAACATCAATGACAACATATTGTGAACTTTATTCTCATCATATTTTGACAGTAAAGAAAGGAAAAAGTCAATGTTAGGAGGCAAGTAGGTTAACTTAGAGTAAGACTAAATAAGTAAATAGTTTCAAAATTAGTTTAGATTTGGACATGAGGTACAACTTTTGAATTTTAGTTGTTTTCTTTCAAATGGAGTTTGGGTGAAAACACATTATGGGGGGGGCCACTTTTGGCAAGAAAGTGTACTTTTCTTGGGGTAGATTTTGTATTATTTTAGGGATAGTTTTTTCATTTAGTGTTTTGATAAACATATAAAATGGATTTTGATACAAAGGCCTTCAACATAATTCTTATTATCTTTCAAATCAAAGTAATTTTTTAGCACACATGCTCATTTGAATGAAAAACTTGTCTAAATGTTTTTTATGAATCACAAATTAGTCAAACTTTTAAGTTTTCAATTGTAATTAAAATGGTACAATCAACACATATTCAATATATATAATTAAATATTTCATACAATTATTTCAGTCAATTTTAGAATATACTTTCATTTTGCAATATATTGTTACATGTTTTATTTTCTCACAAATATATTATTTAATCATTTAATATTAATAAAAAATGTAGTTTCCTTTAAAATTTGTAATATTTGGCAATTGAATTATCTTATTTTGAGTACAGTTTATGATTTTTCAAAAAAATATCAGCTTGGTGAAGTTGAAAGTTGCATAGTTTTGAAAAACAATATTTGTGTGAACATCTTTTGGCCATCATGGTGTGCTTTCACCCTTTTGGAAGGAAATGGGGTAGAATTTTCTTTCCTTCTTGTTTTGGTTTGTATCATTTTTCTTTATGAATTTGTGTGGCAAAATATGTAAAGATTACGTGGAAAAAAATTAACAAGAACTAAGGACTTGCATAACAAAATCTTGTCAATACCTATAAGTAGAGGACCTATTAGATTATTAGTAATAAAGTTATTAGTAGATTTAAAAACCTATAGTTAAAACATCAGTCTAATACTTGTTTTGATAATTTTTGCATAACATTAGAGTTAATATTTACCATTTGGTTATCATCTTCGAGAGTTGGATTTGGGAGAATTTTTGTAGTCATTCTTGATTTTTTTTTTCAAGATTCAAAGGTGTTTTGTGTACATTCATGTTTTAATTATTTTTATCAAAATTATAAAAATCAAATTTGGTTGTTAATAATAGGAATTATTGAATTTTTTTAAAAACCAGGGTTAGGATTTGGATTTTTAAACAATAATTTTTTCAGTTAGTTCAATTTGCCGTTGGTTGAATGAACTAGTTGGGGAATACATTATATGCAATATGTCTAGAATGGTAACCAAAAGTTTATAAAGGCAATTGGAACAAACAAATGATCGATATGCACATGGTTCAAAAGTGGTGTAGGTGGAGAATAATAGTAGAAAAAATACAAGCACTTTTAGAAGCATTTACTCATGTTGTACCAAGATATGAAACAAAACATGTCAACTATCAAAGATATTTTGTAGGAAGCGATCAATAGAGTGAGACACAATTAGTGGGTGATAGATCCACATGCAACATTACCCACAAAACATGCTTGCAAAGGTCCCCCAAAGGTCAAAAATAATATCGAGGGAAGGGTGGGTTTGGAAAGGTGGGTGATAGGAAATGTTACACCGACAAAGGTTAAAAGGTAACATGCTAGGAAGTAACTTCCTTATCCACCATATGTTAAAGATAGAGATCCTAATGCTCATGTATGGGTGTTCAAAGTAGCAATATGGGTGAATGGTGAAATGAAAGATGAAGACATTGTTAAGCATGGTAAAGTGTACAATTCAATGTCCTTGGTAATCTACTTGTCAAGCTAACAAAAAGTAGGACCATTACAAAATTATTATACATAAATAATATTTTTACTTAAATGATAAAAAAAAGATATTTTTTCATTATTATGAATTAATTTTTAAATTTTTACATCATAAAAATAGGTTTTGAGTAGACTTTTTAAAATGTAGTAACTTTTGAAGCTTACTTTTTGTAGTGTAACATTTGTTTCAAGTATGTGTCATTGATGTCCTACCAAAGAGAAAGTAAATTTTATTTATTTTCCTTCCTTTGAATATACAATGATCTTTATGTTATGACTTCACACAAATCTATTTCATTAAATTTTCTATTGAAAAGCTTTGTTGCTTGATGGTTTTCACTTTTAAACACCATATTGACTAGTTAAATTCAAAAGTACGTTTTCCTTACTTTTATTATTCCAAAGTTTTTCAAAAAAATTATTCAATTTACTATAAACCCATTAGAAAACACCATGGTTTCAAAATGAAATTTAAATAAAATTTGAATATATTTTCTTATGTTTTTGTCAAAAATTGTTTCATTTTATTTCATTTTAGTGTAAAGACATTTAATTGTATAATTTACCATGTTTTCACCCCTTTATGGAATATAATGGAGTCAAAATTTCCTTACAAATTGTTTTTACTACATTTTCATAAAGTGTTCCAACTACACTTTTGCAAAGTTGGAACATACATTTTATAAACAATTTAGATATATGAAAAATGATGAACATATACATGCAATTGAAGACATTCAAATGAGACCACACAAATAGAGTGGAGGTTTATTATGAGCACTTGATGAAAAGTTGGCTAATAGTTTATGGACAAGATAATTAATAATTTTTTTACTACAATATTCAAGTTTAGACTTTAATCATACCTAAAGATTTTTACAATAGGTATATAAAAAACTACCTTACAATAACACAAAGATGTTACAATGATGTGTGAAGAGGGCATCATTGAGGCAAAAGGCTATAGTAAACTGATTATTCCAAAATCAATTTACCACAATGACCACATCAACAACATGTGATGCTAAGACCAACTTGTTTTGTACAAATTTTAAACATACAAATCACACAGTGGAAACTTGTTAGGATGTCATGTTGTTACATTCATGATGACAAATTCAAGGAATCATGTTAACTAGGTTGACATTATGTTTAACCACATGAAGAAGGAGTTGTAGCATTGGTTTATAATTGAGACATCAATGTTGACAAGAATTGGTATGGTGGTGGAGAACACGGATATTTGCAACCTTGACTCCACTGATTGAAGTATTCATGTAAGACTAGTTTCTAGAGGAGACACTAGAACATGTACCCCCATCATCTGAGGTCTTTCCAACAACACCATTTGAGTGTACCCCAACTTCTTTAGCCTAAATTTAAAATCCAACTTTCATTTTCATTAAAAATTGAAATTTCATTTGTTAGTAAATTTCTAACTATGACAAACATAATTTATTCAAAATTCAATGTTGGGATTTGATGTTGGGGGCCAAGGCCTAACAATAGGAGCATCAAATTTTAATGATAATTCATGAACAAGTGTAGGACAAATTAAATTACAAGGACTAATGATTATTGATTTTGGATTTGAACATACATAATCTATCTTTCACACATTTGTCATTTGGAACATATGTGTTTTATTTTAAAATAAAAGATTCAAATAATAATGTGAAAACAAACAAAACTTAAATGAAGAGTATGTGTCAAGACATATACTAGGAAAATTATATGCTTAATGGGTGTTTTATCAAGTACCCAATGTGTTTGAACCATAAGATGTTTTATATATTAATATGAATTGACACATGGATAAATGATGTTATATTAGTTTTGCAAATGTATGAACAAACATTCATTCTTGTTTAATGACATTGAATCATGTTGAAACTTTTCTTTTTCTTTTGCATTATATTTATCGGTCATATTTTAGTGTTTTTCTCATATTTAATGTTTCTTCCATTCTAAAAGCCTTATTTACCACTACCATTTTAAAAATATCTTATAGATTTTGTAATCCCACCTCATTTGAAATACTATCATTGTCTATAATTATCTTTGTGAGTTTAGTATGAATAAAAGAATTTGGAGCCACCAAGTATAGAATGATTTATCATGACTAAACCTACCCACATTTAACACATTTTGCTATGAAAGCTTTAATTTTAAATCCAACTTTTTGGAATGAATACATTTTCAACACAAAGTACACATCCCAAAATTGTATGTATTTGGAATAAATTTATCAGGGAAAGTCTCCTTTAAAGTAGATACAAACCATGGAATTGAACTTTGGACCTAATGTACTCATTTTTCAAGACATGTTAGAAATTGATCAAAAAATTATTAAATCAAATTGTATCTTCCATAAAATTTATCCATGTTCTACACCACATAAAAGTCAACTTTGGTTAAAAACACATAATCAAAAATTGTAATTTAGAAGGTCAAAAGCTCGTTTGAACCAAATTTGCTGATATGTGTAATCACCAATATGAATATCATTTGCAATTTTGGGTTTACATTTACCTTATGAATATCAAAAGATTATCATAACCTAATGGATTTACTCAAAATGCATGCATAACCAAGACCATTATCAAATTTTAAAAAATTAAAAAAATAATAATTTGAATAAATGCAACACACAAACTTGTTTATCAAAATTGAAATTAAATTTCAAATTGATATAAATAATAACAAGATATTGAAGACCACATGAAAACACAATAAGAAAAAAAAAGGTTGAATGTCAATGGTAGTATGTAGCAACATATAGCCCAAGTTTGAATAAATGCAATAGACAAACTTGTCTCTCAAAACAAACAAGGTGTAATGTTACATTGCATTCTTTTTATACTAACTACACACCCTTGTAAACCTTATGCTCCCAACTCATTTGAAATGTTAATTTGAACTTATTTCACTATGCAAGTTTAACATTTTCGATAAAAAATAACCATCCAATCTTATATTTTCTATGCTAAGGGATATTGATTAAATTGGTCCATAACTTGAAATAACATAGAAATATTTGGTAATTTTTGTTGGTATATTAAACAAGCCCAACCCAAAGGGCATAAATCTTATTTTTTTATTAATAACAAATGGACAAACAAGTCATGCTTGAGGATAAATGCAAAATATGGCGGTTCAATTTTTGAAAAAAACAAGAAGACCACATTAGTTCATTTTGTAGTGTTAGATTTGAAATTTAATTTGGTCATAGTGGTGAAATGGTAATAAAGTCCATGTTTAAAAAAAACTAAAACCCATATTAATAGAAGCCTAAATAGAGATTTTTTAAAAATGGATTTTTGGAGAAAAAATAAAACTCAAGGAAAACAACTTTAGGAATTTATAAAAATATTGGTTCAATTCTAGCCATTGAAAAGTCCATAATTTGATTTTGGGTACAATTAAAAAAAATAAAAATCATTTAAAGCTTTATTATTTCATGTTATCCACATATTGAGTCCTTATAGAAAATTTGGAATGAAATTCAATATGAACCAATCAACTTTCTACCATTAATTGATGAGTTCATATTTTTTGACTTGAAAAGTTCATTGTTAAAAGTGTGTACACATTTTAATAAAAAATCACATAAAAGTGTGTACACCTTCTAATAAAAAATTACATTCCTATTTTCATACTTGCAAGTTGTTAAATTAAAACCAATTGCCAATTGACAATTTAATCTCGCTATAGGTGTCTAAAGAAAAAATACACTACCAAAATTGAAATCATGAATCCAAAAATGAGCCACCATATAGACTTGACCTTATGCTTGACCTTATTGATTTGTATAGTTCAATGAAAATTAAAAATTAACAATTGGACAAAATTTTAACCTTCAAAAGGGCATGTTTATTAACATTTCTTGCATCCTCTCTAGAATTTGACACTAATGCAAGATGCTTCAAATTCAATTCCACTTATGAAAACAATCCTCCCAAAATCTTGAAACACCGAAATCATTCTCAAAGCTTCAACTTGAGTTTTCTAAACCTCAAAA
>Ga0209208_10007000_pt1 | contig 15444 bp, 9 predicted proteins | sample S1TSphfallax_3_FD_187694 | JGI IMG/M metagenome (GOLD analysis project Ga0209208, IMG submission 187694) | Host-associated microbial communities from peat moss isolated from Minnesota, USA - S1T2_Fd - Sphagnum fallax MG (SPAdes) (version 2) | ecosystem: Host-associated > Plants > Peat moss >...
AGGGACTAATAAAGAAGGAGGGGAAAAATGTCCTAGTTGTGCATGATTGAGGGGGTTTGGGAAAATATAATGTTGGGACCTAATATTCACACGAAGGGTTAGGCGTTGGTAGGGAGAACTAGTAGGCGGTGTGTGATTTGTTAGAATCAGAGGGGTAATTAATGGGTGGTTTGTCATTTGCATGGGGGGTGAAGTGGAAAATAGGTTGGTGATGGCACATGATTAGATGAATGGGCAATGAGAATTACGAAGTTCAATCAAACATGATGAGTTGAAAGACATAGAACATTTGGTGCCCTTGAGGTAGGAGGTTTACTATGAATTCGGGCCCCACTTTCAAAAGTTGTTTTATTTGTTTCCAATGAATATGACGTTTGAGCAAGTTTAATGGTTCCATGTGCTACCACCAAACCTTTACCTTTTTGCTTCTTGTCTATGCCAATAACCATGAATTTAGTATTGAAGCACATAATCTATTGAATATTCTAAAATAATCGTTGTTAGAACTTACATGCATGTAATATACTAATTGATTCCCAAGGAAAATATTTAATAGTTGACCTTAATGCACTACATGTGATAAACACAAAAAGTTAGTTTAATTGATAGCTAAAAGTATCAATTTGATAACAAAATTCAAAACAAGTGGGTATAAAATTGATATCTTGGGTGGTGCAAAAAGAGAAAGAAAACTCTACCTGGACAATGTTGAAATTAAAATTAAAATTGTCCAACATTGGTTGAAACTTGTAATGCGTCTCAAATTTCTAAGGTGGCACTTGAGAAGTCAAAACATATCCAAATTAAATGCTCGTTGTATCACTCCAAGGAAAGGATCTCAACATGAAGGTTAGAAGGTATTCCTCCCATATGTTACAACTCAAAGGTTCTTCTTGATAGTCATGGTTGTTTGCAAAGTCAAGACAAAACACTAAAAAAGATTCATCACCATTCATATTGCAATTTGGAGCGGTAGAATGTGTCCTACTAATGAACTTGACGTGACCTTAATTCTCAACAAGGGCTATCATGAAATGCTTTGGTATGTCCCAACCAATTGTGTTTTCTAAGACTAATGAAACCCCAAAATAGATAGACATGAAAATATTTTGATTTTGGGAAGTTGAAAGTTGTGTGTTGCAACCTCCTCCTCCTTTGCTCACGGTCATTTGGAACAAATGAAAAAAAGAAAAGGAAAAAGGAGGTGAAGAGGAGGGGGCATAAGCTGCGCACTGTGATCTTTTGCTCTTGTTGTCTACAAACTAAACACCAATTATTAAAAAAAGTGAGAAAGGAGGGAGTGAGTTTACTTGCCTGCTCATTTGTAGCTTGCTTGTTGGCTGGGTCACTGGAGCAATAGGAGTACAAGTGTGATGGCATTTAGTGGGGTGGGGGAAAACACTAGCAATTTCCTGTTGAGTTTGGGTGCACAAAAGAGTTTGGACCACCTCTCATGATGTGTCCTTTTTTTTTTACTGCTGTGTTTCCAATTCCCCACATATCAGGCAAACATGGGGCCATTTCTAGCCCATGTTCGACTTACTTTACTGAAAATTGTATTATAAGGAAAGTTTATAACTCTAATGAAAGTTACCCACTTTGGGAGCTCAGCCCCAGTGAGTTTGTTTGTCTAAATGGTTAGTCATGAACCTGACCTTGGCTTCAATTACAATAAACTTATTTTTGTTGACTTTGTGCCATTGAGGGCATTGAGAGATCTCCATGAAACACATCACTTTGTTCTTTTCATCCCAATATTTTTTCCATCTAGACTTGGTTGCAAAGAACTCTGGACTCTGTTCTGAAGTTTCAAATTTTTTGATACTACAAAATTGGGAAATTACCACCAATATAATTTCACTTGTGTTAGGGCAATCCATTGTAGAGGAACAAATGTAATGAAATGTTGTCAAAGCTTTAGAACATTAACATGTTTTCACTCTTAAATGGATGTCAACATGATTTGAATATAGAAAAACATACCGGCCAACACTTTTATTTCTGCAACTACTTGTAGGTTTTTTGATATGGTAGCATCTTTTGGGATGGTATTTAGACTTGTTAATATGTCTTTACTTTCCATCCACACTTTAACATATTTATAATCTAGGGGGTCGAAAACATAAACTTGTTGACATTCCACACACGATACCCTCCATGATGCACATACCAAGCCTACACTTGCATTTGCATGTTTGTTGCACTTAAGGAGCACAAGTCAATATCTTAGGTCATAGAATTCTGCACAGATGTTTCGAAAAACAAGCTAGCACATCATAGGTTTCACCATATGAAAACTTTGCTCTCCTTGAATCCAATGCCTCCTGGTGTTTTGTTCAAAGTCTCTACTCATGATACTTGTCAATTGACCAAAGGAAGGATTATAAGACTACCTAAAACAACACCTAACAAACAACAATTAATATTCCATCCCATCTCCAAATCCATGTGGAAAACACACCTTTTATGACTGATACACAATTGTGGCAATCACTGCAAGCACCTCCAGATTCATGTGTGACCAAACAGACAACTCTCACATACACAGTTTCCCAATCCCTGTGGGAACCCACCACCTCATATCCAATTTGTCTAAAGTTTGTCACTGCAAGGATCTGTAGTGTTTAGGTGAGCATGTACCTCAACCCCAACTTCAAGATCTCTTTGTGGGTTCAGCTTCATGCAGTTTTCCTTCATCTGGAAGAGTTGTGCATGAAAGTATATGTGTTCTGACAGCAATGTCAATGAGGAGAAAACACTTCAATGAAGATAAAAGGCAGAGGACAAATGTTCAGAGCAAGCAAGTAACAGTAAGAGTGAAATAAGTACAAAACACGATTTAGCTTTCACAGAAGTACAAAGTGTACAATAGAGACCTACTTGATGGTGCACAACCGTATCACTTGGAGAAAGTGTCAAAGATGGTGGTGTGGAGTGGGTCACTCAAATGCGTAGCCCAGTTGTCGAGGGGTCCCTTGCCTGTGGCTGCAGCTTGCACAGCAAATCCAAATGCAGCAACCATGGCAAGTCTGGCATGCTTGATCTCGGCTAATTTCAAAATCTCCTTCTTCTCTGGGTCAGATGCCAGTCCAAGAGGATCAAAGAACTTGCCACCAGGGTACAGACGCTTCTCAGGACTCAACTCAGCATTCCTCTGGAATTCAATGTAACCAACGAGAAGGACTTCAATCCAGACCAACGTTGAAATGCTGAAGGGCAGAGGAAGACCGAAGTACGATGATCCTTCCACAAGCTCAACCTGCAAAACCCCACAGATAACAAGAAGGCGAATATGATGACGACATAGCCGCATACAACATGGAAAGAGACATCAACGTGATATGACAAAAAAGAATGTTCTTTCTGAGCGCCGCAGATCTCTAGGGAAACATGAACTACTTCACATCACGTCTGAAGGAAGGCTCTAACAAACAAAGAAAATACAATGAAATCGTGCCCTAGGCTGTTCCGGGAGGATCGTAAATGTGGACATTTCAGGCAGAACATGCAGCAACAACTGCAGAAAGACAGCAGAGAAAACGAGAAACTGACCTTGCCGGCATCCTGCCATGTAACGCCTGTGAAAGTCTCGACAGCCAGGGCTCCCAGGACAGCAAGCATGGCCCATCTACCATGGATAAGCTCGCATTCCCTAAACCGCTGGAGACCAAACACCTCGCTGTAAGGTTGGAAGGGAGTGGGGTTGATGCTGCTCTTCTTATCCACCCTGGTTCCCAACACATCACCCGCAGGGTTCTTGGCCAGATTCTGGTTCAGCGAGTCAAGCTCGAACTGCAGATACTCCGGCGACTTGCCGAGTGATAGAGGATCGAAACCGTAATCCCCGACCAAGGAGCCATCAAGCCAAGACGGAGCCTTAGCTCCCGGAAACCACAACGGCCGATCTCGGGTGGAACCGCTGGCAGGCTTCCGACTGGGAGAGACCTTGCTTATTGTCTTGGCCACCTTCTTCGTTCCACTTGCTAGCTTCGCTACAACACGACTCCCGTTGGAAACTCCCAATACACGAGAAGCCGAAGCATCAAAGGATCCCAATTCGCGACTTACTGCTGTCAAGGACGACGACAAAGAAGAGGCCGCCCCAGCACGCGTAAGCAAAGCCATAGCCATTCGCTCGCCTGTGCAACAATCCACGAGACGCGCAGAGACGAGAGAGAAGACAAGCGAGGGAGCGGACAAGCGAAGGAAACACAAGTGCAAAGGAAAGCAGAGCAAATGCGCAAAAGAGCCAAGAGGAAGCGAGAGAACAGGTAGGTACAAGCAGTCGGTAGGTAGGTGGGTCGGTACAAAAGAGTCGGTAGGTACGAGAGGGAGATTTCTTGAGCAATCCGCCGTAGTGTGTGGCCATTGGTTGCTGCAATCTCTTGGCGATTAGAAGCCGTGGGATCGTCGTCCGGATAGGGGATCTACGGCTGCTGTTGTGCTATTGTTTATCTGGGCCAACAACCTATAGAAGAACACAACACACACATCCTCCGGAATTTCGGTCTGTTTCTTGTCCATTAACAATTAAATACTTATATAATATATAAAATATTTAATTATTAATGAATTATTTATAATTCAGGTGGCTTTTCTAATTAAAGCTTCTTATATTTAAAAAGTGAGAACTAGGTATCTAAAATTGTTCTTGATTCCATTTTTAAATTAAAACAACTTAAAAAACTTACTCTAGTCCCATTTTATTTTAAGAGTTAATAGTTCATTTAAAAAATAAAATGAGATATAATATTGCATTTTAAAATTAAGAGTTTATTTTAATCCATTTAAAGAGATTAAAAGTCAATTTTAGTTTTTGATTTTGATTTTTTTCCTTTTCACAAGTGCAAATTAAATTGAAGGTTTAGTTCAAATGCAATGGCGAAAAGTTGTTTTTGCCTAGGGTTAAGTTTTTAATGTTCTTAATTGGATACTTCATTTAATCATCCTATTATGAATGGATGATTAGATCATAATCATTCAATTGTGATTATGGGTGATTAATCATCCTTAATCATCCTTTTCCAAAGAAAGGAAAATAAAACCTTTTGGATGTATCAAGGAGATTTTGGAAATTGAATTTTAAAAGATTTGAGGATTTGGCCATTTCTCAAATTTTTACTCAAAATCACAAACATGTGAAGGTCCTTTGAAACCCTAAATTGCAACAACATTCAAAAGGTCTTTGAAATTTTAAAATATATGATTTTTGATGTTCTTTTCATTCAACCCACCATTTGGGATTAGGGTAGTCCAACCTTAAGTTAAAGCTAAGCATAAAAATATGGGCCTTGTGTGTTTTATTTGGTTTAAATTAGCATCTTATGAATTTAGGGAAAATTTTAAAAATTAACAATTTAATTTGCACAAATTGTTCACATTTGGAAAGGGATGTTGATGGTAATTTTTAATCAATTGATTCTTGTTGCATATTTTTGTTTCAACTTTTCTATTTATGCTTCTTGTATGTTTTAACCTTGTCTTTGGACCTAAACCCTACAAGTGTGTATAGCCATTATACCATCAAATGAACTTGAAAAAAAAATTTGTGAAATTCATTGACTCATTAAATGTGTATCAAGTTTGTCATTATCTTTAGATGTAAACCTATCATATAAGAAGGAGGTTGCACCAAATGTCTATTGTAGGTGTGGTTTAAGATTCTACCCTAATGAATGGTTTTGATGTGGGTTCATCTTCTATTCATCACATCGTTCATCTAAAATAATCCCTTCTATTTTGAAATCATTTAATAAGCTATGCTTTACAAATTAGGTAGTTAGGTTGATTGATTTAGGTTGTTAATTATTTGACATTTTTGGTTCAATCATTGACAAGTGACATTAGTCCCATTTATGAAAAACCTAATTTCAAAAGTTCATAACTACTTTCACAAACTATTATTGATCATAAATGATATAATATTTTACTCTCTAGGGTTGGTTTCATTGTAAAATAATCTTCAAAAATAATGCAATGAAATTTTGTAAAAATACAAAGTTGAATTGTTGAAAACCATCATAATTATTCTAAGCTATAATTTGAATAATTTCACTCCTAATATGACAATATCATAATACATCATGAAAAACTAATAAATTCATATTTATAGAAACGAATTAAATTTTTGAAAAAAAATTAATCATTCATTTTATTCATGTGGAAACAAACCATAGGTTCAAATATACAATCAAACATCACAAAATAGGTTGCAAAATGAATTTTCTATTATCCCATGCAATTATAGACCTAATCTGGTAATTGTGATAAATACTTTACTTTGGCATAATGTGTCTTTTGACAAATGCTATGATGTCTGAAGTGAAGGAATGAATTCCCAAATAGTGATTTTTTTTTTGGAGTATTATAGTTTTGATACACAATGGGTTGTGTCGAAATGCTAAATAATATGTAGTTGCACAAATTATCACTTTGAATCCTTGATTATTTCATGTTGAAATCATCAAATGATAGTGAGTAATTATAGTTCTTACTTTGGGTGTCAAACAACTCAATACTCAATTATATTTTTGGATGATTTAACTTTATTCTCAAATCTATATTAAATGAGAAAACATATTGTTTATATTCACAATATGGTCAAATCATTTTATTTCCAAGCATAACTATCAACAATAGTGTTATTTCTCATGCATCATCTATGCATTGACCATCATAGTGCAATTTTTGCTCTTATTTCATTCTAGTTTTATTGGGGCTAACTACAATACCATATTACTATGCACTTAAAATTTCTATTTATAAAATTCATTGTGTTTTTAGTTATTCGAGTATATGAAATATGCACACACACAATTATCCTTGGTTTTTTAACATTCTATTATCACAACGATGTTCCTATTTACAAATCAACACTTACACAACCTTACGATATCCCCCTTGACATTGGGATTGGAAACAACTTATCACAAGCTCATTCCTTTGGATTCACATCTCAAAATCACCCATAGCTTATTACTCTATTGAGAATAAACATAAACTGCAATTGGAAACAATATATAATAATAATTACTCTTTCATCACCCTTTTTTCATGATGAAGTCATTGCGAGCTTCATAAGTTGGTATATATATGCTTCACTCTCACTAGACGTTCTTGTTATTCAATTCTAAGACAGGAATTTTTTTTTTGTTTTGACATACTTTTTTAGCCATTCTCTCTACCTTCAAGACCACCGTGGTTGGTTTTACATGTCCTTGGCACTTTTAGGTGCCTCGTTACAAATGGCCAAATTTGATTGGCCATAGCAAAATTGCAAATTTTCGAGATCCCATTGTGTAGTCTGCCCAAGAATGATTGTCAAATGGTAATGCTCAATAATGGGTTTCAAATAGAGTTTTCATCTCACCTCAGATTGTGAGATCCAAATGGATTTCCAGCTACATAATTTGATGCCCAAATGAATGTGCCATTGAATTGTTGGCTTGGGTCATTGGGTTTCAGCAAATGGTCAAAAATACATGAATTCATAGAGAGATTATGAAATCTGGACCCATGTAGCCGTTCCTGGAATGCCATTCTGGACAGGGAATAGCATGTAATAGGCCGAAGGGGCAAGGTTTGTGTTTGGAGGACCTGAACTGAAGATGGTGTATTGGTTTGGTCCTGTTATGACCACTTCATAGATGGGCAGAACAAGTTGCCGTTGTCCTTGAGCAAAAGAGTGTGTGGTATAAGGCGCATTTGAAAGACGCAACTGAAAAGCTCCTTGTGGTGCAGGCACAGCAACCGTCAGTGTGAAATTCTGACCATAACCCACCTGTTACACAATGCAATAACACAAGTCTATTTTACGTCAAACTCCCCATGTAGTCAATCCCCTTCTACAGAACTCAAATTGTGAATTTTTAAAAAATAACACGAGTGAGTTCCTTCTTGTGGAAAAATAAAATAAAATTATTGATGAATTTTTACAGATCAATAACAAAATGGAATTGATGGTTTAGGGTTTAATGCTTGATCTTCAGCTTGGGCATTTCATTACCCAATTCATGGCTGGAGATCATAGGGTTGGTTGGGTGATTGGTTTTTGTTTTACTTACAGCAGCTGGAGCGACCATGACAGTAGGTCTTTGGGAATTGAATGAATCATCGATGTATTGGGGAGAGAAAGCCTCAACACGAAGCTCAGTTGGAAAAGGTTGAGTGAATGTATAGAATTCATGGGTGTTAGAGCCAGCAACCAGCACCCGAGTATCAGGCAATAGAACTGCAGTGGAATGGTAAACTCGTGGAATTGTGGTGGCAGCTTGAACTTCGAAAGATGAATCAACAGGGTTAAATGCAACTGGGTTCAATGTTGGATTGCTTGCAAGTCCCCAGCCAGCTGACCCACTTTGTGCTCCATTGATCAACAAGGTGCGACCGTCTGGTAGCAACAACATGTCACCCATAGTCCTTTGGAATGGCATGTTCAACATTGTCCATTGTGGATTTGTTGCTGTGGCTTCTAGTAATCCACAAGTGCTGGAAGCAGGTAATTGTGCCTGTGGATTCGAGAATGCGTTCTCATTTCCACCTCCACACACAAGGATTGTTGCTGTAGTAAACCCATTTGCACTATCAAGGGGAAGCATTACAGATGAACCTGTTGCTGGATAGTTTCGTGCCTCTGTTCCAGGCATAGTTGGGTAATTTTGGAGCACAGCACCTGTACAAAATGATAGATCACAATGGTCACAAACTAGTATGAATTGTTGGAAAAAGCTGCCCAGAATGAAAACAGAGGATAGAAGGTACACACTTGGTGACCAAAATTTAAAAAAACCCAATGTGACTCATACAAAGGATTTTTGTGGAAAAAAAAGCTGAAGTCAAGGGGAAAAATTCTGAAATCACCATATTTCGACATATGGCAAGAAGAAGATCAATGGGTACCTGAAGAGACATCCAGCAAAATGGAATCCCGTCTTGCAAAAATGAACAGATTGCCATTGGGTAGCATGTGCACAAAAGGGTACAAGTTATCCTCATCTCCGGGAGCTTTCAGAGTGGCTTGCAGAAAGGGGAGAGAAACTTGAGCACCAGACTGTTGGGGAGGAACAAACTCATAGCTGAACACACCTTGACCACCCACAATCAACACAGTTCCATCTGCCAGCAATTGGTTGGAGGCATACCACCTGCGCACCTGCAAATGGGTTTGGGCATCTTCAACCCAGTCACAAGTACCACCTGGTGCACAGGGAGCAAAATAGCGAATCATTTGAGCACCATCTGCATCTCCCCCAGTTTGAACCAAAGTTCCATCTGCCCGGAAGGCACCTGAGCTACACCATGTATCTGTCTGGATTGTTAACGGTCTCACTGTATTGGGTCCTGGAGTAAATTCCACCGAATGCGCTGTACAATCATGTGTCAATACCTGTCCAGAGAAAAAGAGAGCCCAGAAGAAAAAAAAATCACAACGCATGTGTCAATCAGTACCTGGAGAAAGAAAGCAACAGAAAACCAAGCTTTTGCTAATATGATTTCTCTGACAGAAACAGAAATGTGATCAAGATGTACAAAGCTTGACAATATGCAAAGCTCGAGCTGCAACAGAATCAGCTGAGAAACACAATGCACAATGTTACCCAATACTACTAAAACAGTACAAAGCAGATTCCAATTGGGAAGAAGCTGCATCCAGTGCTCCAGCTGGGTTTTGATTTATTTTTCTTCTACTTCTTCATGGGTGTGGAGATCTTTGTTGTGAACTGCAATTCAGCATGTAAAAACCCACATTCAATTCGTGAAGAGGAAAATGAGGTGCTAAAATGTGTGAAGTGTTCTTGGCAGCATACCGCGTCATTGGGATCATTCCGACATTCACCATTAGGCAGATTGATTTGAGAGGCCCCGATATCAGTTCTGTCTAGAAACACTACTGTACCATAATGAGTTACAGCTGTGTGCATTGATGCAATTCCCGCATTCTCGAGTAACAGCTGCAGCAGGCAGAAGTTTCAACAAGAACTTAGTCAAAAGATCACCACTACCCAACAAAAAAAAAACATTCATGAGTAATTTGAAGAAGAGGAAGAAGAAGAAGAAACAAAACTACAAAGCTGCAAACTTCTTCTTCTACTACTGTATTGATAAAAAAAGAAAAGAGCTTCAACAAATCACCTGCCAGGTTCCTGGTTCTCCAAGACAAACAAGTGCTTGATTGACCAAGGTGAATGCAAGGATGATAAGCATGAGAGAAACATGAGGAGAGCAACCCATTTTGCAGCAGCTTGTTAGTTCTTCACAGAGACACAGAGACAGACAGAGAAAGCAAGCTTTTGTTAGCTGCAGCAGCAGCTGAGTAACGAAGTTGCAACAGGGAGCTCCAGCAGCAAACACAGCAGCTCAAACTGAATCATCATGTCAAAGCTCTTGCTACAAATGACCAAAGAAACAGACCCCCCAAAAAAATATTCTTCATCATTTGCACTAATCAAGCTAATCCAAATTAGTAGTGCTAATTTCCCTTGAGATTAGTGCTAATATCAAGGTGAAAATTACCACTGATTCAGCTTTCTGGCGCAAAGACATATATATATTATATATTCAGAATATGATGAGCATAATTGCCAAAGGAATTTTATTTCATTTTTGAAATAGCCATATTTAGACAATATTAAGTTCCTGCACAATATTGTGAAAATATAGCAGGATGATTAAATTTTTCTACTTTCCTCTCTGAACTGAAATAGCCACATTTGGCTAATCCCTCTGGTGGATGATCATCATTGTGGCTACATCACAAAATTGGAAAAAAATTAAAAATTTAGTAAAAGAATAAAAATCTTGGCAGTAAGCAATATATGTGTGTGTTGTAGGTTTCACTATATATATATGACAAATTTCTGTGTAAAAACTTATGAAAAAATTTCTGTGTAAAACTTGTGATAAGTAGGTATACTATTTTTCATATCCCATTTTCTAACTTTCAGATGTGAAAATTTGAAAGAGCAGCTGAACTTTCTGTCTGTATTAAGTCATCATTAATTTAGCTGCCCAAAAATAACACCAACCCAGATGATGCAGTTAAAAAGAAACAGAAATTAATTAAAGCACTTAAAATGAAACAGAAAATTAATATAAGCACCTGAAAATAAACAGAAAAAGATACAGATGATGATGATGATGATGATATTGTTAGCCAGAATTATAGTATTTAAGTACTATGATTTGGCTGACAACTCGCTTGATATGTGGGGAATTTGTTATGGCTATTAATGCAAGCTGCCATCATCCTTTAATGCACCACTTGCACTTACACTTCCCTCTTCCATTGCACATTTTAAAATTCCCTTCATTGTCCTCATCACTTTGGTTTCTGATGAGGGTTACTAGTAGGCTAACTAGGGTTGTTGTTGGGTTTGTTTTTAGTTGGGTTTTCATCAAAGCTATTCCAACTAACCTAGGCTTTACCTAGTGTAAACCCTAAACCCCTTCAAACAGTACACAAAACCCTAAAATTATTATTATTATTATTATTTATGTTTTTTGGTTTCCACATTCATTAGTCCTAATTGGATGAATTCAGAAATGGGAAAAAAGGGGATTTTTTTTTAATAAAAAATCTGCCTTTCAATAAGAGGTTTAATGATAAAAACCATAGGTCTCTGTTTGGTGTCCATGGCTCAAAAACCATAATAGGCCACTGAAGTGGCTTTTTGGCTAAATGTGTAGGGCACCTGATAATACAGCAATGTAAAGGGATTCATAGGTTTTGCCAGTATGAACCAGCACATACAATTGCACCATCCACTGGATGCCTCTTATGTCTTCATATTATGAATGAACCTTAACCCAAGTTATTATCTGGTTTCACCTTGGTAACCGCATTATGTAAGAAGTAGGTCTTACATGTAGGTAGTAGATAGGTAGGAAAATAGGTGCCTACTAAGTAAGTAGATGGTTTATACATAGGTAGGTAAGTAAGGGCTGGTTTACTACCTACTACTAACCATCCTCAAGTGGGTGGGTAGTTAGTAGGTAGGTAACATAAAAAGCAAAATGAGCTAACCAACCATGGTTAGCTAGGGAATTGGAACCCAACACAAAATGGTTTCCTAAACCATGGTACTCAACACAAATTTCAAATCATGGTGGTTTAACTATGTTGACTCTAGTTTAGGTATAAGGACATATAAATAATGCAATTGTGTCTAAATCCCAAGTGATAGATAGGAATGGATAGGAAATTTACAAGCCAAGGATGGGACATTCAAAATGTGTACTATGTAATGAGGATACATCTCCACTTCAAAATCCATATACAAGATTATTTAAGGTATTTGGATGTGAAAGGGTCTAGAAACTTTGGAAAACCTCAATCAAGGGGAAGTACTTATCTTTATTTTCCTTCAATATGAAGCCTATTTTACATATAAAACTTGGGGGAGAAAAAACAATGTTTGAGGAGTAAGAGAGAAGTTTGTTGTCATTGTCTCTAGGTAACATTGTTTGTAAGTAAACAAATTGTTTGAAATCATAGTGATAATAATTATTTAAAACCATGATATCATAGTGTGACACAAATGTGAACCTTTGTGATTATTAGTAAATATTAGGTTATTTTCTCTCAAATTCATGACAAAACTTATTGATTATGTTTCATCCATGAGTATTTGGTGCGGTGTCTTTTGAACCCAAGAAAGGTGACGCAAAGTGGCTTTAAGATATACAATTCATTCACGAGATTCATATTCTATGCTTTTGATTAAAATATTTTTATTTGTCAATTAGCAAAGTAAAGTTTGGTTTAAAGAGCTTTAAATCTCCAATTTGGGGTTTTTGCAATTAAGTTAATTCTAAGGGATTTCAAAGGTAGTTTGCAATAATGGAACATTGTTTGTTTGACTAGCACATGATGCTTCAGTGAATACTAATGGGACTTTTCTCAAATGTAATATCATGGTGAATTATGCCATTTTGTCCAAATTCTTGGACTAGAACCCCATGGTTGGGGAATAAGCTTTGGATTCATCCAAGGTTATACAATGTCAATTCAAAGATTTTGTATTAAATATAATTCATATTTTTATAGAATATCCAAATAGTAGGATGTTAATTGCATTAACTCCCACTTTCATTGTTTATGCTTATGATTTACACATTGTAAGGAAATAAACGAATAAATTAAACTAGTTGTTATTTTAAAATATCTACAATGGTAGAAAATGTCTTGTAATACTTAAAATCATTTTACATGAGTTGTAATGATTTAAATTAAATGAAATAATTCTAAATTATCTCAGAATATTTTTGCATTGTATTCCAATTTTGAGAAATAACCTTATTGGCATTGGGTGTTTAATAGCATATCTAATTTTACTATAAATACACATGTTAACTTGTCTTTTCCTATCCATGTAGGTAGGGAATAAGAGTGTGGAAAAAGAAGTACACACACACACACACACACACACACATATAAAGTTTTTTTAATTGCAAAATGTATTGTAATAGTTAAATTCTTCTTGAAATTTAAATTTTATGATCATGAGTGTAATTTTTAAATTTTCCAAACTGAAAAAGGTCAAATTTTTAGATTGGCACCCACCCCATTGGTTTGATCTAACAAAATTAAACCGCATGTATATTCAATACGGCAAGGAGCTTTTAAATCCGAGTTGGTATTAATTCTTATGATGCTTGACCCAAACTTTAACAAGACATTCATCTTGGATGTAAATCAGTTCATAAGGGGGCAACAGGGGAGGGTCATCCCAAAAAGATGGCATGGCATACCGCATAAAAAATAGAAAATAAACATCTCACATAAGTATGAGGTGGCCAATAGTGTGAATGAAGTTAGTATATGATATAATCACATATCATGGTAATCAAATGTGAACATACCAAGCTTAGGACTTGAGGAGTATAAAAGAGTTAACTTGTGGCAATAAACAAAATTAATCTTTTCAAGTTATAGTGCAAAACAAAAATACCTCAATTCAAACTTGCAACTTGCAACTAATTTTATCAAAGATAACAATAGTGTGAGAAATTTTAATTGAATAATGATGTTTGAATGCAACATGTTTACTTGACAAGGATAAATTTCATTCATTTATGAATTGAAATAGCCTTGATACATCACCATGACTTGACATGAAAATTTGACAATAGTTCAACATTCAAGTATTGCATGATGCAAAAGTTAGGAGTGGAACATATAAACCTCACATACACCACATCAAAGTGGCGGGGGTTGTGCTTATACGCAATGGCTAACCCTAACCACCATGGATGGTATAAATGGATTGATATATAAATAAAAAAGGGAAAGAGGTGCTCTCTTATATATTTAAAAGAGGGAAATTAGGAGTAACAACTAGAGTTGGTCTTGTATATAGACATGTTCAGCTTAAAAAATAAAAATTCTTAAGAATGAATTGTATAAGAACAAAGAAAAGAAAAGGGGGGGGTTTAGGCTTAGCAGCCCCAATTTCAATACAATCCTTGATTGTATGATAGGTTTATAAGATAGGTTAACCAAAGGTGGAACCGTGGTAACTCAGTTGTGGTTTTATTGTGGTTTCATCCACAACTGAGTTATAGGGTTTCATCCACATATGGGTGCAAAAAATTTGGGCTTGTGTGTTTTTCTCTGGCAAACTAACTAGGCTTGTGCAAATTCTTAATTGCCAAACATGCCTTTACTTTGCTCAAGTAAAGCCTTGTGGGAGGGGCTTTTTGGTAGGCACATGATGTTCAATAAATGAAGTGACAAGTCTGTTACAAAGTGCAAGGATCCAAAGAGACAAACAGACAAGGCTTCCTGCAATTTGACCCCCAACAAACAAACGTGGGTTGAAACTTGGGAGGAGGGCGGGGGGGGAGGGAACAAAGTGCATTAAATGGGTGTTCAAATTCCCACTACTATTTCAATGGAAGGAGCATTTGGCCCACTGAACTGGCCAGTAAGTCAACTGGAGTTTGAAAGCACCTTACCAGTTCTGGCCTCATCATTCTCTCTCTCTCTCTCTCTAATGAAACCCCCACAAAAACATGGACCACAATCAACCCATAGGTATCTACCAACCTATCTACCTATCCATCTACCTAAGTTGTAAGGTCGGTAGGTATATAAATACCTAGGTTGTAAGGTACATAGATAGGTAGATAGGTAGATAGGTACCTAGGTTGTAAAATAGGTAGATAGGTACCTAGGTTGCAAGGTAGGTAGGTAGATAGGTATATAGGTACCTAGGTTGTAAGGTAGATAGATAGGTAGATAGGTACCTAGATGTAAGGTAGGTAGGTCGATAGGTAGGTAGGTGGGTGGAACACTAACTGACTCCCACTTAGGAAGGAAATGAAGTAGATGGTTAGTAGTAGTTAGTGCATAGCTAATGGCTAGTGGATTGTTAGTGATACTAGTGAGTTGTTAGTTAGTAGGTAGGCGCGTAATAAGTAAAAACCAGTTTTTTTTTTTTTTTT
>Ga0209208_10007002_pt1 | contig 15443 bp, 20 predicted proteins | sample S1TSphfallax_3_FD_187694 | JGI IMG/M metagenome (GOLD analysis project Ga0209208, IMG submission 187694) | Host-associated microbial communities from peat moss isolated from Minnesota, USA - S1T2_Fd - Sphagnum fallax MG (SPAdes) (version 2) | ecosystem: Host-associated > Plants > Peat moss >...
CAATGAAAGTATTGCATTCCTTTTGCCATTTTACCACGTGCAATTAGAGTTTACGAAATGATGAACATATTGCATTTTTGTAACTATTTATGGGTAAATCCTAGTTACATGGTGGTTGGTCATTTGAGAATGTAACCCATATGTAGATGTTGCAGTATGCCTTTGGGCACCTTTGCATTTAGGGTTCACCTTATAACATCATTTGAACAATAACTTATAAAGCTTAAATCAAGGACAACAAGATTTTTTATTATACCCACATTTTTTCATGGCAACATTGGCCCTTTTTGGCATCACTAGATTTAGTTCCTTGCTACACTATAGGGGCCACTAATAGGTAGAAAGGTGGGTCCAAGTGGGGTAGGGTCATGTCAATAAGTGACATATTGATAGGTTGGGGGAGACAAATATTATAGTAACTTGGCAACTTTGGAACACATTATTACATTATTCTTAGAAATGCTAAAATTTTCAAAAATCACTTTTTTCTCAAAAAAGAATTTTACAAAAAAATTGAAGATTTTTTAAAGAAGATTTTGAAATATTCTATTTAGAAAATATAACTTTTAATTTTAATTAATTATTTGACGTACATGTGTTGAAGCTGTCCTCATATTACAAATATGCATTTGTTTTGGTACAATACACTCATCTTTTTGCAATAGTATTTTATAAGTGTTAAATAAGTGGTGGGTTGATACTTCTCAAATTATTCTTTGTATTCTTTCTTCCATTGCCTTCCAAAAATTTCAGGCCAGCTCCAATTAAAATAACAAGGTATTTATTGTGTTTTTCTAGATCCTTGCTAACTTACAAGTAGCCTTCTTTAAGGCCATGTTCCCATTGCTATAATTTAGTCATGTTTGTAAGGTTTTTAGTAGCTGGAGGAGGCCAGAAATTTTTTAAAAAAAAGATTAAAAAAAAAAACACCCTAAAGAGATCATGACTCAATAATTCATCACTAGGTATCAGAGAACATGGTGGGCATCAAGGATATTGTAAGTACCTGATTTTGGCATAAATAAATTATTTTATTTTATTTTTTGTTGAATTTTTGGAAAAAAATATTTAGTATTTGTGCCAAAATTTTAATAAAATCAAAAGTTCAACTGTCAGGTTCACACACAGTCTAGACACATTACACTCTTCCACAAACTTAAAAAAGAAAATGTTTAAAAATAAATAAATAAATATATATAACCATTATTTGCCAAAAATTTCAAAATTAAAAAAACCAAGTGCGCCAAAGTTTGGTAAGATTTAAAAATTTAATTAATTATTTGACAGTTTGTTGCTGAAATTGTTCAGGTACTATGATAATGTTCAGATTCAAGGTATTTTACTATTTATCGGGTCCCTAGAGGCAAACTTTCCATTGAACACCGACTCTAGCTTTAGAATCAACTCCAATGGATCCCCCTTTTTTCCATTCCATATTGTTTTCTTCAAGTCTTTAAGCATTGATCAAATTCAAACTTGTATTGAGTGAAAAATCATGAGCCTTTTGAAGCCAATTTTTGTTATGTGACCCTGCAAAAAAAATATTTTTCACATCCAAGTTCAATTATTTACTTTTTTTGCAACCCCGCCCATAAAACTAGAACCAGGACTGCAAATATGTGGGAACTACTAATAATAGCAAACCACCTGAACGAATCATCATGATTGGCCAATCAAAAAACAAGGATCACCAAGTCAAATCGTATTTATTGCACTCTTCTCTCTAGCAGCAGGTGCACAGCTGTGTTCCGCCTTTTACCAGCCTCAGCAAACTGAGCAAATCTGCAGCAGAAAAAAACCAATTTCCTGAGCTAAACCCACAGATTTTGACTTTTCTTCGTGCAATTGTAACGTGCAGCAGGGTCACACTGAGCACCAGTTGGGATGCTCTAACCCAAGTAAGAATTGTATTTGGTTACTATTATGGAGGTAGTTGAGTAAGGCAATTGGTGGGTACTAAGTAGGTAGGTTTATGTGGATGGTTAGTACATAACTAACCACCGTGGTTAGCTCTGGGGCTTTGGTGGGGAAGGGGGGGCGGGGGTGCCTTTCTATTGGGCTAGTGTAACCTTATAGGTAATCATGAGGGTCAACCTTATAGAACTCATTAAAAAATGACCTTTCTCATGACATTAATTGAGAACATATATGTTCCCTAAGTTCCTTAAGACGAGGCACCGCCCATAGCCTTTCATGTGCTCTACTAGTACAAAGCACATGGGTAGGTCCATGCACCCTACCATTTCCTAGGTTTTGGGTAGGTTTATAGCCCTATCCATGCCCTCCAACCTATGTATGTAACCAAGAGTGGGCCAATTCAAAAGTGCCCTAAATCTTTGTTTTTTTTTATAAAGAACTTGGGTTATGCATTGTTACACATTTACCAATGACAATGAAATGACAAAAAATAAATAAGAGTTTACATTTTCAAATATATGTAAGATTCAAATTGTACAAAATATCACCCAATTATCATCATCCAAGGGAAGATTTAATCAATTTTTTTTTTTTGGTTTTTAATTCATTGAAAATTTGGAAGCAATTAAGGTGGATAAACATTAAATCAGCTAAGCAAGTGAGGATTAAATCTTTGAATTAGGTAGTATTTAAGAATTTTTTAAAAAAAATTAAAAACTAGCTTAATCTCAAAGAAAAAAAATTGTGTTAATCTCTTGAAATAATCTCAACATATTCAAATGAAATAACACATATTTTTATTTGTATAAAATTACATGTAAACATGTGTATGAAATTGGAAAGACACAAAGATTCAGGTTTTTTTTTTTTGAAAGGACACAAAGATTCCAAAAGACATTGCAAAAATAAAAAATTTCTTTCTCTTTCCATATCTTAGGATCCATAAGGACATTTTGAAATATTACAACTTGTAAAAAGGCTGCCCTAAATGAAAGCCCAAGCAAAAAATTCATTAACTCTAGGATTCATAGAGATTGAGGATATATAGATTTTATGCTCTTTTTGGCAACCCAATCCAAACTTGTTCATGATTTCAATCAATTCACAACCATCATAGCATGATGGAAATGGCTAAGACTCTTGAGTACTTATCACAGAGGAACAGGAAAAGCAACCTTAGGACTCAGCTCAAGTTTTGTTGTTTCTGCCTCAAGTCAAGCATAGCATGCAGAAGTAGTTTTTATTTGGTTGCACAATTCGAGGAATTTTCACAAAGGTTTTTACAGTAAAACCCTATTAGAGGGTTTAGGGTTTAGGGTGAGTTTCATTTTTTTGGGACATTTATGGAGTGTAATTTGCTTAAGTAAAGTCTTTAAATAAATACATTTTCACTCTCTAAATAGTCTTGCTATATAGTTTGTTTGTTTGGTTTCAGCAAATTAGCAAATTGGCAACCTCTTGAATTGTGATAGTAGGCTAATCTGTTGAATAAAATCACAAACACCCAAAAAATGCCAAAACCTTCAAATGCCAATCTATAATACTTGGGGGGTGAGAAAATGGAGAGAGAGAGAGAGAGAGAGAGAGCTTGTAGATATAAACCCCAAAACGAATGATACCCATTTGAAGGTATAAGCCAACATCAATCACCAATCTTGTATTCAAATTTGCAGTGTACCTTTCGTGAGCAATGATCTACAAGAGAGTTCTTCAATCCAGTACCCTTGAAGAATTCCATGAAGCAAATCACTCTGGAGTATACACAGAAAGTATGATAAAGTTTTTGCTTTGGAGAAAATCCCAATGAAGATAACAATTGTTCCAAGAGCTATGGTATTGTAACATCAGAACAACACATCAACCACTTTACATTGAACCTCCTCATGTTTGATCAGCAATCATGAACATCTGCTACCAAACCTCCTCATATTTGATCAGCAATCATGAGCTCCATCTGTTGCCAATAGCAATTTTTTGAACCATCCACGCAGGAGAGAAGGATGATTCCCCATTTGGATCTTCATAGAGAGCAAGCAACCCTGGAGCTTCATCACCCACTTTTGTGTCATTTTGTGCTCAAATTTAGCACCTTGATGACCCCTGCATTGCATCCTCCTCAAAGCACCCCAGCTATCTTTGTGTGCATTTTGCATCTCAGAAATCCATAATGAATTTGCTCTGATGCTGTTGCTTGCTGCAACAGCCTTGACACTGGATTGCAGAGACTAAAAAAGACAGGAGCCTAAGGTGACAAAAAATGCAGGCCCATAGAGACACAGAGAGAGAGAGATAGGTGCACACACACACAATGTGAAAGCCTGACAGCAGAAATTGGTCTCATATTGATGGTTTTCAAGTACATATGCTGGTAGTCACCAATGGAGTACGGACAAAACTGTTGGATGCAGAGGCACAGGATTGAACTCTACCACACTTTCACAACAAGGATGCTACAAACCTAATCTGGAACAAAAATTTGCCGAAAAGGTCACTAACCTGCTAAGAGGAAACATGATGATGCTCAGCAGTGAGTCAATGGTAGCAGGTTTCCTGAATGCTGTTGAGAGTACATGTCTGCCCACTTTGTGGTCAAGAATATGTATCTGCCCACCTCAGAGTCAATAAGAATATGTCTGAGCACCTTGATTGCAGTGAAGAATGTGCCTGAGCAGCTTGCAGTCAAGGATGTGAGTGAGCACCTTCCGATTCTTCAACAGAACCATCTTCACTACCAGAATCATTGACATCATATAGACTCATGGGGTGCATTCTGTTCACATTGGGTTCCAAGGGAGGCAAGCCATCTTCCTCATCCTCTGCCTCGTCCTCTGCATTCTCATCATTCTCCTCATTGCGGTCACTTCTACCTGAGGGAATTAGAATTCCAGACGTCAATCTGCTTGTCACAGCCGAGGATTTTGCTTTAGTGGCACCCATTGTTGCAGTTGGGAACAACAACCTGCTGCTGTTGAAGTCATGAGTGAAATGAGAAGGCCAAGAGGACAACTTCTGCATTGCTCGGGTCTGTTCTTCAAATAACACTCTTGAGATGGTACCTGTGACTTTGCTTCCATCTTCAACAGCCTTATCTCGGTTACCCTCATTCACAAAAACATAGCTACCCATCTTGATCCAGATTGTTTTCTGGAACTTGGCTGGAAGCAAACACAAAGTCTTGTCGCCATTGCTGTTCTCAACTTCAATCAGATTGGAACCTCGCAGTCCTATTACTCGCATGAGCTCTTCCCCTTGCTCCAGTTCCGGAATCCCCTCCAACGCTTCTCGCTTCAGATTCTTCCTCCCTCCCCTCATAATATCAGCAACATCCACTAAATCTCTATCTTCTTCAGCAGCGCCAAATCAACAAAGAAAACCCTTCTTCTTCTGCTCCACAATCTTCTTGTTCTTCTCCTTCTTGTGCTCTGCAATGCTCTTCTTCTTCTTCTTCTTCTTCTTCTGTTCCTCGACGACACACCTCACGTGGCCTCCTCACCTGCTGATGTACAAATTCACCATCCAACATTCCCTTCATCATCATCTTCCATCAGAAACACTCGTCTCCCAAAAAAAACCCTAAATCTTCGAAACCCTAAACAAAAGAAGAAGCACAGAGAGAGCGAGACAGAGAGAAAGGAGAGGAATCCATCCCCAGTGAGTACCTTGTTTGCGAGAAGAATAAGAAGACACAGGCAGAAGTGCAGGAGACAGGAGTAGTGCTTGTCCTCTTCTTCTGGTTCTTCTCTCTTTCTCTCTCTCTCTCTCTCTCTCTCTCTTTCGAGTCTCCTCTTCCTGCAGCAGCCGCAGCTGTGAATCCTTCCTTTACCACCCATTTCCTGCTCGCCCCATTCACGCCTGACGCCCGCCACTTGCGTCACGCAGATTTGGTTCTTAGGGTAGTAGGGGCCCCGCTCTCGCGCGCCGATAGGGGTCGCTCGCGCGCGCCTACGATCCCTACATGTCTTTAATTTTTGTCCACGTTTTTTTTGTTTGGGCAGAATTGAGATCCATCTCCTCGAACACTTTTACATCGTCCTAGAAGAGCCTGTCTCGCACTAGTGGCAAAGAAGCGCTTGTTGTTGTTGTTGCTCTCTCTGTGTGTGTCTTTCGCGGACCGATCTCAGATCTGGTGCGTTTCTTTCTTCCCCTATCTTTCTTTCTCGGTTTGGTTATTGTGATCTTTTTGTGTGTTTCTGTGTGGGTTTGTGCTTTGGAGGTTGATGTGCGGATTTCGCTGGCATTGTGTTCTCGGCTTGATGATGGGTTGGAATCCTGACCGATAGGTGCAAGCAGCGACTTGGGGGGTCGTTGTTTTAGTTCTTCTGGGATGGTGGTTTTTCTGACACTGTGTCTTTGGAGCTCATGGCAGAAATCTGAAAGAAGAAGGGCCGGAAAGGAGGACGACGACGACGTGCAGCAGCAGTAGCAGCAGCAAGGAAGCAAGCAAGGAAGCATGAAGGTTATCGACAAGATCAACAATGGGTTGGCGAACAACGGTGTGGTTTTCTCTTTCGAGTTCTTTCCTCCCAGGACTGAAGAAGGAATCGATAATCTGTTTGATCGAATGGATCGCATGGTCGTCCACCAACCTGCCTTCTGTGACATCACTTGGGGAGCTGGAGGCTCCACTTCTGCTCTCACTCTCGACATCGCCAACAAGATGCAGAACATGGTCTGTACCCATGGAAATCTGCTTCTTCTTCTTCTTCCTTTCAGTCACAAGATCTGTTTGTGTTTCTTTTCCTGTTTGTCCAGCAAAGGCTTCAGAAGTTAGTTTCTTCTGTTGATCCACAACACCCCATTCTTGCAAGGGCAGACTGTTTGTTGTTGTAGCTTCCTTTTCTTTGTTTTAGAGATTGGGTTGCGCCTGGTTTTCCAAGCTTTTTTTGTCTTCTCTCTCTCTCTCTCTAACCGGATTTTTGGTGGTGCCATTGGTGGTGGGGGTAACAGATCTGTGTGGAAACCATGATGCATCTGACCTGCACAAATATGCCAGTTGAGAAGCTTGAGGATGCATTGAACACGGTGAAGGCAAATGGCATTCAGAACATCCTTGCTCTGCGAGGTGATCCGCCACATGGCCAGGACACATTCGTGACCATTGAGGGTGGTTTCTCTTGTGCTCTGGATCTGGTGAGTGTGCCAATTTTTTTGAGTTGGGTTGTTTCAAGGAGGCCTGACTTCTTCAATCATTTCCTTTTGTACACCACACTTTCCTCATCCCATGAGCAAGAGATTTGATTCATGTGTTTACAAGTATGCTGCTGTTTACCTGGCCAATAATGTGCTTGTATGAGTATCACAATGCCAAAGCGCATGTGCAAAGCTGCGATTGCTGAGAAGAAGAAACTGGCACAGATGTGGATGTGTGAAACTGTGTCAACAGATATCTATCATTGCTTTTGTGTATTGTGCAGTTACTTACATATGTGCCTGTAGTTTCAGCATGACAAGTTCCGTTGTCTTGCAGGTGAAGCACATCAAGGCTAAATATGGGGACTATTTCGGGATCACTGTTGCTGGGTACCCAGGTATGTGATCATCATCTGTTTGGTACTTTGCTTCTCCCTTCTATTTCTGAAGGACAAAAAAATGATTTTCTGGTGTTTGTCTCGGTTTTTTGTTATGCAACAGTTGTGAGTGAGTGTGTGGTTCTTCAATAGACTGTCAAAAGTCTATTCTATGTAGGTCACTAATTCCTTGGTAGCAGGGGTTCACATCTGAGCTTCTTGGTTTTCTTCTCTTTGATTGATCAGTCAGCCAGGGATCCATGGCCGTTGGTATTGTCTGGTCTGTCAGAGTGGTTTTGTGTTGTGACCATTTTCATGATTTAAATGCTGAGTCCTGTTGTGGTTTTTTGCTTGCAGAGGCCCATCCAGAGGTGATAACTTCAGAGGCAGGAGCGACTGAGGAGGCCTACAGAAAGGATCTGGCTTACTTGAAAGAGAAGGTTGGTATTGGATTAGGGAGGTTTCTTGGGTAATTTGTTTTGGTGGATCCATTTGCAGTTCCACTTGAATCATCTACAAAATCAGAAAATGCTGTATGTTGGTTTTGTACGTTCATGCCATCATCAGTCCAAGTCTCTGGACACAACATGTAACAAGCCTTTGTGAAGTCATTTAGATGTCCCTTTGTCGGGCACTCAGATAGGTCAACAGAGAAAGATAGGCAGGTCCTTGCAATTCGTATTGAAGGTCTTATTCTGAGGAGCTGCATCCTTACACACCAGTCTGCTGTGTCTATCTCTCTGTTAAATCTCTAGGACTGCAAGGATTCAGCCAATGTGGTGTCTCATGTGCATGTGGCTATTGCAGGTGGATGCAGGTGCAGAGGTAATTGTCACCCAGCTTTTCTATGACACCGACATTTTCCTCAAGTTTGTGAGTAACTGTCGTGAAATTGGCATCAAGTGCCCTATTGTGCCTGGAATTATGCCCATCCAGAATTACAAGGGGTTTCTACGTATGACAGGTCTTTGCAAAACAAAGGTACATCACTTGAGATCTCTGACACTCCTTGCATAATGCTGCTTGCCCTGTTCACTTTGTGTTTGATCAAAACCATATGTGGTAGTTCAAGCTAGGCATGGTCATTTATGCCGCATCAACCATTTATGTCTGCCCTTTTATATTCTCAGGACATGTTGTTGCCACAGTGTGGAAGTTAACATGGTAGGGTGATGCAGGTGCCGGAAGAAATCAAGGCTGCACTGGAGCCAATCAAGGATAATGAAGAAGCAGTTCGAGCATATGGTATTCATTTGGGCACTGAAATGTGCAAGAAAATTTTGGCACATGATATCAGGACATTGCATCTGTACTCCCTCAATCTTGAGAAGTCTGTGCTCGGCATTCTTCAGGTGTGTTTTTTCAAACTCCCATTCCAGAAATTGAATTTCCTATATATTTTCATGTATTTGTGTTTGTAAATTTTGATCAGGTTTGGTTAGTGTGAAGCCAAGTGTTTTGTGGGATGTGATTGTGTGCGCATGGAGCTTCTAGTTGTTGTCTGATTTCATTAGCATATTGGGATGCCCTTCTCTCTTTGTTGGTGACAGAACCTGGGATTGATTGACTTCAGTAAGATTAGTCGTCCATTGCCTTGGAGGCCCCCCACCAACATCAGGCGCAACAAGGAGGATGTGCGCCCCATATTCTGGTGTGTAGATTGTACTTTTTATGCAGATAATGGTGTGCAGTATAGTTTGTGTCTGTACATTTAGTAATTTTCTTCTGAGATTTAGATCCAATTGTCAGATTTAGGGTGTAATCCGTTGTGTCTGCCAACATTCTGGAGTGTTGTTTTGTAGAAAGGAAAGCTTCACAACCCATGTGTGTAGCCCCCTTATACTGTTATTGTATGATGGGTTGCAGGGCAAATCGGCCAAGAAGTTACATTTCACGAACAACAGCCTGGGATGATTTTCCTCGAGGCAGATGGGGTGATACCCGCAATCCTGCCTATGGGAGTTTCAATGATCATCAGGTTTGTTCTTTTTCTGGAGATATTGCCCTTTTGGACTGCACTTCGTCTTATCCTTTGTGTCAACAGGCCCATGATGGTTGGGAGAGTCAACATACATGGGTTGTCTGGATCATTGTGGAGGACAAATATCTTTGCCTGCCTCTATATCATTTTTCATGGAGCCCATGTGCAGTTTTACATGAAACTAACCATGCAAGATATGTGTCTCTCTGGTGCACATGAGCAGTTTCTCAGGAAGCGGTCACGTAGCAAGAAGATGCTCACAGAGTGGGGTGTACCTTTGGCCTCTGCAGAAGTTGTCAATAAGGTACTAAGTCTCTGAATTCTGTGCAATGGGCAGCAGGTTGTTGTTTTTGACATCTAGGTTCAGCTGGATTTAGTATAAATATCAGCAGCTAAAAAGAATTACAGGAGGAATGTAAACACATTGGCATTCTGTTCAGATGCTTTTGCCAAGTACTGATGCTGTGTTTGTTACAGATATTTGCCAAGTACTGTGCGGGAGAGCTTAACACAAATCCTTGGTCAGAGGCAGAAGGATTGCAGCCTGAGACAGTGCAGATCAATGACAAGTTGGTGAAAATCAACAGTCAGGGTTTTCTCACCATTAACAGCCAGCCTGCTGTGAATGGCGAGAAGTCTGATTCCCCAAGCGTTGGTATGTGCCCATCTTTCAGCTGCAATTTTCATGTCCAATTCAGCAGTTGGAGTCACAAAAAGCCTTCTTTTGTGGAAGGCTTGTGGTAGTAGATAGAGCCTGTGGAGCATGGAAGTTGACAAAAAGAGTTTCAATCTGTTGGAATTGTTGTTTGTCTGGATCCATCCGCTTGTTGCTGTCTTTATAAACAACATGGTCCTTGCTGTCAGTTGATTTTTCACTGACATTTCTGATAATGTCAATTTCACAGTATTTGGAGTTTCAAAGGGCTGAAATAGGACTTAGTTCAAGAGGTTAACAATATTGTGAGTGACTGATGATGAATTGTATGTGTTTTTGCAGGCTGGGGTGGTCCAGGGGGTTATGTCTATCAAAAGGCATATGTTGAGTTCTTCTGCTCTCCTGAGAAACTCCGTGCACTTATTGCAAAGGCCAAGGAGAACCCATCTCTGACATATATCGGAGTGAATGCCAAGGGTGAAACCCAGTCCAACATTGGACCCACCAATGTCAATGCAGTTACGTGGGGTGTGTTCCCAGGGAAGGAAGTTATCCAACCAACTGTGGTAGACCCTGTAAGCTTCATGGTGTGGAAGGATGAGGCTTTCCTGGCATGGGAGGGCGAATGGGCTTCTCTTTATCCAGAGGGTGATGAGTCAAGGAAGGTCCTTCTAGAGGTAAAAAGCCTAACATGAACTTCCAGTTGAGAAAATCTCCTCATCCTTGATGCTTTGGTCTACAAAACAATTCGTTTCCTTCTCTTGCTGAAAACTGAAAGGCTGAAAGAAGAGATTCCAATCTGATCACCATCTTTTGAATTACATCTTGTTGAGAGTTTGATTGAAAGTATCAGCCGACAGAAGGTTTACACAAATGGGAAACTGCTGCACTTCGTAGTGGGAGAAAGGAATGGTAGCCACGTAAGTATTGACATCTTCGTCTCCTCAAGAAATGAGAGAAAGGGTGTGGAGGAGATAATGGCCCAATTGTTAAGTAAAATGTTCTGTTCTGTGTTGTGGTGGTGTATTTCAGATCAAAAACTCGTACTTCTTAGTCAGCATGGTGGACAACAATTACATCAATGGTGACCTATTTTCTGTCTTCACTGGTTTGTGACGGGCTCAATGAAAGAGTGGTAGCATGAGTAGTGCCACTATTTGTTACTCATGAATACCGGTCAGTCAGGCCACAATTGTGGAGGAGTTTTTCTATCATTTATTTGACTGCTACTATGACAGGGCACTTAAGAGAAAAATTGTGATAGCTGGTAGCAAGGTTGTGCTATCACAAACTCTAGCAGTCAGTCATGGAGATGATAATATCATCGGTCATAGGGCAAAGGTTATAGTACAAATGTATGCCCAAAGAGAGTGTTTTCCAGAAGGTGATGGTGGTGGCATAGGAGAAGAGGGGCAGAGGATAAGTATGTTGTTAGTCTGGTTTCAGCTGCTCTGCTATAAACACCGTATTTTTCTTGTTGCATTGAGACACACACATGGCTAGCCAAAGGTTACCTGTGGATGGTACACCAGTTTACTTTCAGGACAGAATGCTGCTATTTACAGATCTCATTTTAAGAACATTGTTAGAGTAGTTTTAAGTGTACAATAGACATCATTGTATAGTATTAAATCTGTCATCTCTCTAGTCTTTGTAGGTACAGTGAGAATGAACTTTAAACTATAAAGAAAACATTGCAAACATGATAAATGAAAAAATCATAGAGCAATGATGAGACCGTAGTGAACAAATGACTGATTGATGGTTGGCTCTTTTTTGTGGGTTTAGGGTTTAGGGTGACTAAACCCTGGAACTGACTGTCATAACCCTAGAAAGCCTATCTCCAAACCCAATATCTTTGAGATTGATTTCCCATGAAACTTCAAGACTGTCACAATCCTAGAAAGCACATCTCCAAAAAAGATATGTTAAGAGATTGCAGAGAACACTATGAAGGTAACACAAAATTGGTGTCATGTGCAAGCTCACAAAATGTGTGAAACCCTTATTCAACCTTCATCATGAATAGCAGTGACCAGCTGCAATGACAACTATTAACTTCATTCATCAGCTCCCTACCACAGATGCAGAATAAATACATAAAATCCACCCAAAATACTTGGCAAACCATTATCGAAAATCTGTGTCCTGAGTTTCTTAAGCATGTCCCTGAGCAAAGGGAAGACTAAGTCATACTGTTGGCTAGCCCACCTCCAAATATAGAAATGGCTCTACCTGTGGTGTGGCAAAAGTCTCTCAATTACACAACAATTTTTCCAACCCACATAAGTTATAGAAGCTCACCTTGAAGAAGAGACACTACTGTCGGTGTTAGCATGCAGCAGACACATCCAATCTGGTTTTGTCTTTCCTGGCTTCACCATGATCCACAACCACATAGTCAAAGTAAGCCAAGCATTGAACAGAAATCTGTTTCACAAAGGCAAATGCCTCTATATCATCTGAGTCATGAACAATTAGGGTTGTAACCAAACAAACACAAAGGCTTTGCATCCCTTGAACACATCACAATCATTTCCTCCTCCAAACATTCCCTCCCATTTCATATTTATGAGATTGCAGACAAAAACTCCACAATAACACTTTGAATGTAACCTTCGTGTTAGTTCCAACACCAAGTTTATTCACATTCATACTGAGTCCACAATCAGATCACTGTTGAAAACTATGGTGACAAACACCCTTAATTGGAGATCAAATGGTGTGAATCAGTAAAAATCAAGATATATTGTGTTTCTTTGTACAAATACAGATGAAAAGCAATGGGCCTGCAGTTCCCCAATGAAGCAACAAAGCCAATGCAGTCAAGATTACGTTGGCAAAGACTGGGATTAGTGGAAGTTGTGGTGACGGTGGCAGTTACATAGCCACTGTGGCCACTATCACTAAAGCTTTTTTTCAGGAATCCCCTTTGTATGTGTACCTTGTGTTTCCAAGCCTGTTACAGATATGGAAGCAAAATGAAGAGCTCTCAGAGCCTACTCTAGCAGGACAGACTTCATTCCACCTAAGAGATTAACTCTGCAAAAAGTGGAACTAGATGCATGCTAGCATACCCAAGAACCCTGAAGTCACAGGGCTGTTATTCAGTTCTGTAACAAACCATAGGTGAGGTAAAAAGCTCATGGATGGTGTATGGCACTCGATCATGGTCAGTGTCAGTGTCTAAATTTGTCGAAGACCACCTGTGCGGCTCAGAATCTCCTGTTCCTTCAAATGCCGTTGGAATCTGGCCAGACGGGCCTGCAGGTTCACAATGCCTGCTGCCTTTCTTGACAGGACATAGTTGAGTTGAGACACATAGCGGTCTATTCGACTGCCAGGCTGGTCTACTTCAGCCAACAGCTTCATTTCCTGCATGTACATGGAGGCTGACTTCTCATTCCTTTGCCATAGATATAGGTGCCTAAGCTAGGAAATAACAACTGACTCCAAGCATCAGGGCTCTAAGATGAAACCCAGCAGCCTTCAAAAATTATCTAGCTGTGGGCAGGGCTCACTGATTGCTGCATGGCATTTGCTGCCAGTTGAAGGAACAATGTTGTCAAACAGGTTCTCACAGATAATCAAGAGATTGTTGATCATCATGATGTACACGAAGGTACTCACCACTTTTTTAGCCTAGGTCCTTCACAATTTACTACTGAAGATCCAACAAGAGCTTGTGCATGACATTAAGCATAAGTCACCCTACAGATAAAGCAAACTTGGTTCACTAACACCAGAGGCACAATGGAATCTAGGTATCTTTAGCAAATCTAGATATCTGCAGAAGTTCACGGCTATAAGTTAAGATCATTACCTCCCGTACAATCTCCATAGTATCCTCCACCTCTTTCCTATGAGCTGAAATGACCTCTTCCTCTTCCTGCACCATCTATTGCTTTGTCAGTAAGTTGCATACAAACACTACTTCAGTCAATTCCTTCAGCTATATACATCAATTTGTGCAAAGACTATCTCAATCATAGGCAAAGATATAAGTTGCAGTAATTCCAGTCCCTAGGTGTAATCTGGCAAACTGACAGAAGGTGGGCCAAGCGCTTGAATGGTTGATCAGGTGCATTGTCAAGATATGGCCCATAAGACTGGGCTGTGCCAATCACCATTTTGGGACAATGAATGATTATCCTCTTCTCATTAGCCAGCAAAGAACCACTATCAACAGAATAGTCATGAAATTGACACAAGTTAGAAGATGGTCAAACTGTACTTAATTTTAATTCCACTGGAGATTCTAGAATGCTACCTCAAGAATTGCATTGATGTGACCTTCATGATTGAATTGCACAAGATCTACTTCAGAGTCCACCCTTGAATAGGCACTGGCAATAGTGAGTTGTTCATTCTGTCGCCTTGGAACCCCCTCAGCCTTGGGCATATCATCACGACTGACATGGCGTTCCACTTTCTCTTCCCTATCCCCCTTACGGCGAGAAGGCAAGAAAACCTGGACCCTTTCATTCTCATTCTCATGCAAGTCATAAAGTCCCCCCTCACTCATGTCCACATTGCTTGGTCTATCCTTTTCAACAGGTGCTGATGTAGCCCTGCTTGCATCCCTTACTGCAAAGGTGTGCTCATTCAATTGATTGTTTAGTGCCTCACGCTCCCCATGCTGTACATACCAACCAGGATCAAGGGGTGGGCGCCTGCCATTTTCTGCTGCCCTATTGTCAAGCACATGTTCTGGCACTTGTGGGGCCAATTGTGCTGGGATTGGAGGCAGTGGTGGAGAAGATGTCATCTCCCTTTGAGTTGATGCAGTAGAACTCAAATCCTTTTTTGAGTTGTTATTCTTGGACAGTCCTTTCACCCTGAAGAATTGCAATAGCAGTTTTCATTTGGTTTGGAGACAGTTAAAAAGACAGGATAAGAAACCAGCAGTAATAGAAAAAACCTTAGGTGAGATGGGATCCACAACCAGTGTTAGGCCAAGGCCAAGTTAGTTGACTAAAAGTTGGGGACCATCACATTCTTGCATACCTGTCTGCATATCTGAGTGTATTCAGGGTATGTTCACAAGAGCCTGCATTTGGTGACACGCATGAAATCATCACTGTGCGTGAGTCACCCATAAATGAGTCACGAAGCACCTCTGTCAATTTGCTCCCTCGGAAAGGGATGTGGCCCTGATCGTTGTCAAGTGCTCGTATGCACTCCTTCAGAGCCAATAAGCTCTTGTTGATCTCTGCTCCTTCCATTCTACAAGGCAAAGCCAAATATTCTCAATGACTGACCTTATGCAGACCACAAAGCACAGCTTAAGATATTGTCAGGAAACACATGTATATTCTAGGAAGAAGCACAACAGAAGATTGAAGTTCTAACCTAGTTTGTCGATCATTATCAGTGGTATCAG
>Ga0209208_10007003_pt1 | contig 15440 bp, 12 predicted proteins | sample S1TSphfallax_3_FD_187694 | JGI IMG/M metagenome (GOLD analysis project Ga0209208, IMG submission 187694) | Host-associated microbial communities from peat moss isolated from Minnesota, USA - S1T2_Fd - Sphagnum fallax MG (SPAdes) (version 2) | ecosystem: Host-associated > Plants > Peat moss >...
TCTTAGGTTCAAACATTATAGAACCACATCCATTAAACACCCTACTCATTGAAAGATTTCCCAAAACACTAAGAATTTAACCCAATTGTTTTAGCTTAAGTTTGAAATTAGAAATTCCTTTTCACTAGAATTTGATTTTTTGTTTGTCACTAAATTTCAAGATATAAAAATTACTCAAAATTCAATATCTCTTACACCTTACGTCTAAAAATTATGAAACCACCACCATTAAATTATAATCACTTCAGGCTTTCCAACAACACCACAAATTAGTTTAGCTTAAGTGTAATTTTCAATTTTCATTTTCACCAAAACTTGAATATTCATTTGTTACTTTATTTTCTAGAGACAAAAATTATTACTCAAGATTTAATATCTATTGATCATTGAAGGCTTTCCAACAATATCAAAAACATCCCCCAATTTTCTCCAAATTTAATTTTTTAATTTTGTTGAGTTTTCAATGATAAAATTAATATCAATAACTTTTGCACCATAAGTCTAAAAGCTCAATGCACCCCTATTCATTAGGAATCCAATGGTACCAAGAATGCAATGAGAGGTTTTGTGGTTTGGGAAATTTCAATGTCACAAAGAAATAAAATAAATAAATTACCTTAATTAATAGTAAGATTATCATAAACAATAATTAAGAACATGAAAACTAAGTATACTATATTGTCATATGTTTTAGTTATTAAAAATTAACTATAAATTATTTTTATATTTTAATGCTAGTACATTATCAAAAGTAGCTTATAGTCACAAGGTGTTAGATTTGGATGACTAATTTTAGTCACATTAGTTATAGTAATCAAAGTGAACAATTCGATTTGGGTGTCACATTTGCCATGTCTATAAAATAATGTGTGATTTGACTTTATAATAAACTTAATCACGATTTGACTAACATAAAATTCATGTTTTGTAATAGTGGATGGTGACCTACTAATACCATACTTGTAATTGATGTTTAATTGAATGTTAAATAATTATCTAATGGAGTTGAATTGGAAAGACAAAAGTTTTCATCTCACCATTATTAGAATTTTTTAAAAAAAATTGTTGACACAAATGGACAAATCCATTGTAAGAAAATCCAAAAAACAATTAACTTGGGGAGACTCCCAACCTTGAAGAAGCAAATTTAAACAACTACCATTGCACATTACCAATGGTGGGTGGTTGGTAAACTTTTCGACCATCTTTAGCACAAATAGCTTGATGGGGCACCAAGTTTTCTCAAACAACTTAAAAAGCCTACCTTCTTTGCCCTAGGGTGTTTTTTAATTAGCCTCGCTCTATGTTGCCATTTTAATGTTCCATAGTCTATCCTTCATAATTTTATTTAACCTAACATTTTGTCATTTGACCCCAATGAAGATTAATTCATTTCTTTTAATCCATGTTAACCAAAGATGATGCAATCCCAAGCTCTTTGATAAACTCAAGTGTGAGTCTAAGATGAAAACAATGGAAAAGTAAAGAGTTGGGGCACGTTCCCTGGTTCATAGTATTTTGGGGGTAGAGGGGCGTGCTAGAGCTTCAGGATGGGACTAAAAAAAATGACAAGCAATCACTCACTCACACGGACCTGCACAAACCAAACAACAAGTTGGGTAGTGCATAGCTAGAACACTTTTGGTGCTAGGACAAACCACGAGCAAACTCGGACTCACAAGACTCACCACGGCCCAAATTTGGGGGAAGCCATCACCTTCCCCCTTATAGTATACTCTATGCCTAGCCACGGGACCAACACCCAAATGTCATTTTGTCCCAGGACTCTTAAATAGGAGTCCCGAAATTCCCACAATTGGGACTCCCACAACTTTGGGGGCCCATAACTTTACGTATAGACCTCCGATTGAGATGAGGTCTAAAGCAAAGTTGTAGCCCTTGTTGAAAGCTTTTCAATAGTATGTTGCACGCCACCTGCACATAAGGAAATCAAGGTGATTCCCAACTTTTAGTGGTTGGAAGTCAAATTGGCAATTTGACTCCCAACCCTTCATTTGGTAATAACTTATGTGTTCAGTGTTCAAGTTGATCATGCGAGCTTATTTTAGACATCTACGTTCCAAGGTCTTTTCAATGATATAAGGAACTTTTCAATCCAATTGGTTTTGACCCTTATAATCCCTCTTTGAAAATTTGGGAGTCCACCAGGACTCCAACTCACTTTCTTACACTCCCGGGAGCATGAAATGTGACTCCCAAGCCTCCCTATTGGCCCACACCTTTGCAAGCCCTTGCCTTGGTTGCGAGCCTAAGGCTAGGGTTACAACAAAAGAGTTATACCTTACAACATGGATCACATTGCATTAAATTTCTTTAAGTTATTGGGTAATTTTTTATTGAATATGCACTACTCCGAACTAAAAGCCTTAAATGGGTTTCCTATTATTGTTAGCTTCTTAAAATTATATAAAAACTTGATAGCATATTTGCATGTTTTCATAGTTTTTGGTCATTGCCAAAACTTGTGCAAAATAATTTTTGAATTACAAGTTCACATGAAGAACACTTTAGCGAAGTGCTTCAATTCTCCAAGTATTGACTACTAACGTCTGAATAATGACCAAATGGAACCCACATCTTTTTTTGTTTCAGTGTTTTAACCAAACAATCCTTCCATTTCATTTGGAAATCTTGTGGGATACCTTGTTCCCACATTTTGTTATGTTTCATGTGGCCACTATCCTTAATGTGAGTAGTTTTTTTCCTTGCTTTGCAGTATAACTTTTTTTGGTCCATTCTAATTCCAAAGTCCTACATCAAATCTTAGTTTTTCAAGAGACTTGTAAAAAACTTGAAGATAACACCTTTTGGTCCTTGTTTAGTACAAACTTTCATTTTCCCAAATGTGTTAGAAATTTTGTTTGTGCCCTAAAAAGTTAGAGACGTCTAGCTTGAGACCCAATATCATGGACTTGAAATTTTTTAAGTACTATCAATGTCCTACTTGTGACCTCCCTTAATGCAAGCCAAAAATTTGCAATCATGCAAATTACCATCAATGGATTTTTTTCCAATACAATGTAAATGTTAAACCATTCATCAATGTTTATTTCTATTGATGACAACATCAAAATTTCCACCCTTGTTCAATTCTATGTGTTACCAGTTACATCTCTTTCCTTCTATAGATTAAATTTGTCCCATTTTTCTTCCCACAAGTAAAATCTCTTACCATATGAATCCCACATGTCTTGTATGCAACAAAACATCACTTTGTGTGATTCTTATGCCCATTGGATTGAATGTTTGAACTCACCTCCTTTGAATTAAAAACCCCACCACAATCCAACTTTTTTATTGGACTTAACCAATTGGGGAGGGTTAAAATTACAAGTTACTCACTATTCACTTTCAAGCCCTCATGGTTTGTCCCCATTGAACCTAGGGGAAGACCTTGTCCTTTGCCCATTGCCTAGTTCAAGTTTGGGGTCCATCTTTTACGTTGAAAAGACATGTAGTTATCCAATCTAAATCAAAACTTTGTTTTGATGTTTGATTCACTTGGCTTTAAGGCTTTCAGCACCCATTTCCACAACAAAGTTAAAAGGGCATTGTTTGGGTCAATTAGGCTTAAGCCTTCTATATTTTTGTTTTGTTAACAAGATTTTTCTGTGAATCGGTAATTTAACCGATAGTTGATGAACTAGTACTAATAGTATAATTAGTAGTAATTTAACTGGTGACACAAGTTGAACCGATGACACATGTTGAATTAGTAGTTAACAAAGTAGGTAATTGATAGAACATGTAGCAAATTTTGAAAATTTTGACTATTTATAACAATTTTATTGGCTATTTTTTTAATTAATTGATTAGAACAAGGAATTTTATTAACAATTATGATTGTTTCTTACAATTTTACTAGCTAGTTTATATTAGTTGATTAAAACAAGGAATTTTATCAACTAGTTATTGTTTAGGTGATTTGCATGAAGCATTTCAAGGTTCAAACTTAGAGTACAAAGGAGGGATGGTAGAATATGAAAAACATCATATCTCTACTTTCCATACTTACTTTCTAAATCTCTAATGTATAAACTTTGACTTCTTGATACAATTTTTGTATTTTCACTACAAGTTGGAGTACTTGTTAACATTGAATAGTTTGTACATGTTCAAAATTTAGGAAAGTCTTAGATTTGCATCGATTTTTCATACTTTCAAACTTTGAGATCAATTTGTTTTTTTTTTCCTCACTTTGAGAAATGAAGTTATTCTTTTTGGCCAATTCTAGTTTCTTGAATTGTAACAAAACAAGTGCATTTTGTAGGATTGTACATAGATTTTCAGATTTTAGATGTACTTGTTTCAAAATTTGTAACTAAAAAAGTTGGGAAGTAGGAAATTAATGGGCATAGAGAAAAATCCCACTAACATGTTTACACAACAATCAAACCAATTAACCCTTATCCTTGCATGGTGTTTACTTGCAACCCATTGGAAATTTCGCAATAAGGACTTTCATTTCACTACTTTTTTTTAGAACCCACCCTACCCCCACACTTATAAATAACCATAAAATAGATGCCAACATTGTGTTGACCACCATAGCTATCTTGACCAATTAGATATGGAAAGTGCTTTAATACTTGTTTTTTTTTCCAAATTTTCTATATTAAAACTTCATCCACATTTTTTACTTCCATGTTGAGCCCAAATGGGATTCTAAAAAGTTTAGAAAGGGTAGATGCATAATATGGTGTAAACAATTTTAGGGAAAATCGGGACTACATATATTATAAAAGTATTAAACAAAAGATCTCACTAACCTTGAAATTTTCTAGAGATCACAAGAAGTTAATTTGACCTTCAAACCTAAAATAAATTCTCAAACCTATCAATGTGGAATTGGTTAATAGTTGTATCATTGTGAAAAAATACACCAATCATTTTATAAACATTGATTTAAAACCATTATTTGACAACACATTACTATTTTTTATTAATTTTGAAAATCCATTTTTTTAATGTATAATGGTAAAAACAACACTTAACCCAACCACATCGGCAATGGAAGAACATTTTACAACTTTAAAAAATCATAGTCATCATAATTATTATAACATAATCTAATATGAATTTCACAATTTCAAAAGAATTTGAGAATTTTGGTGAAGAAGATTCTTCTTTATGGTTATCTTTTTACATGTGCAAAATTTTATAGCTATCATTAAATCTAATGCTTTGTAGTCCTTTTTTATAAATGCAAATTGTGGTAGGGCTATTACAAAGTGAAAATGTACTTCACTAAAATTAATAATTAATTTGTTCATATTTTCTCCAATTTCATTATACAATGATATATTGGGATGTAAATTTCCATTAATTAAAAAATTTAAGTACAAATGTTTTTCAAACATCTACCATGATATATCAAAGTTCCACATGTATTGAAAACAATCAAATTGTGGTAGTTTTTTGTCTACGTTATGGCATTCATTCACTTAAGATGTTTCCTTATTTGGCCCATTTTTAACTAAACCATTAGTCCACCTTGGTGTTTACCCCAAATTTATTTTAGTACTTAAAAAAACCATGGATTTTTCCTAGTTAGATCTTCAATCTGATTCGATAATTTAAGAAAAATCCTTCCAATAGGTTGACTTATGTACCCCCAAAATTCCTTGATAGACTCAACTACAAGTCCAAAAGTGAAAACAATGGAAAGATAAGGAGTTGCAGTACGCTCCCTGGTTCGCAACACTTTGGGGGTAGGTGGACGTGCTGGAGTTTTGGGATGGGGATTAGGACGAGTGACAAGTGAATCAATTATTCACACACACTTGCACAAACCAAACAACAAGTTGGTTAATGTGAATTTGGTGCATTTTTGGTGCATGGACAAATCACGGGTAAACACGAACTCACAAAATTCACCACAGCCCGGACTTGGGGAAACCACCACATTCCCCTTCATAATATTCTTTGTGTTTTGCCATGGGGCTTGCACCCAAATGTCATTTTGTCTCAAGACTCCCAAGTTGGAAGTCTCGAAATTCCCGAAATTACGACTTCTACAACTTTAGAAGCCCAAAACTTCTTGTACTAAGCTTTGATAGAGGTGAGATTTGAAGAAAAGTTGTAGTCCTCGTCGAGATCTTTCCGAAAATATGTGGCACGTCACCTACATGTAAGTAAATTAGGGCGATTCCTAACTTTTAATGGTTGGGAGTCAAATTGACAATTTCATTCTTGACCTTTCTTTTGGCCATAACTTATGTTTTAAGTACCCAAATGGGTCATGAGAGCCCATTTCAAAAATTTACATGTCAAGAACTTTCCAATGATATAAGGAAATTTTCAATCCAATGAGTTTTGGCTTTTATAATTGCCCTTTGAAGATTGAAAAGTCCATCAAGACTCTAACCCCAAAGTGGGAGCTCACTTGGGAATGTGTGGGTTCACTTGCTCACACTTTCGTACACTCCCGAAAACATGAAATGTGATTTTTAGGCTTCACTTTTGGCCGACACCTTTACAAGCTTTTGCTTTGGTTGCAAGCCCAAGGTTGGGGTTACGACATTGATTACATCAAATGTAAGTTCCCTTATTCTAATTTCTCTGTTGATTGAAATGATACTATCATCCACATATTGGGAAATGGTTTGATTTTTTGAGCTTCCAAGGAATGAAGTTCCCTTGATAAATTTTCCTTTTTAATTTTTTCACCATAAAATTAAGCACTTCATTTATTAGGAGAAAGGTAAACGACTAATGTATCCTTGTTGACTTTTCTTTGAACATCCAATGGTTTTTTTATGCCCATGTGTAGGCAAATAACTGTTTTAGTTCCTTTGAATAACAACTTCATCATATCTAGGAAACCACTTGCCATCCCATTTGTTTTAAAGCCTTAAACATAAACTCCCAACTCATTTTGTCGTATGTTTTTGTAAAATCAATGATTAGTAAAATGCTTGGCCCATTTGATGGTTTCTTGCATCACAAGTACATTGTCAAGAATGTATTTCATTGGAAGGAAGGTTATTTGATTAGCTTCCACAATCTCCATAAGGATTGGTTGGAGCCTTGGCTACAAAGCCTTGGCAAAAATCTTATATGCCACATTTGAAAAGTTTGCCATAAAATTTACAACAGACTTTTTCTAAGTTCTTTCTCTTTCAAATAGTCATGCCCTTTTCATCCTTGAAAACCAATGTTGATGTTTTGGAGGGTTTCATCTTGATTGTGGAAACAAATTCCTTAGAAATAAAATTATCACTTTGCTTCAATTTTGTCCTTGATTGAGTTTTTTGCATAGTTGTTTTTGCTTCTTCTAGCTTTTGAACTTGATTATTCAAGTATCCCATTTTCTACTATAACTCCTTTTAGAGTGTTTCTTGAAACTCACACTAGGCTTTTCCTAATTTGTGTCCTAGCTCTTATTCTTCCTTATAGAAATTTGCAATTTTTCACTTACAAAACCTTTAAAAACCTTGATGATATTGCTCATCCTTGTGGAGAGAAAAACCCCTCATGATGGAATTGTTGGATTTTTTGAATTTGTTCATTAGCCTTTTTGAAATGTGTTGTGTTCATTTTCCAACAAGATTTTACTACAGCTTCCATTAGCTTTAGCACGGAGGAAATTGGGCGATGGTTTGACTTGATTCCATAACTTCTTATTGAGTAAAGAGAAGGCATGTTTTCATATTGTGTATTAACCTTTTGGACATGTACATTCTATCAAATCTAAGCATAATTCATTCATTTATACTTTGGTGGTTGTTCTAAGAATATTTAAAGCCTTTTTAAACCCTTATGGGTTTCACAATGTCCAAAGCTTGCTTTAAAACTTCCCATGAAAACCTTTCCTTTTTAAAATTAACTTCCCATAACTAGATAACTTATCTGATCGCCTTGTTATTTGTTCTTTGTGCATTTCCCAAATCCTGAAAGGTCGAAAAATATTGATGATTATTTTCTTGATGGGGCAAAAAACTTGCTAACTCTTACTACCATCTTCATCGTTATGATCACCTTTTTTTTTTTTGCACTATTATTCCATATGGAAGAATTTGGGCACTTGATTCACACTTTTAAATCTATTGTTTCAAGGCCTTCTTCCTTCCTTTCAAGTATTTTAGTTGGATCCCTAACATGCTTGTTTTGTAAGAGACATTGAGCCTAGCTCCACTATTATACTCTAGTTGCATTAAAGATAGTGGGGTCAATTGCATTTTTGTTCTTGGGTTTGATTATCCCAATCTCTTGCAAAATTGCTTTAGTGATATTTGAATTTGCCTATGAGTTTCTTTGGGCCTTGACTTCCAATGAAAGCTTGTTCCATTACTCAACACCGAATTTTGCATCAAAACAATATGCCCTATTTGCAATTGCGCACAAGTTTTCTCTACCTTCCTTGTTGATGCAAATAGGGCAAACTCTTTTTTTTTATGTTTCACTCCCAACTTCCAGGACTCTTAAAAACCCTCATTGCTCCTACCCAATGTCAAGTTTTAATGAATAGAAAAACCATTATTGATGGATTTTCAAAGAATTGAAATCTTGCATTTACCAAGTACATGGAGCAGTCTACTCCATTGGGTTATCACAGTATTTCCTTTAAGAAATATTCCTTGGGTACCCTAACATTTTTTATTCTTTTCCACATCTCGAATGTAGCCAGCTTGACCTTCAAGGTTTAAGTTCCTTGAGCTTGTATGCCAACTTTTTCCCCCCTCCGAAACATTTTACAAGTTGGGTTACATATTAATAAATAATGTTGTTGTCACTCATATGCCCAATTGTTTGCTTTCAAACCATCTTAAAGTCAAGTTTTGATTTAGGCTTGGCTAGTTAGGTATTTCTTTTGTAGTTTTAAAGAAACAAGGAGAGAGACTACTCTTCATCATTTTTGAATCAACACACAAGGTGGTCAAAAACACCTTAGATCATGTCAACTATCATATCACCATAGATCATTTCACCTACTTGATATATGGCTGTGGCCTTACCTAAGGTTGGCACTTGGGACACATCAGATCACACATCAACTCCAAAGTTGATCACCATAAATAACGGTTTTTGGAAAGGAAGTTTTGCAGTAGTTTGTCCAGACCCAAACAGGTGCATTCCAGTCCTGAATTCTAGTTACAGGAAGGATCCAGTAGTCTTTATAGGGAAGCTTCAGTCTCATGTCAGAACACGTCAAATTCCTGCCCCAAAAACACAGTTTTTGGCTTCCAGTTTTCTAAAGGTTCAATAAACTTTCATTCCCAGAAAACATAAAGCCTTTCAGGAAATACTTGGCTCCTGATTGATTTATGGATGGATCCTTGCAAGGTGAAACCCACATCCAACATAAATGATGAAACCCTGGTAAACTTCATCAAACAAAGCACCCAGAAAAGGGGGAAAAGAAGAGAGAGAGAGAGAGAGGAGGGTTTACATGATAGGTTACCAACTTCCTTGGTAACTCAATTGTCGTTCATCCATCTATATCTGAGTCATAACCGTGGGCTTGTGATGGATGGTGCATTGGAGGGGAGTTGGTTCACATAAGCCTTGAAGATGTGGGTCCTCCTGCATGCAACATAATTGCATGACACCATTATTCTAGCAATTGTTGTTTTGTTCTTGTCGGCAGATTGTTTATTTTTTTAGAATGTGTTATACTTGTCATGTTTGGTGCTGTGGTTTTGGGGGCTGGAAGTCAGTCAGTTGTGGAAAGCTATTTCAGATCCAAGTTGTTACACCAGGGGACCTAACAAAAGCTTTGCAGAAATTTTTAAATGTAGCAATTATTGAAGGTGCCAACTAGTGTTGTCCAACTAGTGTTGTTCTCTGTATGTATATAGAGTGCAACTTGGGTATATAGTCCTAATATCAATACTGGTATTAAAGAACCTATCACTTCCATTGGGTATGAGCTGAGGCAACATGCATTTAACTGGTTGCAACTGGTTTGTTTAGTGTTTGCCCCTTATTCCAATATACTAGTCTAGTATGGGACTTGTGACAATGCCAGATATATATAGATATAATATATACCTGCCTTTACCAGTACCAATACCCTGCCATTTACCAGGAAAAATATCAGCCTGGAATCCAATACCAGTACCAGACTTGTATGAAAGTTTTTTAAAAGTACCCAATACTAGTTAGTGCCTGCCAGGCATAAAAAATTTAAATTAAAAAATCCATTACCCGAGACCAGTATTGTGTGTTCAATAGTAGATACTGGTCCAACACTGGTGCCAATAACTTTAAAGGTTTATATATTAGAGCTCTGTGTTGCTTGTTGTGTGTTACTAGTTTATTTTTTCTTATGTTTTCATATGGTTTTCAATAATTCATCATTATTTGTGTCAATGTCAAATTTAATTTAGATTAATATACATTTCATGGACATGTAAAGACACATGTTTATTTTATTTTTTCATATTAATGTTGGTGCATAAGGCAAAAGAGCGAAATAATTATAAAATGAAGATATTTATTAAGAAACGTGAGTGATAGTTATTAAGAAAGTTCCTAGGAAAAGGAAGAAGTAAAGTTTTTTATGTCACCTTGAGGTGTTGCCAGAAAGGGAAGGTGTTATTTGTCAACTCATGCTAAGGCTTCAAGAAGGAAGGGATGTTGATCAACCATAAACTTAACAATTATGATTGATGTTACAAAGACTTAACTCTTTAAATAGGCTATTGGAGCAATGGTGGCCATCAATTTGAGGTCGAGGCCATCAAAAGTTATTGGGAGAAAAGCTTGTTTAGTGTTAGAGATCCTTTTGGGTTGTCAAAATATTTTGGACCTAAAAGACACCCAAACATTTGAAGGAAGGAGGAGTAAAAAGAAGTGAAAGACTTTATAAAAATGAAAAAAAGAGGTGTACATTGGAAGTGTTGTCCAGTTCTTGCTTTCAAAGAGGAACAATTTCAATCCTATTAAATTTTTTTAGTTTTGAAAAGAATTCTCATTAGCACCACATAATAAAACCTTTAAAAAATGCCTAAAGAAAATTGCAGTGATTTCACACACAAACCAACTTTGGCAATAGTGTGGTAAAAGATGTCATCAACTATTGAACTTGCTTTCCCAATTAATCAATCACTCAAATCTACATCCAAAACTGGAAGCCTTTGAATATGTTTGAGGTAAATTATATATATATGATTGAACATGAATGATATAGGTACCCTAATATAGTAACAGTTTTGGCAATTATGTAGCACCACCACAATAGCAGAGAATTCAGCACCAAATTCCAACAACCCAAGACCAATGCTCTTATTAATACTCTTATTATATACCAACTTTCATTTGGTGAAGGCATCCAGTCCTAATTTTAAGTAAGTTATGCAGGCAAACCACATTTGCATGGGATTGCTACCATTTGGGAAAGGTGCATCTTAAACCCTCCAAGCTTCCTTAAGATGAGCATTAGATATTCTTTTATTGTGTAGTCCCCTTGGTGAAGCAAATTTGACCCAACTAGCAGTCTTGAGATTGCTGGCTCAATGTAGTCATAGAGTGCTTGAATGAATGTGTGGGAGTTTTAAAATGATGAGTGGGGAACCTTACAACCTAAACCCTAAAACTTTAGTGCATGCCAAGCCCCCAAATATATATATTTAAAAAAATAGGAGCTATTCCTAATGGCTAAATAATCCTAAGTTTAATTTCCAAAACTCAGACAAAGTATTAGAACACCCACTTCACCTTCCCAGCTTGGATGATGATCCTGCAAGCTTGTAGACCTGGTATATGTATATACAGTTGGCTCCAAACTAGTTGGCTTGGTGGGCAAGTTCTGGTCATCAGATTTTCATGATCCAAAATTTGAGCAGAATATTGATTTTTAGGAGTTTTTAAAAACCTGTAGCTTCTACTGTATTGGGAACCCAGAATTCTTAATTTTGCAAGAGAAATTTTATAAAACATAAAATCCAACTATCTGACATCTTCAGCTTTTGAATTATGTATTTTACATGATGTGAGATGGAACTGTGAGTACGGGCAATTTACAGGGTGGAGCATGTTGTTCCCTACCCACCAGATGATCATGTCAGGTTATAAAAAACCTAATGGCCCTCATTCCTTCAACACAAACTTCACTTGTTGGCAACTCACAAGCAGCTACTCTTTGCAACTCATGAGCAGCTACTACTACTCCCGCAGGAGTTAGTTGGGACTGCTACTGCCTTCCTCACACGATGAAAGAGCAGTTCTAATGTAAGTTCTACTTCAATATAGGCATTGCAGCAGTGGAATCAAGGCTTCCAGATCTTGGAGTAGTTCCAGACTTTCCCATGAGTCACCATAAAAGTTTAGGCCAAAGTCCAATATTGAACCTATAATTTCCATTCCAACCTAATGATACTCTGTATGGATATGTTTAGGCCAAAGTTCAAATACCAACATACACTTTCCTTTCGAATCTAATGATAATTTTGAATATAAAGATGATTATGCCAAAGTCAATCACTAACAAACCATTTTTCCAGCCTGCTGATACTTTGGGCATGTACTAGGTAGGACATTGTGCCATGGAATGGGTGTAGTATTGCTTGGTCCACCTAGGAATTGGGCAAGCTTGACATGATGAACTGTCATTCCATTAAGTGGTAATGGGTTCTTCCAAGGTTTTTCTCAAAGCATAAATCGGATTTCCCATCACCAATTCGCATTTTCAATTGTGGTCTCAAGACATTGAAAATGGGACATTCAAATGGACATTAACAACACAAAAAAGTGATGCCTGCAAATTGTTGCTTGCACCCCACATAAAGAAAAACATTGAAAAGGGGCTGGGATAAAACCCCAAAACTGGTTACATTATGCAAGAACACTACTCAAACAGTGTTGAATCCTTAACATACAGAATACATGGTTTTCCACACATATTTCATTCAATCTTTAGGACACACCCAGGACAAGGAATTTACACAGACTTCAACAACAACAATGATAACTTGGACTAACCCACACACAGTAGAATTTCATACAACATACTTCAACTATATTTCAATATAGATGGCTTCAAGTCTTGAGCCCTCGACACCCACAAATTTGCAGATTTGCTTAAGCTTTGAGACTGTCTCCAACCATACCAACCGCAAGTGAACAATTTTAAAACAACAACTAAACTAAAGAGCGGAGGACAACAAGATTTTCACACACAGAGATATTTGCCACATATTTTCACACAGCATTTTATTATGGCACTTGAATGCAGATTTGAACATTTCCTATGGAACCCATTATGTCCACAAATACAAAACACACTCCACACTATCCAGCCAGGCCCTTCCAAAAACAGAAAACCAACAAGAAAAAAACAAAAAAATATTTTAAAATTCTTGCTGGTTGCAGTTTTACCTTGTGTTTTGGATGCCATTTCCCCTTGTTGTGGTAGAGGGGGGAAAATTGAGTGATGGTATTTTAGCCCCTGGCCAGGGTGAACCAGCACCTACACTGATACCTTGGCTGTGTTGAGTGAGGCCTCTCAGAGGAGGCTAAATTTAACCTCCATTGGGAAATGCTCAATTGGGACTTTGAGACCCTGATTTAGTCTGAAAGCTGTAATTTGGTAGTGCTTTGAAACAACCCAAAAGACGATGGTGGGGTGTGTTTCCCAATGAAGGTGCAGGTTCACCTGAGGCACCCAGGAACACTCAAAAGAAGATGACGGTGGGGTGTGGTTCCCAGTGTTGGAGGTGCAGGTTCACCTGAGGCACCAAGGAACACTCACTCACACAGTCCAACTCCTCCTACCTTCACTCTCTCCAATGAGGCCTTCAAGAGACTATATTTAACCTGGGAAATGATAATAAGAGTTTCAGAGAACCTGATTTAGTAGTCTAAGGACAGTAATATATACTATATTGAAATATCATTTAAAAAATAACTCAAAATATTCACAAACTTGTCTTTTTCATGTATTTTTGCTTTCATAGGATTTTAACAATGTGTTTAAAATTAAATATCAATAAAAGTTGATCAATTATTAATGTGATTTTATAATGACATTGTAATACAATGCTCGATCATTACAATGTATTACAATGTCATCGTAACATCATATTAATTAATGATTATATCAAAACTTTGTTAACACCTAATTTTGAGCACATTGTTAAAATGTTATGAAAACACAAATACATGACAAAAACAAGTTTGTGAGATTTTAGTTTCTACCATGGTAACTTACCTACTACAAGCTACCTACTACAAGTCTTCATAACTTGATTGTGAACAACAGGCCAGCCCTAAACCCTTCAATGAACCAGCACCCATGCTGGCTGGTTGGTACCATGGTAAAAATCCCAAAATTCATGTAAATTATTTTTAAATATTGCAAATTATTGTCTGCTTCCACAAAATCAGGCTCTCTGAGTTCATTCAAATCTAACATTTTTTTGGGCTTACCGATGCCACCTGCTGCCCCTAAGAGGTCTCACTCAAAAGAAAATGAAGGTACCAACGTAGGTGATCGTTCACTTGGACCACACAGAGTGAACCAGCACCTACACTTGTTGAACCTTGAATTTCTTGAATGATGCCTCCTCTTAAGGACTATAGGCACAGGCTAAGGCCCTGCTATCAGGGAATTACTATGAATGATGCCTCCTCTTATGGACTATAGGCATAGGGTAAGGTCATGCTATCAAGGAATTACTGTGTGAGCACCAAGGCCGAAGTATAAAGTAATCTTCAGTCTCATCTGTTGCTGCTAATGAGGCAGAATTCTGCAACACTGTCAATTCTCTGCTTATACACTCTTACACCAGATCCACCCAACTCATTGCTTGTTTGGGCATCTACATACTAGAAGAGACTCGATCACATTCGACATCCAGTGTTACCAGATGCTTACCTTGTTGGCATGCCTGCATTCATTGCTTCTGCTCTCTGCCCCTTCTTAGGCTAGCTGGGTTTGTGCCGGTGAAATTATTTTTTCAATTTTCTGATTTTGTGGCGTCGCCTAGCTAGCCCTCCCAAGAAAAAGAGGGATTTAGCCATTAAATGGTGACATGTTTTTAGAGCCTGTCTAAATAGTGAAAAACTAGTTATAAAAATCATTACCAAACTAAAAATCAGAGTCCAAATGTGACAACATAAATTTTAATTTCAAAAATAAATAAAATTGGCAACCTTTAACCCCAAAAAAAGGGAATATTTCAAGAATGTTCCTTTTTTAAAAATTAAAAATTTCACGAAATTCTTTAAGAAAAAAGCTGGATTGTGCGGTTCCAGTTTTCTCTCTCTCTCTCTCTCTCTCTCTTTGCATTGAAGTGTTTTTCATTTTGGGTTAATTTCCAAGGACAAGAAATTTTGAGGAACTAGGTATATGAGAGATATTGAAAATGACAATGATTGACATAAATAATGATGAATTATTGCAAAACATAAGAGAACATAAGAAAAAAGAAAAAAAAACAAATTGATTGTCACTGGTTACTGGTAGTGAACAGGAG
>Ga0209208_10007005_pt1 | contig 15436 bp, 6 predicted proteins | sample S1TSphfallax_3_FD_187694 | JGI IMG/M metagenome (GOLD analysis project Ga0209208, IMG submission 187694) | Host-associated microbial communities from peat moss isolated from Minnesota, USA - S1T2_Fd - Sphagnum fallax MG (SPAdes) (version 2) | ecosystem: Host-associated > Plants > Peat moss >...
GGGGGGGGGAGCTCGACGGGTGCATTATGCACCGGGTACCCACTAGTGTACCTAAAACCAAATGGTATGGTTTACAATTCAAGAAATTTGATAATTAGGTTGGTTTTCATGTCTATGGGTATTCACATGAATTGGAATCCACGGTGTATGGTTTATAACTTTAATTTTGTTGAAAATTCTATTGGCTTTGATGTGTATGGGTACTTAAATGCACTTGAAATCTGTTTTTGGGGTTTGCAATTCAATAAACTTTGAAATTTTGTTGAATTTGATTTGAATGGCTACTCATATGCCCTTGAAATCCCTTTCTAGGTCTACATGTACACTTCAATTATCTTGAAAATTTTGGTGGCTTTGATGTGTATGGCTATTCAAAAACATCAAAAACCAAGTGGTATGGTGTGCAACTAAAAAAAATTGATGATTAGGTTAATTTTGATGAGTATGGGTATTCACATGAACTACAAAACCCTTCTTGTGGGATTGTAGCTCATCAATCCTAGAAATAACCATTTCATTATGGTTGTATGGGTTTTCATTTGAACCAAAATCTTAACCTTAACCCAAAAATTTCATGAAAGTATTCAATTAGGGCGGTTTTAACCACTATGGGTTTAAGGTGAAGCTCAAAACCAAGTTGTAGGGTTTATAATTCAAGAAACTTATTTGAACCAATTGGATTTATTGTCTATGGCTATTCAAATGCACTTGAAACTAAGTGGTAGCTCAATAAACTCCTTAATATTGATGTGTATTGGTTTTCATATGCATATGAACCCAAAATTTTAAATTTGTAACATTTAAAACAACATAATTTTGTTTACATTGGTGAGTATGGATATTCAATTAACTATAAACCTCTTCCTTATGGTATGTAGTTCAAGAGACAATCCTTATTTATGCACAAATGTAGTTGGTGATCATGGTCTTGATTATGCATTAGCCACTATTATTAGTGATCTTCCTTTAGATTCTAGTGAAATAGTCCTTAGTCATAGTGGTTTTCATTATGTCATATTTTGCTTATTGTCAATCATCTTCTTTTAAATTTAAGTGAACCATTCCTTATTTAGCCCCTACTATTGGTGATCTTCATTTGTGTAGTAGTAAAACAATGGTCAACTTCTAATCAAAATTGCAAATGGTTATCCAATTTGCTCTTGGTCTATTTTGGTTTAAAATCCAATGAATCATACTATTTCTTATGATTGTGTTGGTTTGAAATCAAGTGTTTCTTTTTTATGTCTATAATTTGATAACTATCTTTAATGATTAAAATCTACTAAATTTTCTTCATAATTTTGTCTAATGATTGAAATACATTGAGTTTTTTTAGGCATTGTTTTGGTCTTAAGTCCAATGATTTTTTTTGTCACTGAAATTTAGTGCTTATGGTGCCATCTTGTTTGGTTTTGATTATGTCCAATGATTGTTAAACTAATGATTGTGGTTTTAGCTTGAGTGTGAATGATCCTTTTGTCTTATGTGCATGTTTATGAGGATGGTTGAATTTCAGTCAAGCACAAAATTGGAGATTAGTTGTACTAAAGATGCAACAATCTAAATATGTTGCCTTACACAAAACCAAGGCCCTTTGGGAAAAAAACATACCAAGGCAAATTGTGGAGTTTATCCAACTTAGCACCATGGTTACTTCCTACAATTTATATTTTGAGAACTATAGCATAGGTAAGAAGCAAATGATTTGGCTTATTTTCATTGCTATGTGGGAGCAAATTTACATCAACTATCAAGTAATTTATCTTAATTCAATTTTTGTAGAAGAAACTTTGAAGGACTACTTAGGAGACACCTTGAAGGAATTAAAAATAGGAACTTCAAATGAGGAGGTCTTGGAGAAAAAAAATTACAATGTGATCAAGTGCTAGAGTGATGGAAGGTTATAAATGGGGATGCAACAAGGAACATCTAGAAGAGACATCAAAGTCTGATCGATGGGGCACCTATACCTAGTCCATCAGCCTTGTCGTCTAGCTTTCAAGAACATGTAGGTCTTGCATCTAACCCTAATCCACTTTGGATTCTACACCATTTAGAAGTGACAATGGGAAATTAATGTAAAAACATAAATGTTGTAAAGCTAGGCATGAAATGTGGAACAAGGTGTAGTCACAATCAAACAAATCAAAAACCATGTCGAATGATTGCCAAAATTCTTTCAAAACTATAACTTTGTTAGATATATTTTTATGGTGCCACTTAAATGCTAGGTTAATCATGGGAAGTTGTGTTAAATGATTAATATGAGTGTTTAGGAATTCAGAATAAATATTCAACTAATTTTATTTTAGGTATTGGTCTTAATAAAAAGCCTTTGAACTTGAACAACAATTGCATCAAAATCAATCAATTTTGTATATTGTTAAACTAAAGATTTTTTAAAAAAATAATTACTGGGAAAAAATTGAGATGATGCTAATTTTTTGCCCACATTCCAAAAAACTCATAGTTTGAAAGTTGTGGAATTTCAAATTTTGAAAATTTAAAAATTTAATGAATATGACTTAAAAATTTCAAAAGTGCTTTACCACATGTAAATGGGGTGTAATGTCCATGACATTAAAACAAAGTTGTAGTTTATGATACAAGAAAAAAAATCATTAAATGCAAAATTTGGTAGATGTTGTAGATTTGTAGAAAAAATTTAGTTATCAGCCAAAGTACCCAATGTCTATGAACAACTTATGATGGTTCAAAATGATAATGTTGTTGATTGCATAAACTTTTTTCCACTAATTAAACCATGTATGGTGTGCTTCATTCTACCAAGGTTTATAGACCTTGATCAATGTGTCATCAATGAACTTAATAGATTTTGGCAACTCTAACCAAGGTAACCTTTTGTATCAAATGTGCACCATTAGATTTCATTTGCAAGTGCATGGTTGATGCATGATGTGATGAACAATGCACCATCACATAATGCAAATTTCAATTAGTTCCACATGAAGGCATCATACGTATTGATGTTGTCATGTTTCATGAAAGAACAAAGTTGAGGAAATGTTATTCAAACATCAACTTTGATGGCATATTCAATACAATTGGAACCTCACCTATGATGATGCAAAAAAAAAAAATCAAACTTGAAACTTAAAATTGAAAACCTAAGTTTTAACACTAAATGACAAAAGTGAAACTTAAGCCCTAAAATTCAGACCTTAAAACCCTAACCTTAATGCCAAAAAACTAAACCCTAACTTTAAGAACCAAAAGTCAAACCTAAAAACCTTAACCCTAAAGCTTAAATCCCAAAACCTAATTTTAAATGAAAAAAATCAAATTTCAACCATAAATTTCTAACTTGAAAACCCTAACCCTAAAAATTAGATTTTAACCCTAAGCAACAAAAGTCAATCCCAAACCCTAAAATTCAGACTTGAAAACCCTAACCAGCCTAAAGCCTAAACCCTAATGCCAAGCAACAAAAATAAAACCTAAACCTTCAAATTCAAACTTGAAAACCCTAACCCTAAGTGACAAAAATCAGATTTAAACCTTAACATTAAGTTTAATTTTTTTTTTAAAACCTAAAAATGTGAACCTTGACACTTAAACCCATTCATTTAATGTATGGATGAGAAATGGGCATATTCACAATTAGGGTACCCCTTTTTGAACATAAGACTCAAGGACTTTTTTTGGCTATCTTCCAAATATAATATTTAAATGGAATAAATTTAAGTGAAAAATATTGGATAATCCAAATTATGATAATTTGCATGGTGGTGGTGATTTTTCACATGCAAATGTAATTATGCATAAATATTTTGGTAAAAAACTAAAAATGCAAAAAATGAGTACATAAGTTTTTATATAGAACTTAACACATTTTCTTGCATGAAAATTTCTTGCACATTTTGTCGACACTTGGGGCCAAAATTTTAAGCCTAGTGAATATAAAAAAATAAATTAAATTGCAAATAAAAAGGAATCATTTTGTTTGTTACCCTTTCAGAATGGATTTTGTAGCCTTCAAATTTCTTTTTCCTATATTATTTAATCAAATGCATTATATGAACATTTCCAAACATAAATGTATGGATTACTTATACATGAAAAAAATTGAAATCAATTGCATTGTTTAATACTTTTTTTTAATATTCCTTTAAGATGAAAATTACAGTATTACTACAGAACTTGTCCTTGTTCCATTTGACATTCCACCCAACATTGAGTGGGAAAGACCCAATTTCACCCATGTGGATTCTTAGTGGAAGTCACGAGTGATTTGGAATTAGTGGCAAGGTGTCCACTATGATTCCACCATGCACCACTCCCATCCATTCAAGTCCATTATGAATCCATTAAAAGTTCAATATGAAATCCACTAATAATCCACTATGCACACATTCAAGTGGAAATGGTCCATTGAACAACCATGGGTTAGTGGTTTGGATGAACTCTTTTCCACTTGGCCTAACTTGGGTGGAAGTGCATAGTGGTTTCGAGATAGGTTCTATACTAGTTAAAACAAGAATTCAATTTTTTTAAAAAGACTCAAAAGGACATCTATATTACATCCAATCTATTCTTGGATTTTTTATTAGATTAACATGACATCATTTTAATTACAATCATGTATCATCTTGAAATAGTATATGTAATAAAAATTCAAAATAATCCATTGCAATCCTTTTTTTGTTAGACCATCCTTTTGGGTACCCTAATTGAGAATATTCCCAAATAATAATTGAATTTTTTTTAATAAATAAAATTTCCATCAAAATTATGGATGAATGTTTTATTTTATCATTAATTAGTTTTTATTGATGATTCCCCCCCCCATAATTTTAATTAATTAAGACTTCATGAAATACAATTTAATTTTATATGATATAACACTTGTTGAATAATATAATTTTAAAATTCCATTATCAATTTACTTCATCACTATGGTCTTAAATGCCATTATTTTCAATACATTTTAGCTATATTACCATTTTATGTTAACTCCATGGTCATTGTTTATTTTTTAAGTTTTAAAAAAATACAATATTTTTATATTATTTTTTCCAAGCAGTTGTCCCAATGTCATTGACAATAATCAAAGGTTTTTTTTGCTTCTCCCAAGGTGCCACAACTTCCCTCAAACCTATTTATAAGTGTTATTGATGACAATGGGGTTTTTTTCATATTTTCCTGGGGATGCCAAAACTTTTTCCAAATGTAACTAGTGTTGTTGAGGATGATGGGTTTTAAATGTTTATATATCTTTAAACTACCTAATGTCATTGATGACAATGGGGTTTTTTTTTATAATTATTTATTTTGAAGGTGCCCTAGTTTTCCACAAACTACATATATAATGTCATTGACAACAATTGGAGGGGGGGGGGGAAGAAACATTCATCCCATGAAAATATTTAAAATTTTTATTTAACATTGTTGATGAAAACGATTTTTTTAGAAAATAAAAACTATTTTGGTCCCAATATCATATTTTCCCCTACTATCACAATTTCAATATCCATCATTATTAAATGAGATTCAAGTTTGAGATATCAATTGGAAAACAAATGAAAATGGATATAAATCATTTTGAATTTATTTATTTTTTAATCATGGATTTATTGCATCTCATGATTTATTTATATAATCCAAATCATAAATGAAATTCATCCATGCAAAAATGACATTCATCCATATGAAATTAGGGTGTAAGTACATAGATAAAAACCAACGATATTACTTTACAAAAAGACTATGAATCATTTTTAGTGAATTTTCAAGTTTTCATATGAAAGAATTTTTGAATGAAATCTTTTGCAACTTGTTATTAAAAATACATATAGTTGCCCCAATAGATCACATGTTTTGTGTTAATCATTGTTGAATAAATATGAATTTTTCAAAGTGTGTAAATTTTGGTGGATTTTGCATTTCATCTTGAAAATTTATTATAATTTTGAATCATATCAAAATATGTTAACTACTTTATGATTTGTTTTTTAATATCATAAGCTACAACTTTGTTTTGTATGTCATGCACATTACACCCCATTTACATGTGGTAAAGGGCTTTTAAAAATTTTAAAAATTGGAAAATACTTTGAATTTAAATTTTTAAAAAATTCCATATCTTTTAAATTGTGAATGTTTTTTGAACTTTTTTTACCATCAAAATTATGTTATTACAATAGTACTTTACCTAGTCCTTTGCAAAATTAACCACATTTGATGCAACACCTATTCAAGTTCAAACATCCTTTTTAAAACCCAAAACCCAAAATTTAATTGAATGAATTTTTAATTTGAATTCTTCAACTTTCATAGTGGTCATTTAACACAACTTGGAATGATTAACATATTTTAAAATGTCAAAAAAATAACATATGTAAAAAAGTTCATAGTTTTCACCACTATTTGACATGGTTTTTGGCTCCTATTTCTGCACTTGCACCCATTATTCATCTATGGACATATTCATGCATGTAGGTAGTTTAAAATCATATTAAGCTTTAAGCCCCAAATTTATATTTATGCTCATGCACAAGCCATCCTCCCTAGTTTGGGGGTCCATATTGGGTTTCCTTTATTTTGGTCCTTTATTTGGGCCCTTTACAAATGACATAATTTAGAGGATGAAATCAAAAAGAGGTGGTCAGAATGGGGCCTAATAAAACTCCACTTCATAGATAATTTATTGTGGTTGAAAAGAATAGATGAAGATGTAGAAAATTATTTATGGATATAGATATGTCATGTTTGTTATATAACTTATCAAATTCCTCTACGTGTTAAGTATGACAAGTGGAGAACTTCTCTAATGTATAATGGAGAATATCCACAAATGAAATTGCCCATTAATAAGTTCATGAGTACTGTTGAAAAATAACTATCAAATTTGCACATAATCTCGTTTTTGGGCCATTTTACCACTTATGAAATAATGTGTGCAAAAAGGATCAAGAAAAGGTTAATGATAATTGATTTTGAAAGTCAGTTTTGCAAGAAAGGTATGTAATGTGCACACCACACACAACAAACATTCATAAATAGATAATTATTAATTTCATCCATAAGATAACTTTTCCTTTTCCATGTTGTCCACTTTATAAATATAATGATTTTCACTCACACAATTCATTTTCATCTACATGGTAATTTCACAAACATAGATATCAAGAAAATGGCTTAGTATAATAAATGTAAGACAATTCAACAATGCACACATCTTAGACATGTAGATAACTTTTGCCTATGGATGAATAGTTAATTTCATTCAATGTTGCCCATTAGGATTGAGGAGTAGGGTTTTAAATATAAATATATATACACATACACACACAAAATTGAAATTTTTTGGGAATTTTTTTCCCCTACTATGAATTCTACTATTATATTCTGTTTTTGGAAATTTTTTCCAATTTTTTTATATCACAAAGTTGCAAATAAAAACCTTTCTAAGTAGCTGAAAAGGAGTCTAGGATGGGGGTACCCTTTTTGATGCGCTCCCAAGTCCCAAGTTAGGCCCAAGATGGGCCTTGGTTTTTAAAACAACGGAATTGTGGGGACTTGAGGGCACGCTCCCAACTCTTAGCACTAAAAGGGGTAGAGGGGTGTGCTGAAGCTTCGGGATGGGACTAGGAAGAGGATAAACTTTAGTTACTTACTTGAACCTGCATTTTGGAGCACCCTTGGTGCTAGGATAAGCCATGGACAACTTTGGACTCACAAGATTCACCACGGCCTGGACTCGGGGGAAGCCACCACCTTCCCCCATATAATATTCTCTGCGTTACTCCGCGACACCCACATCTGAATGGCTTTTTGTCCCGGGACTCCTAAGGAGGAGTCCCAAAATTGTCCTGGTTTGGACTCTTGGGACTTTGTGAATTCATAACTCTTTGTTCAAACCTCCGATTGGGATGAGGTCTAAAGCAAAATTATATCTCTCCTTGAGAGCTTTCCAACGGTGTGTCGCACTCCACCTGCACACACCGGGGTTGGGTCGATTCCCGACTTTTAGTGGTCGGGAGTGAAACTGCTAGTTTGACTCCCAACCTTTCTTTTTGCCATAACTTGTGTTGCAGATGTCCAAATGGCTCATGCAAGGCCATTTTCGACATCTACACTTCAATAGCTTTCCAATGACATGAAGAACGCTTCAAGGAGAGGTGTTTTGACCCCTGCAATTGAATTCTGAAATTTTGAGAGTCCCGGAGGACTCCCAAGTCCCCATTTTGGGAGTGTAAGTGTCATCTTCACACTCTTCCAAAAGTGGGGTTGCGACACTTTTTCACATTTAACAATATAAAATAAGTAATGTGTTCTAGCAATTTAAACCTTCCCTTGTCTCCAAATTTTGATGCAATATGGCCAAAAGGGCAACAAGATGAATGTGGGATTGTATGACACATTTACTAATACAAGTTTGGAAATACTTAGATCTAAAACTTCTAGTTCTAACACTTAGATTCGAATACCCACACAACATTGGTTGGAACACTAATGTTTGTATAAAATATTGGTGTAATTTGGTGGTTGGACCTTTCCACTTTAAGTGGGATATATATCATGTGTTCAAATTCTTTTACCATTTCCATCTTTATTCTACATTACTTTCATTCAAGAAAGAAGAATAATCCATCTTGAACTATATTATTTTTTGGGAAATGCTGGTGTTCTTTGAGGGAATGGTTATGTTCCTAAGGGAACATGGTTGTGTTCTTGGGGAAATAAATAAGGAATTGGTTGTGTTGCCCCCAAGAATGGCCTTTTTTCAAGTTAATTAAAGATAGAATTTGAAACATTAGAAGGTAAACCCCATTTTTTCAACTATGCTTTTAATTATTTTGCTATTGTCATTTTAGTTGAACAAAAAAATTTCAATTGATTTTTTATTTTTCAACTCAAAGCTATTTTTTTCAACTATTTATGAATTTTTTTGATAATTTTGAGTTGAATCTAACACCTTGTTGAAAATGAGATGTACATGTGTCATTTTTTGGGCCAATGTTGAAGTGCCAATATTTTAGTTGAAAATGGTAGACCATTTTAATCGATGAAACACTTTCAACTTTTGAATGAACTTCATTTGCCTTCATTGGGTGGCATGGACTAGACTATGTTAGACTAGGTAGCTAGGCTAGATAGGTAGGCATTGTGAATTGGCATGTGTCACATGGGCATTGGTGGGCTTCCAAAAAACAAAATAAGTTGATGTGTGCCACATGTATGGTAGGGAGTTTTTTTAATTATACATATTGATAATACATGTGGCACAATTTCAACATTCAATTTAAATATCATGCAACCATTTTTTACTTTACACTTGTCAAAATATCATTACTTTTATTAACAAGATTGAAACAATTTGATAATGCTAAGTTCACAACATATTCAAGACCACGACAAATTGTTTGTTGCCACATGGTGTTTAAGGATATGTTGATTGTGTAATGCATAGTTAATCAAAATTTAGCCAACAAAAAGTCAAATTACAATCACAATTCTAATACTACTAAGCAAAGTATTAAAGGTTCCCCATACTATAATCATTCCAATTTTGAAGTAAGTTTAAACTTTAGAGTTTTTATGGAACCTTGCTAAATTTTATTTATTTAATTATTTAATTAATTTTCAAAGATTATAATCATTCTATAGGCAATAACTTTTGCTCCATTAGCTTAAAAATTGTGAAACAACCAATGTGTACATTGGCTTCTCATTAAGGGTTTTTTAGTTATACCGAAAGCGGAATGTGGGGCTTGTAGTTTGCAAGGTCATAATGTGGTCACATCTAAACAAAAAAATGCCCATATTTATTATTATATAGATGCATGTGATGAATCATTTATTCATGGGCCTTGAAGCTTGAATGTTATAAAGTTTCTTTATTTTTTACAAATTTTTGAATCATAACACCCCCAAAATCTTCCTATAGTCTTTCCCACTTCATAGACTATGCCTGTCCAAGTATTCCCACATTAGAGCTATGTAACCAAAAAAGAAAGGAATGCGAATAATTTGGATCCTCTATCGCCATCAATTGATCAACCCAATCCACAAACATATTCTTGCATCACTTCTAAATTATTGCACATCTAAACTTCATAGAATTAAGGTCAAACATGCATAAACACCCAACATATATTAAATAACACAAACTACCGTATGGATCCTTTAGTTTTGTGGATCATGTTTGAATTAGATCATCACAACTTATTCCTTCTTGAGTTTCCAATACTTGTGTGCATTACATCCCCAACTTTTCTTAAACATTGTAGAAACTCAAGACAACACATTTGAAAATAATTACTAACCACATAAAAATACAAATAAGACTCAACAATAGTTTAACATTTTATATGACATTATTACATTATATGAATTTCATGAATAGATTGTTAGTGACCATAATATAATGAACTTTCAAAAGCAATCATAGTCTTCAAATACAATGTGAGTATGGATTCAACATGATTAGTAGAATGCCCACATTGATGAAGAATTGGAATATGATATGATTGCATTGATACAAAAAAGGACAATGAGTAAAAGAATACATGTCAAATTACATCTCAATATTTTGGTCTTGAACATCCTTCAAATGTAAGATTTCATATGTTATGCTAGGGTGTATGAAGTCCAAAAAAAAGAAAAGCACTTGTTTTTAACCTTGCCATATGGCTTGTGTAATATAACAAGTCTTACCTACAATGTAATTTTATTTTGGCAATTTTTGGCCTTGGTATAGCTTGCACATGTGCCATAAAATATTACACCATAGTGTGCTTTCACCCCTAATCTTTGATGATCTTGTTACAAGACCCACTTTCTCCCTCCTAACATAAACAACAAAACATGGTAGATGTCTAGACTTGTAATCTAAGAGGTGACATTAGCAAACATCAAAATCAATAACAAATTAAAAAACTTAACTTCTCCGTGCTAGCACACACTCAAAAAGACTCATAAATTAAAAAAGTTCCAATCCATGCAAGACATTTAAAAGCTTCTAACAAGATTGTCATTCAATTTTTGCCATCTTGAACGTTTTCTTGTTTATCAATGATTTGTCCTTCATTTGAAAAGTCCCACCACAAGCTTGACCAAATAAACACCTCTTGCTCAAAAACCTTCTCATTAAATTTGTTTATCCATACCCCCACAAAACAACTCCAAAACACAATGGGCACCACAAATGCATGAATTTGATCTTGCTATAAGTGGTTCAACTCTTCCTTATGATTGGACTTCCATTTGCTTTCAAGTGAACTAAACAACACACAAAATCATAATGACTAGAGGCATGAGGCCTTTCTATTCCTCAGTTCTAGGTCCATCTCATCATCCTGCTCCATCCTCAAATTGTTTTCACACCTCATTCCATTCATCCTTATTTTACTCCACAACTTGAGGATGAAAATAGATGCGAAGTTTTCTCAGGGGCTTAGGTAGCAAGTTGAGAAATAGGGCATTATGACATAGAATCTTCTAAAGACAGTAAAACACTCTGCGTTTTGTGGCTGTGCAAACAGATGGTGCCTTATACAGCATAATAGGGCCGTCCACATTCCTCATGAAATCGGAAGATAATAAGAAATAAAAATCTGTAAGATTCATCCTTCAATATTTTTGGTTACACACTGAAAACGAAATATAGAAATCTGGTGATTTGTACTAATTTTTTTTGTTTTCCCTCACTTGTAACAATTAAAAACATCCAAAATCACTTCATTTTTGGAATTTTGAATTTCTCATTTGGCAAGATTTTCGCAAATTAAAAAAAAAAAGGTTAGTAACTGACTAGCCACCTCAGGAACACAAAAGCAACACAAAAGTCACTTGAGAACCATTCCCACAAAAGTGACCCAATAATTAATAACAATTGTTTTCCAGACTCAAGGAGTCACCACAGTGACTCAGATAGGCAAAACCCCCTCCGGACAATGATAGCAATTGGGGTGTGATGGCTTCTTTTCTTTAGGATGGGGGAGCGTTTTTTTTCCCCTTCTTTGGCGTCGCTTGCTGTCGCTACATTTTTGCCAAAAAAAAAAAACCGAGTGCGGGAAGTCTGGAACCAACCAACAAATGCCGTGCAACAATATGAAATCCCATACAACATATGCAAGTCACATATCAGCAGTCAGTCACTGAAACCTAGTGCATGTGCATTCTCCGATTTCCTCGGCATACTTTATTTTAGATGCCATTTGTCTTGTCTTCTACAATAGTCCTTCTGAAAGTGATGGGCATTATTATTTCTTTGATGCCCAAACTTTACAAGCAAATTATATCAGTAATCTATCTTTCACATGTGCATCTCCACTTCTCTGCAAAGAATTCCCAAAAAACTGGTCTAATTTGTGGATCCACTTTACCCCCAAAAGCAAACCCCTCTACAGAACTGGCCAAGAGCCCAGGGTTGGTGCAGTAGACCTGCCAAACTTTATTACAAGATAGCAAAAAAAGTGAAGGAAGGGGGAAAATAATCATGGTACGACTAGATCCCCCACCCACCCTCCTTTCCTTCAAGCCTCACCATCTACCGGTCAATGTCCATGGGCTCTGGATCCAACGGTCCAGATCTGTTCCACCGCTTCCAACAATGCAAGTTTGGGTGGTGTTTGTTGTACTCTCCTATGGTGATCACAATGCCTCTTGCTGAGTCAAGGCAGAAAGAAAGCCATGGCCAACAGAAGCGGCAACAGCAGCAAGGCGGAAGCTCCTCGGGCCATGGTTTCTTGCAGCGAAGAAGCATAAGAACCCCACAATCTCCCTATCCATCTCCACCCATCTCGCATTCTGTCTGAACTAACGTGAGCTATCCAAATTCTTAAACTCTCTAAAGCTCTAAAAGCTCTTGCCTTCTGGCTTGTGTTCTCTACAAACCAATCTAGTGCTCTCCTTTCTTTAGGAGGGATGCAAGGACTTCTCGATCTATCTTACTTTGCAGTGAAGCTCATATCTCTGATCAGTCCAGTATCTTTGATTTCTGTCGCCTTTTTCTCCGTGTTGGAGTTGGTCTCTTTTTTCTTCTCTGGTTGGCTGCATCATGTGGACTACTGTGGTGCAACCCTTGTTGGCACAATGCTACAAAAGTTTGAGTATAACTAGCGGAACTCGGACTCATCATGTGTTTGGCAGTAGTACCGGGGAGTCCTTGTTGATCATGCGGCGACCGGTCTACATCCCTCTTAAAGACTCTGAAGTGTTTGCCCTGCAACAGATTTCTTAACTTGGTCTTCGGTCGTAACAAATGTGATGATTATCCAGTTTCTACTGATTTACAGTCCGATTGAGTTTTGCATCGTACTACTAATATAAATCGAGCATGACGTAGCTACGGATCTGCATGGATCACAGCAGTGCATTTCTCAAAAAAATTGTGCTGCCATGCCACTTGGTCTTAAACTCTCGGGCGCACAAAAGGGCGTTGTCGTCGTGATGAAGGATCGCGATCGGTGTGCAAGGAAGGAGCTGTGCAGCTCGAGATCAACCGCAGCAGCCCATGTCATGGGTTCTTTGTCGGAAGGATTTGAAGCTTCAGGGTACGGGTTGCCTTCGCTGCTTCATGTCTGATCACATATAGATCTGCACATGCAATGTTTTTTAGTGTAAAAACACTTCAGACAAGGAGAAAAAGCTGTCCAATGGATCAACCATTCCAAGACTTATAAACACGACTGTATATAAAATAAAATTAGATCAACATAACCCATTTTCTCCATCACTGTGTCTCCAGCCATTATACCTCAGGAGAAAAAATACATGTCCGGGAAGGGAGATTCTTCTCTTCGTCAAAATCTTAGGCAAGGGAGATATCTTCTCTTAGTCAAGATCTTAGACTGTAGGCTCTCCAGAAGACAGCTCAATTCATGCAATGTGTGAAACTTCATTTTCATCTGTCTAGGAGCACCCTTTCCTCCATTGTTCATACAATACTCAAGTAGCTGAGGTGAAATTTTACAAGGTACCGCTTGGATGCTGGATTGATGTACTTTACATTGCTGATCAGTTGCTGCCAAATTGTTTTTGGTATTGCATGGATTGCACAGTAAATATTTATTATCATCTTGTGAGATGTTGTGTTCATCCATTCTGAAGCTCTATTCCCAAATAAATATTCATAAACTTCTAAACATGAGACCCCATGGCTGTCAAAATCCAGATGAAAATATATGTTATAATACATATCATGTATATGTAAATAATCTATAAATTTTTTTATCTAACCATTGGATAAGTGAACTTTAAAGTTCAAAAAGTTATCATGCATATTCCAAAAACAATTCTTGAATTTAGGAATCCCAAAAAATGATCACCAAGATTTAATGTTGTTGTGCACTATAGTACTAGTTATACATCAATTTTTTTATAAAAAAAGTGGGATGATCCTAGTGTGCTTTTATTCACTTGGTGTAAGGTAACACCTGAGGAGTGAGGAACTCTCTAAATAATGACTTTATACTCCCGCCTTAAGGGCAATTATTTTGGGAACTCCCTGCTCCAAGGGAGTTAATTCACAGATCATGAAGACAAATTCTGTTTGTTTTTCGTTTTTTCCTGTGATATTTGACGAGTACCCACTTGGTATCCCAAATGGCGTCAGGTTTTACCAAAAAATGTAATTCCCACTACTGTGGGTATCAAAAGAAAGAAGTGAAAAAATGATGTTGAGCTTTACGAAAAATGAATGCCCACTATTGTGAGTATCACAAGAAAAAAGTGAAAAATGTGCCGCCTGCTATTGCAGACATTACATTTTTGAAATGCTCAAGCATTTTTATGCTCTACAATGGAGCCTCTAGATACACTAGGAAATTTGGCGCACTACACTAGGAAATGGAGGCTGGCAGAGACCAGAGGTGGGCTCTGAGGAAGTTTAAGCTATTGAAGAAATGAAGTCAGATTTATTGGGTCATCTTTAAAAGTTTATTTCTTATTTTGAGATGACAGATCCCCGGTTCTACCTTACAAACTAAATTATTTGCAGCTTGATATAGCTAGGGTATTTTCAGGGGGATTTATGCATGAGGACATGAGAGAAGCGGGCAAAATATTTTGGTAACAAAAGCAAAGGCAGTGGCCAGGTATCTAAAATATTGTTGAACTTGAAGGTTGGTTAAAGAAATCCAATCTTGCACAATATTAGAGAAGAATCTTACTGGACTAAGGAGTGGGCAGGGTTCGGCTGATACTGGCTCCCAGCCCCAGTAGCCTCACCCTGCTCCCCTGCCGGGTTTTGGCCACATGCCCCCAGTGAGCATCAGCTGGACCCTGCCCACTCCCTGACTTTAAAGTCAGGGAACTAGGCTAATATGAAGGAACCACCAACAAAAAAAAAGCTCAGGGAGGTTGGAGGAGCAAAGCAAAATGGATTGCCTGCACAATCAGCAAAGCAGGCTGATTCAGTCAAATTAATCATGCTGAAAAACAGCTACTATTACCCCCTTGACTTTAAGGT
>Ga0209208_10007006_pt1 | contig 15435 bp, 13 predicted proteins | sample S1TSphfallax_3_FD_187694 | JGI IMG/M metagenome (GOLD analysis project Ga0209208, IMG submission 187694) | Host-associated microbial communities from peat moss isolated from Minnesota, USA - S1T2_Fd - Sphagnum fallax MG (SPAdes) (version 2) | ecosystem: Host-associated > Plants > Peat moss >...
CAGCGCGTAGGCCTTGTAGCTCCACTCGCCGCTCAGGAAGCCGTTCTTGTACATCGCCATCCCAAGCAGCATGAATGCCAGCACATCGCCGAATGCGAAGTAGTAGTAGATCGACTGGAGCTTGAAGGTCTCTCTCACATCATTTCCCTGCGCCGAGAGATACCCTCCCCGCATCGCCTTCATATCTTCATCGATCTTCTTTTGCGGCGGCCGCCAATCCTCCTGGACCTTCTTCCAGGACTTCAGATCAGCGACCTGCTCCTCGGTCAGCGTCCTGCCCGCCCGCATCGCCGCGTCGGCCGCCAGAGCTTTCTTTTGCGCAGAGTATGGTGCCGCAAACTGCCCGCCGCCCATAAGCAGTGTGTTCATCACCAGTACCGCAGCCGCCGTCCACAGCAGCGTCTTCGCCTTCAGTTTCCGGCAGGGATAAAGGAACAACAGCCCCGTCAGCCCATACCAATACAGAATGTCCCCATACCAGATCAGGTATCCGTGCAGGAATCCGATCAGCACCAGCCACATATTCCTTCGCGTGAAGATGTCAGCCGTCCGGTCGCCCGCGCCCCGCTGCTCCGCCCGGCTCGTCAGCAGCACCGCACCCGCTCCGAAGAGCATGGAGAAAAGCGCCCGCATCTTGCCCTCCGCCAGGACCCAGCGCAGGAACCATACAATCGTATTCGCCCGTGCGTGGGGCCCGCTGAAGACCGGCAGCGGCGTGCTCAACGGGATCGAATAAGCCCAGCTCGGCAGCCCGAACGATGTAATGTTCATCAGTAGAATGCCCAGCAGCGCGAACCCGCGCAGCACATCCACGCTGGCCACCCGCTCCTGCCGCTCTACAGGGCGAGTCGCCGCCTCCGGCGCAGGGCCCACAAGCTCCTCGTTCGTGCCCGGCCCCACAACCGCCGCATCGAACCCGTATTCAGCCGTGGGAAGTACAACCGTTGCGTCGGTCATAGCCGCGCCTCCTGAAGTTTTTCAGATCGGTCTTTCAGGCCCAGTACGCCATTGTCTCTCAAAGGGTTTCATTACCCCGGAATTATCTTCAGACTCCCCGTCCTAGTCCTCAAACTCGCGGTTCCATCGCTTGATCACCCGCGTCTCCCGCTCGAATCCCAACTCGCTCAGCGATCCCGTCCCCAGCGCAAACAGACTCCCGCCGGTCGCCGGCAGGCCAATCCACCGCGCCGCCAGAATCCTGAGAATATGCGCGTGAGCGAACAACGCCACAGTCCCGCTCTGACCAGCCGCAGCGAGTGCCCGCTCAATCACGCCATCCGCCCGTTCACCAACATGCTCCACTGGCTCGCCATCGACAATCTCGTCCTTCCAGACCGACCAGTCCGGATGATCGACGCGAATCTCCTTCGTCGTCTTGCCCTCGAATATCCCGTAGTTCCACTCCCGCAGCCCCTCGTCGATCGTCGCCACATCCGCATACCCTGCGATCCTGCACGTCTCCCGCGCCCGCTGCATCGGCGACGTAAACACCGCCGCAAACTTCTTTCCGTTCAGGAACAGCTTGAGCTCTTCCGCGCGCAGCCGCCCATGCTCGGTCAGCGGGATGTCCGTCCGGCTCGTGTGTGCCCCGCTCAAACTCCACTCCGTTTCGCCGTGCCGTATCAACCAAAGCTCCGCCATCAAATCTCTCCTCTTCCTTGTAGTCGTTCTCTGGTCCCTGGGCCCTGATCCCTGCCGTATCCTGTACTAATGGACTTTCAGCTGACAACCACCTACAAGCCCCAGGGAGACCAGCCCCGCGCCATCGCCGAACTCGTCTCCGGCATCAATGCGGGCGAGAAGGACCAGGTCCTGCTCGGCGTCACCGGCTCCGGCAAGACCTTCACCATGGCGAAGATCATCGAAGAGCTGAATCGTCCCGCGCTCATTCTTGCACACAACAAGACCCTCGCCGCGCAGCTTTATCACGAATTCAAGACATTCTTTCCCAACAACGCCGTCGAATACTTCGTCTCTTACTACGACTACTACCAGCCCGAGGCCTACATCCCCTCCGGCGACCTCTTCATCGAAAAAGAAGCCACCATCAACGAGGAGCTCGACAAGCTCCGCCTCTCCGCCACCCGCTCGCTCTTCGAACGCCGCGATGCCATCATCGTCTCCTCCGTCAGCTGCATCTACGGTCTCGGCTCGCCGGAGGCCTACTACGGCATGTTGCTGCTGCTCGAACGCGGCCAGAAGCTGAAGCGCGAAGACATCACCCGCCGCCTGGTCGAGATCCTCTACGACCGCAACGACGTCGACTTCCGCCGCGGGACCTTCCGCGTCCGCGGCGACATCATCGAGGTCTACCCCACCTACGACGAGAACGCCTACCGCATCGAGCTCTTCGGCGACGAGATCGACTCGCTCTCGCAGATCGACCCGCTCTTCGGCACGGTCAAGCAGAAGTACTCTCGCCTGCCGATCTACCCAAAGTCGCACTACGTCGTTCAGCCCGAGCGCAAGAAGACCGCCTCCGACTCGATCCTCGCCGAGATGGAGTGGTGGGAGAAGGAGCTCGAATCCCAGGGGCGCCTGGTCGAGTCGCAGCGCATTCACCAGCGCACCCGCTTCGACCTCGAGATGATCAAGTCCGTCGGCTACTGCCACGGCATCGAGAACTACTCCCGCCACTTCTCCGGCCGTCTTCCCGGCGAGCCGCCACCAACTTTATTGGATTATTTCCCGCGTGATTTTCTCTTATTCATCGACGAGTCCCACGTCACCGTCCCGCAGCTCCACGGCATGTGGCACGGAGACCGCAGCCGCAAGCAGAATCTCGTCGATTATGGTTTCCGCCTGCCTTCCGCGATGGATAACCGGCCGCTGAAGTTCGAAGAGTTCGAAGGTCGGACCGGCCAGATCATCTATGTCTCCGCCACTCCGGGTCCGTATGAACTCACCAAATCAGCCGGGGTGGTTGTAGAGCAGATCATCCGCCCCACCGGCCTCGTCGATCCGCCCGTCGAAATTCGCCCGGTAAAGGGACAGATCGACGATCTGCTCGCGGAGATCCGCGATCGCGTCAGCAAAGACCAGCGCGTCCTCGTCACCACCCTCACCAAGCGCATGTCCGAAGACCTCGCCAACTACTATACCGAGGTCGGTGTCCGCTGCCGCTACATGCACTCCGAAATAGAGACCCTCGAACGCATCAAGCTCCTCCGAGACCTTCGCAAAGGCGAGTACGACGTCCTCATCGGCATCAATCTCCTCCGCGAAGGCCTGGATCTTCCAGAGGTCTCGCTTGTAGCCATCCTCGACGCCGACAAGGAGGGCTTTCTGCGTTCCCAGGGCTCGCTGATCCAGACCATCGGCCGAGCCGCGCGCCATCTCGAAGGCCGCGCCATCCTCTACGCCGACAAGATGACCGACTCCATGCAGCGCGCCATCAACGAGACCGATCGCCGCCGCGAAAAACAGGTCGCCTACAACGAAGAGAACGGCATCACCCCCATGAGCGTCATCCGCCCGCTCGAGATGGGTCTCGCCGGCATCCTCAAAGCCGACTACGCCGACCTTACGGACGAAGCCGAAGGCATGCCCGACTTCGGCACCCAGCAGGAGCTCGACACCTACATCGGCAAGCTCGAATCCGACATGCGCGAGGCCGCCAAGAAGTTCGAGTTCGAAAAGGCCGCCAAGCTCCGCGACACCGTCAAAGAGCTGCGCACCAAGGAGTTTCTCTTCTCCTAGGAGCGCTCTCAAACCTGCACGCGGCCTCTCAAACCGCAACTTTTTGCCCGCAGTCACGTTGATTTCATTGAGAAACCTGGCACCGGAAGCCGGTAGCCAGGTGAAATATCGAAGATGAATATAGGAACACTGCCATGAACAACCTTGCACTCACTCTTCTGCTCTTAAGCTCCACACTTGTGACGTCGGCTATTGCACAGACGGCTGAACAGGCTCCCGCGCCGATTGTTCGCCAAGCCCCATCGCAGCCCAGCCAGCAGGCACAGCCCGAGTATCCGGCACCCGCGCCACCTCCAGCGGATCAGGCACCGCCTCCGCCGCCTATGGCTCCGCAGCAACTCGATCAATTGGTGCAGCGCATCGCGCTCTACCCGGACCCACTGCTCGCGCAGGTGCTGACCGCATCCACCTTCTGGTATCAGATCGCCGACGCCGCGACCTGGGCCAACCAGCATTCCTATCTTCACGGCGACGTGCTCGCCCAGGCCATCCAGGCGGACAATCTCCCGTGGGACCCAAGCGTCCTCGCGCTACTTCCTTTTCCGTCGGTGCTGGACATGATGGCACGCGATCCGCAGTGGACGGGTGCTCTTGGCAATGCGGTCCTCAACCAGCGCCCTGATGTGATGGACGCCGTGCAGCGCGAGCGGCACATTGCCCATAATTATGGGTATCTAGCTCCTACGCCGTACTACGATGTCGTCGACAATGGCGGTTATCTGGAGATTGACCCGCTCAACCCGGCTTATTACTACGTTCCGGTCTACAACCCTGCGGTGGTCTTCTTTGCTCCACGCCCCGGATTCGCGGTTGTGGGCGCAATCCGGTTCGGGCCGCCAATCGTCATCGGCCCGGCGTTTGGGGTCTTCGGCTGGTTTGGCGCGGGATTCGCCTGGGGCGCGCACGGCATCCTCATCGACCATCGGCCCTGGGTCCGCACCTTCGCCAACCGGGGAGTCTACGTTCACCCCTACGGACGCCCCATCGCACGTCCCTCGGGACCGCGCGTCGAGGTGCATAACGCTCGCGATTCGCGCAGACGATGACTCCGGGAGCCCCTGGCTCTGACTTCCTTCACGATGGCCCGGCAGGCACGGCTGTGCCGGGTCATCGAATTATCCAGAGTTGCTGGTAGGATTGCGCTGTGAAGGCCGTCTTCCGCACACTTTTGTATGCCGCTCTCCTGATCGCTGTCATCGCGGCGGCCGTCGCGGCGAACCGGCTCGCCATCCCAGACCACAACACCGCTGCCGCCCACTTTGACACCCTCCTCGTCCTTGGCTACCCCGCCAACGCCGACGGCACGCCATCTCCCGAGCAGCGCGAGCGCGTCCTCGAAGCCGTTCGGGAATACAAATCCGGCGTTGCCCCAAACATCATCATGACCGGAGGCCCCGCCCACAACCAGTTCGTCGAAGCCCACGTCATGTCCGCACTGGCCGAGCGCGAGGGCGTTCCAGCATCCGCCATCGTCGAAGAGCCGCAGGCCCAGAACACCATCCAGAACGTCTTCTACTCTTCCCAGATCATGCACTCCCACAACTGGCACTCCGCCGAGGTCATCAGCTCCCCAGCCCATCTTGGCCGCGCCGCGATGATCCTCCAGGCTACCGCAAAGGCACATCCCGACCTCGCCATTGACTGGCGCACCCGCGCGTCCCTCTGGCCAGCCGAGTACAGCCTCCTTCATCGCCTTTCCCTCGATACTCTCGAAGCCACCCGCTGCCTCGAAATCCGCATCTTCGGCTTCCCCAAATCCCGCTTCCTCCCCTAGCCACAAATCCTGGTGCCCCACGTCTCACGTCTGAGACGTGGGTGTTTCAGCCGCCGAGACGTCCGCCGAAACACCAGACATATACAATCGCTCTGCGAAAGAGAGACCCCAAATGATCATCGTCAACGACGAATACGTCACCCTCGACACCCCCGACGGCCCCATGCGCACGCACATCGTCCGCCCCGCCGCTCCCGGTCGTTATCCCGGCATCGTCTTCTACTCGGAGATCTTCCAGATCACCGCGCCCATCCGCCGGACGGCAGCCATGTTGGCGGGCCATGGATACATCGTCGCCATGCCGGAGATCTACCATGAGTTCGAAGCCCCCGGCACCGTCTTCGCCTACGACCAGACCGGCTCCGACCGCGGCAATTTCCTCAAGACCGCGAAGAAGCTCGTCAGCTACGACACCGACGCCCGCGCCGTCCTGGACCACCTGGCCGCGCGGCCAGACTGCACCGGCAAGCTCGGCGCGATGGGCATCTGCATCGGCGGCCACCTCGCCTTCCGCGCCGGCATGAACCCGGACGTCCTCGCCACCGCCTGCTTCTACGCCACCGACATCCACAAGGGATCGCTCGGCGCAGGCATGAACGACGACTCCCTCGAACGCGCCAAGGACATCCACGGCGAACTCCTCATGATCTGGGGCCGCCAGGACCCGCACATCGCCCTCGAAGGCCGCATGAAGGTCCTCGCCCGCTTGAACGAGCTCGGCACACGCCTCAGCTGGCACGAGGTCAACGGAGCCCACGCCTTTATGCGCGACGAAGGCATCCGCTACGACCCCGAACTCGCCTACTCCCTCTACGGCTTGGTCTTCGACTTCTTCCACCGCAAGCTCGGCGAAGGCGACCTATCGGCAAGCGCCCCCACCAGCACTGAGACCCGCCACTAACCCTGCTTGGCGAGCTCCATCAAACACCACAGCGAGCCGGCCGCAAGGCGACCGACTCGCTGTAATCGTTCTGAAAGCTCCTTAGAAGAGGATCTTCAGAGCGAGTTGCGTGTTGTACGGTTCGCCCGAGCCGATGCCAGGCGCGCCGTAAGAGACCCCGATGGTTGAAAGGCTTTGGCCAAACAAGCCGCCATAACCCAGGTTCGTGAGCGGTTGCGCAAGGTTGACGCGGTTGAACACATTGAACATCTCTACGCGGAACTGCCCCTTGACGCGCTCCTTCAGGATGGGGAAGTTCTTCAGCAGGGACAGGTCGACGTCTCCGAACCCGGGTCCGATCACCTGATTTCGGCGCAGATTGCCGTACGTGCCAGCCGCCGGCACCGAGAAGCTGTTCGGGTTGAGGTATTGGGCAGCACTATAGTTCTGGACCGACCGGTCGCTATTGAGGGCCGGACCCGTAATATTCGCGCGGTCTTCATTCTCGCCGGTGCCGCTGTTGTCCGCACCGGTTAAGATGTTGAGAGGCTGCCCGTTCTGGAACTTCAGAATGCCATTGACCTCCCAGCCATTCGACAGGGCCTTGGGGCCATATTTAAGACCGGGAATAGCGTAGTTGAGATATGCGGAGAAGTGGTTCCGGATGTCATTCGACGCATTGCCCCAGTCACCCTTCAAATTGGTTGAGTCCTGCGGGTTGGTGTTGAAGCTGCTCGCGTCGTCGAGGTTATGGCTCCAGGCGTAGGCGAACTGGCTGGTAAGCCCATGCCATGCGCTGCTGCGCACCGTGAGCTGGAGCGCGTTGTAGCTGGAGCTTGCCGCTGAGTTGATCTGGTTGATAACGCCGAAGTTGGGGAACTGGCTGTAGTAGGGTCGCGTGGACTGTCCGCCTCCCAGCGCAGTTTGGTTGATGTCCTGGATTGCTAGGTTGTGGCGGCTGGCGCTGCCGACGTACCCGAGATTCAACTGCCACGCCTTGCCCAGGCTCTGCTCGACGTTCAGACCGAAGAGTTCGACGTAGGGAGTTTTGAAGTCGCGAGTGACCGAGTAGATTGAGACAACGTTGCTGCCCGTCGGTTGTCCCTGCGCCGCCGTGAAGATAGGCGTCGCCTGGTTATACGTCCATATGGGCGCAGGCGTGGCAGGAGCATTGATGACCAGCGCTTCGTTCGGCTCGGTGCCGGCCGGGTTGTTGTTGACGCCGCTCGCTCCGAAGTTGGGGATGCCGAGGTTGCCATAGAACGCCTGGCCAGCAGGCTGGTCAAAGTAGATGCCGAAGTTTCCCCGGACGACGGTGCCGCTATACGGCTGATAGGAGAACCCGACGCGAGGCGCGAAGTCTAGCTTGGTGCTGTTGTAGTCGTACTGCGGAGATCCGCTTGCGCCCGCAACCACCAGACCGCCGTTGTTCGGGTCAAAGAAGGATGTGTTCGGGCTGTTGGTGTAGAACGGCTGCTGGTAGTCGTAGCGCAAACCCAGGTTGAGGTTCAGGGTCGGAGTTATCTGCCAGGAGTCCTCGGCGAAGGCGGTTCCGGTGTGCGTGTAGAAGAAACGCTCCTGGGTCCCGAGCGTGATGCTGGCCTGAGAGGCATAGCCGGCAAGGAAATCGGCAAGGTTGAGGACGTTGGAATCTGTGACAGTCGTATCGGCTGCCCAGGGTCCCTGGACGCCGGCCGAGCCGAAGTTGAAGGTGCCGCGACCGCCGAAGTTGTAGAAGAGATCGATGAACGCCCGGCGATACTCAAGACCAAAGCGCAGCTGGTGCTTACCGATCGTCCAGGAGAGTGTGTCGGAGATCTGCCCGGTGATGTCATTGCGCCCCGAACTCGGCGTGACGCCGATCTGGTCGAAGCCATTGATCGCGATGTCCGGAGAGCCGGGTTGGGCGGAACCAGTGTTCAGACCGGCCAGGGCCAGAGGATCCTGGTTATGCACCGCGTCGGAGAATGTCTGGGTGAAGTAGTTGACGCCTGCGGCTACCTGGTTGGTGAGATTGGGGCGGAGGATGTAATTCCAAATAAGACTGTAGTTCTGGATGTGCGACGGAACGACCTGGAAGTACTCCGGGAGATATGAGCCGAGCGGCGCAACCGCGTAGCCCTGGCCAAAGTACCAGGCTGCCGAAAGGTGGCTTTTATCGCTGAAGTTATGGTCGAGCTTGGTGACGAGATTGTGGCTGTAACCGCTCTCCGGCTGCGAGCTCGAGAAGTTGCCTGGCGTAGCGGGAAGATTGGCAATGACGGACGGGTCGAACAGCGTACTGAGGATGTTCTGCGAGACCTGGCTGGGCATAACACCGTACTTGGTCAGCTCCGCGAGCGCCAGCGTCTGATAAGCCGGAGATGGCTCGGTCGTGGTGGCCGAGCCGCCGATGAGGAACTTCTGCTCCTCGTAGGTGATACGGAAGAAGGTGTGGTCGCGCCAGATGGGTCCGCCAACGGCGAAGCCATAGTTCTGGTTGCGCAGCGGCTGCGCCGAGCCAGGAGCCGCAAAGGGCGAAGCAACCGCCAGCGCCTCGTTACGATTGTAGTAGTAGGCGTCGCCGTGAAACACGTTGGTGCCCGACTTGGTGGTGACGTTCAGAGTGCCGCCCGGGCTGCGTCCGGATTCACTGTTGCCCGTCGTCTGCAGGGAGTACTCTTCGAGCGCATCGATGGGATACACCACGCCGGCGATGCCGCTGATGCCGCCCTGATTGACCGCGTCGACGTCAAGATAAAGGTCGACGTTGTCTGTGCCGTTGATCGTGTAATTGATCTGGTCGCTACGCGTGCCGTTGACCGAACCCGAGTTGTTGTAGCCCGAAAACGAAACCGAGCTCCCCAGCAGCTGCGTGAAGTCGCGGCCGTTCAGCGGAACGTCCTGCAATGCCGTGCCCTCGAGTGTGGTGGTCTGGGTGACGCTTGTGGTGTCGAGCGAAAGGGCGTCAGCCGCGACCTCGATCGTGGTGGACTGCTGCGCCAGACCCAGTTTGACGGGAAGCGTATAGACCTTGCCGGCGCTAACGGAGACACCGGTTACGTCTACCGTCTCAAAGCCAGAGGCATTCACCGAGACCTTGTAGACGCCAAGCGGAAGATCGTTGAAAGAGAATTCACCCGCGCTCGAGGCGACAGCGTGGTAGACGGTTCCTGTGGAGGTCTCGGTGGCCGTGACCTGAGCGCCGGGGATAACGCCCCCTGAAGGGTCGGTGACGGCACCATTAATGCCGCCACGGAAAGTCTGTGCGAGCAATGGCATCGAGCTGAGCGTCGAGACGGCCAGCAGAGCTGAAAACACCATGAAAAGTTTTTTGAATCGTTGCATGGATCCTCCTTAAGCTACACATAGAACGCAGCCAGGAACGCACACAGAAGTGCGTCCGCAGCGCGGTGTTTGATGGATGTAATCGATTCAGCTGATCGAAGCTAAAGGCCAGTACAGCCCAGCCTTAGAAGCGCAGCTTCAGAAGCGTTGACGTGACTATAGACAACGACACAGCGGTGGAATTACAGCCTGTATGAGCATTGGGTAAGACGAGAATAGCATAGGCACTTCGCGTCCGATTAATCGACGTTTCACCAAACGGAAAAGACGCATTCACGATCGTCGCCTACCGCCAGCTAACCGCTAGATGCCACCTTAGCCCGCGCGCTTCGGTCTTCTTCAGCACACGTGCATACTCCTCCAGCTCCGCCAGCACCAGCGGCCCCTCGGAACCTAACTGATGCGGCTCATCCTTCAGCGCCTCCACCAGCGCAGCAACTGTCTCAAGCCCATCCGAAGCCGGATACCATTGTGGAGCCGGAAGCTTTCTGAGCAGCTCTGGATTCCCCGCGCCCTCTTCAATCAGCAGTGCCATGGAGTTTTCATCTGCGGAGAAGAATTCAATCAGCGGCTTCACTCCCAGCCGCAGCGCCAGCCGCTCCACCGCATCCTCATGCTGGGCCAGCGACGAGCCATTCACGAAGGTGTCATACCCGGGATCTTCCCCTTCGACGACGATGTACATGGAAGCTCCCATGTTCCGAATCTTACCCTCGATCTGCGCTGTCGAAAACCTTAGCGCAGCCCCAGCCCGGCTACCTCCTCAGGTTCATCCCACACCAGCAGCATCACTCCGCCCGCGCACAGCAGTCCCGCAGCCAACAACGTCTTCAGCTCAAGCGGCCCACGCTCCACTGCGTAGCCCTCCGCCACGGTCACCAACGGCACCAACAGGAATCGTGCCGATAGCCGCGCCGCATTCATCTCCCGGGCAAGCCAAACCGTCAGCCAGACCAAAGGCAGGTCGAAGACGATGCATCGCAGCATCTCCCCGGCAATGACTCTCCATTCCAATGCAGGCCATCCCACCGCAGCCCCATACAAGCCCAACGCGCTTGCACTTCCCAACCCAATCACCGTAACAGCCGCCGCAACGCCCACGCCCTGCACCAACCGATGCATCCACACACCGGCGAGCGCAACCACAACGCAGCATCCCATCACCAATCCGAGAAAGAGCCACCGCCGCAGCGACCCCGGACTCTCCGGTGGAGACAGCAGCAGCGCTCCACCTAGCCCGGCTACGCTCGGCACCAGAAGTCCACGGAGCCGCGAAGCCTCACCGTCCCCCGCGCCAACCGCTCCAGCAGCAAGAACGGTCATTAGCGGCACCGCGCAAAAGACCGTCACGCTCGTAGCTTCAGACACCTTACCCGCCGCCAACTGCAGCACCGCCGCGGGAAGCGCTACGAGACAGCTCCCAGCTGCGCCTACCAGGACACCACGAACCCAGGGAAGCCCGCTCCAACCCCCATGCAAGGATGCGACAGACAAACCCACCAACGCGATCAGCCCGAAGTGAAGACACGCTCCAAACGGCCACGCCATCTCGCTCGGCCACGCCTGCACGAACACCCACCCGCTGCCCGACAGTACGCACAGCGCCACCAAACCCCACAACCGCGCACCCTTCACCATTCCCACACCGCGCAAGCGAAAGGGCCGCGCCGAAACGCGACCCTTGCAGGATTGCCTTGCTGAGAAGACCTACCGATTGCCGCCGCCCTGCGGTGCTCCACCGCCCGAGTTGCCGCCACCGCCGCCCTGTCCAGGACGACGTCCGCCGCGACGCCTGCGCCCGCCGCCGCCGGGACGGCGGTCTCCGCCGCCACCTGGTCCGCGGCCGCCTGCACCGGCAGGAGCGCCAGCCGTAACCGGAATGCCGTCGGCACGGTTGAAGTTCGGCTCGTCTTCGGAGTCGACACCCTCTTCGCCGCTGTCGAAATCCTCCCCGTCTTCCTCGTCCTCGTCGAACTCGGCAGCTTCACCATTCGTTGCGCCAGGTGCAGGAGCATCAATCCCAATCTGGTTGCCCTCCGGCAACCCGAGCTTGGCGCGCTGCTCACGCAGCACAGCCTTGCGCGAGAGCTTGATGCGGTTGCCTTCGATCGAGAGCACCTTCACAAGAATCTGGTCGCCCTCGCGAAGCTCGTCCTTCACGTCCTTCACGCGATGCTCCGCGATCTCCGAGACGTGCAGCAGGCCATCGGTTCCAGGGAAGATCTCGACGAAGGCGCCGAACTCAGCGATGCGAACCACCTTGCCCAGGTAGGTCTTGCCGATCTCCGGCACGGCTGTAATGTCCGAGATCATCTGGATCGCGCGCGCCAGTCCATCGGCATCGCTCGAAGCCACATTCACGCGGCCCGTGTCGTCGACATCGATCTTCACGCCTGTCGCATCGACGATGCCGCGAATGACCTTGCCGCCAGGTCCGATCAGGTCGCGGATCTTGTCGGTAGGAATCTGGATCGTGTGAATCCGCGGCGCGAACGCCGACTTCTCTTCCTTGGCGGTAGAGATGACTGCATCCATCGTGTCCAGGAGGAACAGACGACCGCGATGGGCCTGATCCAGCGCCTCACGCATGATCTGAGGCGTGATGCCCATAATCTTGATGTCCATCTGCAGCGCCGTGATGCCCTTGCGAGTCCCGGCCACCTTGAAGTCCATGTCGCCATAGTGGTCTTCCGCGCCTGCGATGTCCGAGAGGACGGCGTAGTTGTCGCCTTCCTTCACCAGGCCCATCGCCACGCCGGCGACCGCGCCCTTGATCCCGATACCGGCCTGCATCAGCGCCAGCGAAGCTCCGCAAACCGTCGCCATCGACGACGAACCATTCGACTCAAGAATGTCCGACACCACGCGCAGCGTGTAGGGCGACTCATCCTCGCCCGGCAGCACAGCTTCGATCGCACGGTACGCAAGCGCGCCATGCCCGATCTCGCGACGGCCAACGCCGGTCATGCGGCCTACTTCGCCCACCGAGAACGGAGGGAAGTTGTAATGCAGCATGAAGCGGCGCTTCTGCTCGCCTTCGTAGCTCTCCATCCGCTGCGCGTCGTCGGTCGTACCCAGCGTTGCGGAGACAAGGGCCTGCGTCTCGCCACGGGTAAACAACGCCGAACCATGCACACGAGGCAATACACCAACCTCGATGTTGATCGCCCGAATCTGGTCGAATGCGCGATGGTCCGGACGGATGCGCTCATTCAGAACCTGCTCGCGAAAGATGTTCTCGCGCAGGAGTTCGTAGTACTTGCTCAGCTTCTTTGGAGCAGAAGCATCGTCTGCCGGCAGCTCTTTCTTCAGCTCGTCCTTGATCTCCTTGACCAGCGCATACGACTCGAACTTCGGATGCTTCTGGGTATCCAGCGCATCCTTCAACCGGTCGCCAACCTTGGCCTTCAATGCATTCAAATACTCATGGTCGATCTCGACCGGAGTCACCGTCCGCTTCGTCTTACCAGCGCGTCCGACGAGGTCTTCAATCGCCGCGCAGATCTTCTTGATCTCCACATGAGCGAACTCGATCGCTCCGACAACCTCTTCTTCGGAGCACTCTTTCGACCCCGATTCAACCATCACGATGCCGTCCTTGGTGCCGACGACCATGATGTTCAGCGTGCTCACCTTGCGCTCCGCATAGGTCGGATTGACGATGTAGTTGCCGTCGATCAGTCCAACGCGAACAGCGCCAACAGGCCCGTGGAACGGAATGTCGCTCAGCGCCAGCGCGCAGCTCGCTCCGTTGATGCCGAGCACATCAGGATCGTTCTCCTTGTCAGCCGAGTACACGAAAGCGACAACCTGCGTCTCGTTGCGGAAGGCCTCGGGGAACAAAGGACGGATAGGCCGGTCGATCTGGCGGCTGGTCAGGATCTCCTTCTCGCTCGGACGGCCTTCGCGCTTTATAAAGCCGCCGGGGATGCGTCCACCCGCATACGTGAACTCGCGATACTCGACCGTCAGCGGAAAGAAGTCGATTCCCTCCTTCGGGTCTGGCGAGGCCACAGCCGTTGCAAGAATTACGTTGTCGCCGCTCGACGTGAGGGCTGCGCCGGAGGCCTGCTTGGCCATCCGTCCGGTTTCAAATTTAATCTGCTTGCCGCCGGCAAGCTCTACTACGACATCTTCTTTCATCGTGTTCTTCCTCTTCTGTTTTTATCGTTTTGGGAACTTAGGGCGGGCCTCGCCGTCGCAATGCGACGCGATAAAAGCCCGAAAGGCGCAACCCCTCTGAGACGCTTCATGCGTCTTGAGCGGGCTGCGCCTGCTAATCTTTGGGATTCTCATGGTCAGCAGCACCCGCAACCGAATCCCGAAAGACTCTGAACGATGTCTGCAAACGATACTGGGCGGCCCAGGCAATCTTCCATGAAGGGTACTTGTATCTCCGGGAGGGGTGGAGGCTACTTGCGGATTCCGAGCTTCCCGATGACGTCGCGGTAGCGGTCCGCGTCGACCTTCTTCAGGTAGTCCAGAAGGCGGCGGCGCTTGCTCACCAGCATCAGAAGCCCGCGGCGCGAGCCATGGTCCTTCTTGTGCGTCTTGAAGTGCTCGGTGAGTTCGCCAATGCGCTCACTCAGAATCGCGATCTGGACTTCGGGACTTCCCGTGTCAGATTCGTGCGTGCGGAACTTCTCAATGATGTCTGTTTTCTTTACGGATGCCAACACAGCGAATGATGCTCCTGATCTTTTTCGTCTTCTCTATCTACTCTCGTAGTCTCCATAAAGGATAGCACCGCTTACCGCACACGGCAACGAAATGACCGCATTACCAGAGCCGTCGCACTCCGAATGAATCCAGCTTTTCGTCGTTGCTCAGCACGATCATGTCCTGCGACAGGGCCTGTGCAGCAATCATCCTGTCGAACGGATCGCCGTGGCTTCCCATTAGTCGCCCCGCCCGGAGAGCTACTTCCGTCTCAATCGTCATAAGCGTGTAACCCGCTCGGTCGATATCGCCCAGGAACTCGCGTTCAAAAATCTCGGCTTCGGGTAACTTTCCCAATCGCACCTTAGTAGCGATCTCCCAAGCCGAAGCGGCTGAGACAAATAACTCGTTGGAAGGATTTCGTACTGCCTGCAAAGCAGACGCGCTCAGTCTTTTAGGCTGGAGTACCGCCCAAAGCAGCGCATGCGTGTCGAAGAGCGCCCTCACATCAAGTCCTCACCAGTAAGGCCCATCTCTTCATCCGAGAGCGGTTCCCAGAAGGCGGGTCCCAGCTCAAATCCAGGCGTCTCCCTTACGCCGAGCCGCTTCTTCTCTTTCGGTTCAATCGCCTCCAGCCTCGCAACCGGAGTTTTGTCTTTCCCGGAAGTAATCACTACCGTCTCGCCGTTCTGCGCCTGCTTGATCAGTTTTGACAAACCAGTCTTTGCCTCAAAGATCGTCGCGCTCACCATAAAGTCCTCCTCAGCCTGCTAATTAATCTTAGCTAATCTAAGAGCCAAGCGCCAATCCCAAGTTTTCGCATTCTGAATCCTTCGTTCCATTCCCGAATCTCACTCCTAAGCAGCGAGTCCACCTGCCCGGAACGAGTACCACCCCAATGAGCCGCAGCTTCCCCGAACTGGCCTTCACCCCGCTGGTCAAGCAGCAGCAGGAGCTTCACAACAGCCGCCGTCAATACGCCCGCATGGAGCAGGCGCTCCAAACCTCCACCAACGCCCTCGGTCCCAACGAGCAGGCCTTCATCCGCCTCCGCGACAGCTTCTACATGGCCTCCGTCAGCGAGACAGGCTGGCCC
>Ga0209208_10007007_pt1 | contig 15435 bp, 14 predicted proteins | sample S1TSphfallax_3_FD_187694 | JGI IMG/M metagenome (GOLD analysis project Ga0209208, IMG submission 187694) | Host-associated microbial communities from peat moss isolated from Minnesota, USA - S1T2_Fd - Sphagnum fallax MG (SPAdes) (version 2) | ecosystem: Host-associated > Plants > Peat moss >...
TATTATGAAACATGCCCATTCATCATATGCACACACAATTACACAAATGTTACTAACAACTTGGGTCAAGTTGGTCTTGCACCCCCATTTTAAAGGCCATGGATCCAATTTATAGCTCTCCACCAACAAGATTGAGAAAGTTTCATTGGACCCTGGACCATGGATCCTCATCTAAAGTGGCCCTAAAGGCCATGGGGTCCAATTTATGGCTCTCAACCAATAAGATTTGAAATTTTTCATTGCACCCTAGTAAGACTATGGGGATCCTCATCTTAAGTGGCAAGGCCATGGATCCAAGTTATGGCTCTTGACCAACAAGATTGAAATTTTTCATTGGACCATGGACCATGCATGGATCTTCATCTAAAGTGGCCCTAAACTTATGGACCTCATCCAATAAGATTGAAGTTTTTCATTGGACCTTGGACCATGGATCCCTCATCTAAAGTTGTTCCAAAAATGGAACTCACAACAAATTCACACCAACAAAGAGTCTAAATTAAGAAATGTTGTATGAAGTTTCCAACACAAATGAAGTGGTAGGTATTTCCTCCCTGTACAGGCCAATAATATAATAATAAATAAATAATATAAAAGCCCAATTTCATTTAGAGCGTGGGAAATAAATGAATACGTAGTAGGGCAATAAATGCAGCACCCCCGCCATCTACGGCCCCCCATGAATTACACTACCCGTCCACATCGTGACCGTCCAATCTATCGCCAGCCTCGCCCCTTCGCTCTCGCCTCCGCGTTTGGTTTCGCCACTGCTCCTGTCTTCCACGCCGCCGCCGCTGCTCCTCCCACCACCTCTCTCTCTTTCTCTCGCACAATCGATCGCTCGTTTACTTCAATTTCCGATCCTCAAGAATCGGCCATGTTTGTTTTGAATTGCAGTTTTTGATTCACATTGCTTGCTGTGGTTTACCATGAACTGAGAAGGAGTTTCAAAAACAGAAATATGGAGCTGTTGTTGTTGCTTTTGGGTTGTCTGCAATATTGTCGTCGTCCTCCCTGTATCTGCAACATGAAGCTTTTCTTCCTTTTGTGTCTCCTTGTGTGCTCACAGTTTGTAATAACCGGCACACAAGCCCAAACCATCTCTGGCCCCATCAAGACTGTAGTTGTGCTTGTGATGGAGAATCGTTCCTTCGACCACATGCTTGGGTTTCTTAAGCTCTTGAACCCTGAGGTTGACGGTTTGACTGGCGATGAGACAAATCCGCTCCCCACTGCCACAGCTCCTTCCAATCTCATCACCATCTCTGACAATGCGGAGTTCGTGGACCCGGATCCTGGACATTCCTTCGAGGCTATCACTGAGCAAGTGTTTGGACCTGGAGGTACGCCCGTGGATCCTGCACCCATGGATGGCTTTGCAATCCAAGCAGAGACTGTGGTTGCAGGACTGTCTACGAGAGTGATGAGTGCCTTCCGTCCTGAAGTTATTCCCGTGCATACTGCCTTGGCGATGAACTTCGCTGTTTTTGATCGCTGGTACTCCTCTGTTCCGACTTCTACACAACCAAACCGTTTGTTTGTTCACTCCGCGACTTCTCATGGGTTGATGAGCAATCTGCAAACTGTGCTTGCCATGGGGTTGCCACAACAAACCATCATGGACGACATCGCGGATGCAGGGCTTTCGTTTGGAGTGTATTACCAGAACGTACCCACCACTCTCTTCTTCAGTAACATGCGGAAACTCAAGTACGTGAACAACTTCATGGACTACGATGCGCATTTCCATCTGGATGCTGCAATGGGGAATTTACCCAACTACGTGGTTGTGGAGCAACGGTACTATGATCTCGAGAGTGGACCTGCTAATGATGATCATCCCTCTCATGACATTGCTCAGGGACAAGCCTTGATCAAAGATGTTTATGAGACTCTGCGCGCAAGTCCTCAGTGGAATGAGCTGCTGCTGTTGATCACTTATGATGAGCATGGTGGTTTCTATGACCACGTGCCTACTCCACAGACTGGGATTCCAAATCCTGATGGCATCCTTGGTCCCGCTCCTGAGAATTTCAACTTTGACAGATTGGGTGTCCGAGTTCCTACCATTGCAGTGTCTCCTTGGATCAACCAAGGCACAGGTGAAGAAGAATCTCTGCTACATCTGATTAGGGTTTCTGATCATTTGAAACATCTCGGGAAACAATTAGTACTATGGTCAATTGAAGAATTTTTTGGGGTGCTTTTGAATTTCATGGTTGGGTCTTGATCTCTGAGAAGTTTTTGTATGTTTGTTTGATGTGTGGGGATGTGCAGTTGTGCATGAAGCAGTGGGTCCAACTGCAACATCCCACTTTGAACATTCCTCCATCCCAGCTACTGTGCGCAAGCTTTTCAACCTCCCGTCTCCCCCTTTGACAGCACGAGAGGCTTGGGCTGGTACCTTTGAAGACATTTTGTCTCAGAGAACTACTCCGCGGACTGATGCCCCAGGTCTGCACCAGGTTTCAATACCCCATGGATCTCACTACCCATGACTTCCAGTTCTGTAGGGTTTGAAGGTCTTCTCTTTCAGCTGTAGTTTCATATATTAGTGCTTATGATGTTCTGAGGCTGTCTTTCTCTGTTTTTTTGTGTGTGCAGCAACTCTGCCTTCCCCTCCTTGGTCACTACGACAAGCACCTGTAAATGAGCATGCATTGCTTACTGAATTTCAATCTGATCTGGTCAACCTTGCTTCAGCTCTGAATGGAGCTAGAGGCCACAAGACAACAACAACATCGGCAAGTGATTCCCAGCTTACAGTTGGAGAAGCAAATTTCTTTGTGGAGACTGCTGTGTCACGGTTCCTGCAGGCAGGCCGGGCACAGCTCAAAACTGGTGCTGATCCAGAGTCTTTGGTGAAGGCTGATTCATTGTCTCCTGTTGTCAGTACCCGAACCTAGATAGGTTTCTGTGTCACAACAATCTCCAAAGACAAACCTCCAAAGATAAAATCATGTAGTCCATCAAGAAACAAGCTTCAAGAGCACTAAAAGTCTCATGTTAGCATCTCTGCAATTTATGTCAACAGGATCTTAGGTCCTGTATGATTGACTACTAGAAATCCAAGAGACAGGTACTTTCATGAGGTCAGGGACAGTACCAGATGTCGGAATTGGAAGGTAGTCTATATTCAGCTTTGTGGCATTCCATTTGCGGTCATTGCAGCATACAAACAAATTTCTCTATTTACCGCAAAACCTTAAGTCTTGATCAGGAATGCTCACAATCTCTAGTACAGGTCAGATGTCTTGTCTGGTCACTTCTGCATGTACTGTGCAAAACTGTAATTCTAGACACTATTATAACATAGTTCTATGTGAAATTGTAACCCCATCATCAGCCTTGTCATCAGCCTTTGTGTCTCTTCAGAAGTGGCCTACAATGATGGCCTTGACACCTTTGACAACCAACCCACTGCTGTCTGCCTTTTGTTTTATTGTAATGCAACACAAGAATGCAGCAAAAAGTTTACTGCAAAAGCTGAGAAAATTGAAGCACACAAAGTAGCAAAACCATCTGCAAAACAGGAGCAAACTTTACACATGATGATATTTTTGAAGAAAATGCAAATAAGGAAGGAAAAAAATAGCATGTCAGTCCCTTCTTGCATTGCCATGAAGCAAACTTGGGTGGGTCTGCAAGGAATGATGGGTTTGGTGAAATCCTGATCTTCAGTCAGATCTCTCTCTCTTCCACATTCTACAAATCATAAAAGAGCCAGAAATGATTTCTGAAAAAAGCTTACAAGAGGTGCATGTAACCTGTTGTTGACTGTTTGCAGACATTTTCAGGGAGTATTCTGTAGATCGTCATTTTTCTTAATACAAATTCTCAGCAGGTTGAAGAATGTTACCAGGTGCAGCAATCCTTGATCCTTCTTGTTTTGCAACATAATTCATTTTAAGCATGGAAAGGAAGATGTGCTGTTCCATTACCCCCTACTACTTGATCTTGTAATGGGTCCGGAGTGCCTGATAAGACTCCAGAATTTGCTTGAACTTGACCTCGGCCTGTTTGTTGCCAGATTGATTATGGTCTGGGTGATACTCCTTAGCTCTGGCTCGAAACGCTGCTTTGATTTCTGCTCCTGAGTACTGTCTAGAGTGATTTGGATCTAGACCTAGCACTCCAAGGTGATGAGCAACTTTGGCCTGGCTCATGTAAAAAGAGCTGGATGCATAATCCGGTTTCTCATGAGTCCTCCACTGCTGCTGCTGCTGCTGATCCCTTGAACCTGCTTTCCAGTAGTCCTGTTCACCTGTCCATTCAAAGGGATTTGCCCCCCATGGGTTCCCACCTCCTCCCCACGGGTTGCCTTCCCATGGATGACCCTCCCATCGATGGCCATCCCATCGCCATTCCCATGTCATACCTGGATGCTGCTGCCATGGATCATTCGTTCTTTGCCACTGGTCAGATGTTCTGGCATAGGCTTCCCTGGCCCTTGCAAATGCTTCCTGCATCCGTCGTATACGCTCCTGCACATATATGACACACTAGGAGTATTAGCTTTGCAAACAGCAATTCTCATGTTACACAACAAACAGCAACAATCTCGTTGAGAAAGTATGAAGCAAAGCAAGGCAAGTGATCAGGGCAGGCAACACAACCCTCCGGAGCAGCTCATCTATATGTGCTTTGAAGGTCTGGCGCTGTGATTCTTGGGCAGCCCTGGAGTACTGTTGACTCCCTCCTCCTGTGCCAGAGCTACCAATTCCACCACCAGGCTGTGTGAGGCATTGCCCCATCCATCCCCACCAGAAAACAAGATTGTTCAGTTATGAGTTTTTCTCAAGCTGCATGCATGCTCCACATGAATCTGACTACTTAGTAGTGATCCAACAACATCCTCGCTGGACTCTTGAAGGCAGCCTGGAGAAGAACATGGGAAAGTTTTGATACCTGGCCAAATTCTTGTTCAAAGTTGAGAATGCGCCTGCGAAGAGAAACAATCTGCAATTGCTGCCTTGTTTCAGTAAAACTGACAAATGGGTTACAAAATCATCTGGGCTGGGGAACAAAATCAACAGAGGCAGCAGATGTACGTAGATGGGTTAGGAAGCAAGGCAGCAGATGATTTGGGTTAGGAGTCAAATCCTTCACACAATGGGTTGCATCGTCTGGGCCAGGGATCAAAATCAACAGAGGCAGCAGATGATCTGGGTTAGGAGTCAAATCCTTCACACAATGGGTTGCAAAATCTGGGCTGGGGACAAAATCAACAGAGGCAACAGATCTATATGGGTTAAGGAGTCAAATCCTTCAGGAGTTTCTGAGTTTGAATGTCTTGAATCCTGTTGTTACGACCAGATTAATTGACTATAGATTTTTGGGTATAAATTCACACACGACAAATTGCTTGCAGCGGTGCAACTATGGGCAAGAATCTGTCCTGCAGAACTTGAAAATAAAATTTTCTTCCCATTCTATTCAGTGAGAGAGAGAGAGAGAGAGAGAGAGAGAGAGAGAGGGGACATCTGGAGCACATACCGCAGCGGCGCCTAACAACACCCAGAACCAAAACCCTACTCCGCGTCGACTACTCACTTTCTTCTCACTCCCCAAGTTATCAGACTGTTGTTCCTTTCTCTGCTGCTCACGCTTCCTGTCCCTACGCCACCACATCGCGGCGTATTAAGCGACTAGCAGATCCTCAGACGGATCTCGATTGCAAACAGAAACAAAGTCCAGAAACAAAAAAAAAAACCCCCCACCACCCACCAACAATTTCTCAAAGTCCTGGAGAATCCAAATACAGTTCAGGCGCTCTGATCTCTCTCTCTCTCATGCACTGCAGATGATGCACAACAAGTGTCACGCAGTGGCAGCTAGGTACTAAAAACAAATGAAGAAAGATCGATTGATCGATCGACAGTGTGTTGTACATGTTGTCGCGCATGCAATTGTGGAGCATTCTTGCTTCTACTCCAATGATCAAACACGTACTCTAAATAGAAAAAGACCAGCACTTCTCGTTCTGATTCTCTCTACTACCTAGTTAGTAGTCTTAAGAGCCATCCCCGCCTGTGCTCAGTATTGTGACCCTGCAAAAATATTTCTCACATCCAAGTTTAGCTATTTACATTTTTGCAACCCCACCAGTAAGACTGAAACTGGGAACTACTAATAGCAAACCACCTGGACCAATCATTATGATCAACCAATCAAAAATACGGATCAGCATGAGATCATATTTATTACACTCTTCTCTAGCAGTGCACAGCGTTGCTGCCGTTTTGATCAGCCTCAGCAAACTGAGCAAATATGCAGGAGAAAAACCATTTCAAGAGCCAAACCGGCATATCTTGACTTCCCTTCACCAGATTTTAATGTGCAGGGTCACATACTGAGCACTAGTGGGGATACTCTAACTGCCATGATCTGAATTGATACATAGACTAGTACTGTCTGCGAATTTGGCGAGCCTTCCTTCCTTCTCGAGAGATTCTCCGTCTCATCATCATCCATCCCCTTGTCAGGCTTCTTCCTGTTATATGTCAACATCCTATCAAGTTACTTTTATGATGTTATTTTTATTCTAGATATTTGTGCTCTGTTTGCCTTCTTCCTAAGCACCTTAAACAACCTACTATTTCCATGAATGTGCCTTCCTAAGTACCTTGAATGACCTACTATTTCCAATTCATGATGGGAAAATGAATGCATTGCCCTTATTTATGATTTGTTATGCAAATGGATTTTTATTTTACTTTTGTAGAATATAAGAAATTATGGCCAACATAAGAAGATTATAAGAAGTTTGTGTTGACATTATAAAAAAATGAGAACCTTATATGTGTGTGTGTGAGCCAATTACAAAAATGATATGTGGATCCAAAACTAAACCATCTAAGTATTAAAAATGATGATGCATGCTAACTTTTTTTTTGTTGAGGGAAAAATCTTTTTAGAGAATTCATCATTACTAATGTCATGGGCTACACAATATGCAATTGGTGCTCAAGCAACCTTCAATGCATGTTGGTGTGTATGGAGTTGATGACCTTGCAATGCAATTAAAAACCACCTTCACAATGAACACCTCCTTTATGATGCCACAAAGCATATTCCATGCACGCAAAGATCAACTTTTGTGAAAGACATGAAAACTTGAAACTTTTGAAATAGGAACAAGACATTTTTGTAACTTACTAGCCATGTATCATTTTTCATTCATGGTTTTTAATCATTTTTTCCATTGTCACTTGCCACATTTTTTTGGATGTTTCATGCATCATGAGCTTTGGTACCCATACATCCCACAAGTGTTCAATGTATGCAACCTTGCCAGTTTGAACCACCGTGACAAGGTCATTGTCCTTTTCCACCTTTGACAAGGCCACACGAGGGATGGAGCCTATCCCTCACTTGGAGATGTTGAAGATTTTCATCAATTGCTCACTTATTTCACTAATGCAAATTTATGAATCTTTGGCACACACCGTGGTTCTAACATGAGGAAATCAAATTTAAATTGTAGCTTTGTGTTTTGTAAGATCAAGAATTTTTTATTCATTTCTCCTTTGGACAAAAACTAGATTGCAATAGATATAAACATTCATCACCTTGTGGTTCTCATGACACCTTGGCCCCTTGGCCCCTTGAAGGTCACACAAACTAACCAACTTTTATTGGAAGGTGGTGCACCTTATTCAAGAGTACTAAAAAAATCCACTTTGCCATGTAAGACATTGTGCAAATATCCACATTGAAATGAAATTTAGTTTCAACATGACATATTCATGTGTTATTACTAGTTTAGTATTAGGGATGATAAGTTGAGATGGTTTTTTTCATTAGTGAATCCTTAATAAATGGTTCATCTTAAGATTCATCTACATCCACACTTCAAATAAGTTCATGATATGTCAATTCCTAAATCCTAGGTGAAACATCTTGAATTGTATTACAATTATGAAATAACTAGGGTTACATTTTTAACAAATGTAAACATAATCAAAATGTGTAGATAATTAATACTTCATACATTTGTAGAAATAGCTACAACCATCTCTTTTGTAATTGTGACATGTCTTCAATATAAATACAACTTCAATTGGAAATACATTATAAATTGTAACTATGTTTTCAATTGTAATTGGCACCTTATTCATGATTATATTTTCATTTGTATTTGGCTCACTCTATGTAATTGTTGACAAAACTATTAAAGGCATGACCAAACTTGCACTAAGATGAAATGACATCATGTAAATATTGCATTCATTACCATGACATTAAACTTGATGTCATGGGAGTATTGCATTCATGAAAAAATGAAGAAAATAACATTATAAATATTGGGCATTGCATAAAAAAATTGGTTAAAAAAAATCTCATGCTCTTCTCACATGGAGAAGCAAGGTGGGGTAATGTTTTATGAAAAAAAAAAGCATTTAATGTCAATTGATGCAAAAAGTCCTACCATTCCTTGACAAAAAAACTCCCTATGCTTTAAGAACAAAATGAACAATAATGATGAAAGATGAAACAAACTACTTGCCTACCTTTGGAGTGGGACAATGATGGTTAGTCAAGCTCCTTGTTGCAAAACACTTAAAAGAAAATAACCTAACTATTTACTTGTAGAATGCAGTAGCAGTGGTGCCTAGCATGGGTGATGATGAGTTGCTACAAAATGTATCTTACAAAATGCATGGTGTGGGTGGCAATATTGGTGATTATTACCAAACAATTATTGCAAAACAAAAAAACATCATTTTAATATTTTTAAAAAGCAATATGTTGCCACATTGTTGCAAAATTACATCAACACAAAGAAAATGGGGGCAGTGTGTTTGTGGGTGCTAAGTCATTCTAACAAAGTTTTTGTCATCCTTCATGAAATTATATTATGATTTTTTTAAAAAATTTATGAAATTTTATTGAAAGCTTTCAACATTCAATGTGAAATTTTGTTTTTTTTTGGTTTTCATAATAGGTTTACAATAGTAAGGGTCTCTTCCATTATGTTGCTTTAATCATAGCACATTTGTGGTAGATAGATTGGTGAATGAACAATTAAGCTTTCATGGAGTGTGTATTCATTTTCCCATCATTTTTAGCCTAGGAGGTTTAAAAAGTCTAGGTAGCCTTTCACCTTGTGCCCCTACAACCATTTATACACCTTTGTTTGGGTTTGTAATGAACAAGAATCTCCCAAAGTAGGGGGGGGAAAAGAATAGTTTGACCTTTTGTGAACACATATTCTTTTGTGTTCAATTGAAATGCATCCTATAGGTGAACATGCCAAACTTCATGCACAAATAATATCCTTCCTATTACTAATCAATGTGACTTTATTCCAAAAAAACAATTTCATTTACAACAAAAACATTTATGCACAATTTGATTCTTGAACCTTTAATTTTGGCTCTCATTTCTTCCTTGTTGTAATGTTTTATTGCAATAGACTTGTGTGCTTTATGATTAACATGTTTTCAAAGGTGTGGTTATATACATGGTTTAGTTATTGATTTTGTTTGTGGAGTTTTGTAAATTTTTGGACCAATGAAATTTGATTTCACCTTAAACAAAGGAAGTTTATAAAAAATCCAAAATTTGCTTCAAACATTCATGTGTAAGATGCAAAAATGATTAAGTAAAACAAGTTATGGAAAAAAAGTCACTTGAATCCCCAATTACTTCCATTTACAACATGATCTTATTGGGTGCATATTAATACTCTATTTATCAAGCAAGGTAGTTTGTTTTGTTTGTCACATTGAGATCTCCCAAACCACAATGCTTCACATCATGCTCTTGGTATCTTTGAAAATCTTTCAATGAATAGAACTATCATCTCATGTAGGTTTGTATACCATGATGCTTCACATTGCGCTTTTGGTATCTTCGAAAAGCTCTCGATGAGTAGAAGTATCATCTCACACAAGGCCTTATATTGGTAATGAGTAGGGGTGCACCGACTTGATTTGAGATAGTTTGGAGCTATGGTGTGGAAGCTATCAATTATTTGAATCATTTTTCAAATGAAAATTAAATAAAATCAAAACTGAAAATTGTATTGGAATTTGGAAATGTTTTTGGTGTTATTGCAACGCCCTAGATGAGTCAAATTTAATAGAATTTATTTCACAATTTTCAAAGTTAAGGTGTGGAAGATATTGATTTTGGAGTGGATTTTCTTGTTGGAAATTCAAACAAATTGCAACAATTGGGTTTGGAAAGGAAAAACCACTTGAACCCTCATTGTGTTCACACTTGGGCCAATGGCACAAACAACATTAATGTTTAATTATCAGATCATTTTCACTAATATGTTGGTCCCCTTGTGGAATAGTTTGGCACATAATTAATAACATAATAATGTTAAAACAAAAACCTTGTAATGGGTGTTAACTTTTGAATGAATCATATAGTTGGGGCATCAAGGTCTTGATGACTTTTTAATAAAATTCAATTTGAAAATATGTTTGTGGAAATCCAACTCAACCATTTTATATTTTTTCAATCAATAATAATGGTTATTGTGGAGGTTAATTCTTAAATGTAGTTATTAAAAAATAACATGGAATGAACCTATATGAACTATATTAAAAAAAATGTTATATTTCAATAATTTGCAAAAAACAAATCAAATTTATTTGAAAAATGAGTTCATTTACAAAATTGGTGCCATACTTCTTTTAGTTTTTTTAATCAACATTTATAGTTAATGTTATAATTATTATTTCCATTTTGAAATATCTCCACATTTCACAATAACGATGTAGCCAACAATTTATACAATTGCACAATGTTGTGTCATCGAATGGTGAGCAATTTTTTGAAAATTGAAAATTGAAAAAAAAAAAAAAAAAAAAATATAAAAATTAAAAATTGAAAAAAAAAAAAAAAAACATTACTTTCAAGTTTAAACCCAAAAGATATATATATAATTAAGAAATTTTATCCCTTTTGATCACAATATATAGCACTTGCGAGTGAAAGCAATTATAACCCCATGACTAAAGAAAAAAAACTTTGTATTAATCCAAGGTTATTTAATGTCAATTCAAGAATCTCACAATAAAAGTAATGACTTTATTTGCATTTTATCTTCTTCTTTCTAAAAAGAGAATTAAATAAATAAAATTTCAAAATGAAGATAATGTAATGTATTATGACATAAAAGTATATGGTGTATTGCATAATGCATGACAAACAATTTATTTTAATTTTCAAAAAATTTAATAGTTTCAATTTGTCATTCTAAGTAGTACATATTTACCTAGAGCCCAAGTTTGTGATATCTAGATCTTTAGAAGGCAAGAAGCCACCACAACAAGAAAAAACTCCAAGACTTTAAAATCAATTTGACTACAAGTTAAAAATAAAACAAATTGATCTTTGTTGCCCATCATCATTTCAAGGCACACCCATCTTCAACAAATAATACCTACCACAAAAAGCAACTTGATGCCATTTATAAAAGCTTGTTTTCACACAGAGGCTAACCATGATCATGCCTTATCAAACCATCCTTGTTTTGACAAAAAAACAAAGGACAAAATAATATGATCAGATTTTTATCTTGCTAGAAAAACATTCTTTCCTTTCATTTCATGTTTGATCCCAAAAATCATTCTTTTAAAGGAACTTGAAAGGATTTGTCTTTCATGAAAAACACTTGAACACGAGATTCTAGTTACTTGTGTGAACCCACCCATCACCTAGGACCTCTTTAGTGAGGTTTTTGTGTTTGTAATAGCCAAAAAACAAAAAACTACCACATATGCAAATCCCTCTTCGTGGAATCATAGTGCTAAGGGCATCATAGTTGAGTTTAGGAATTAATTCTAGACATACATCAATGGTCGGCATATTAGGTGGGTCCATTGTTCCATTCATGGAAATCACGTCTAGCACTTGGATGAAACTTGTTGCACATGTCTTTGTCAATCCTAAAGAAGCCCAACAAACACAACATATAATGTGAAGCAAATAAAAAATTCAATTTGTTAGTTCTTTTTGTGCAACAACACAAAGTCAAATACCAAACTCTATGTCTAGAAACCATCCCTACCCCAACATTTAATAATCCCCAAAATGGATGGTTAAAGGAAAGAAAATCTACATTCAAACCAAAATCCTATGATTTGAATTCTCAATCTCCCATCTAAGCAGGACCAACATCTACTTATGAATTGCCAAGCCCTTATTGCAAGTAAACATCATACATTTTGTATATGTCTTTTTACATCAACAACTTTAGTTTCAAGTTTCAAGTTTTTCTATAAACAAACAATTGAACCTATTTTTATGACAAATTAATCATTTCAGCAAAATATGTTGGTATGATTAGCAGCACAAATGACTTGTGATGTTTTCAACAAACAATTGAACCAAAAGAATCAGACAAAAAAAACCATTGCTTATAAGCACAATAGAAAGACAAAAATATAAAATATAAAACATAGTAGGTTCACACCATAACCATGCCGAACATGGGCACACATGACAACTTGTAGAAACTCCTAAACATGGGGGGGACAAGGGTGCTGCTTGTGACAAAACAAGTTGAATGCACTCACCAAGGCCTCTTTCACCTTCAACACACCCACCCCAAACAAAACTTGAAAGCCATATCAAACTAAACTAGCAACAACTCCTTGTATTTTAAGCCACCAATGATTTTTTTTTTAATTACAAAAGAACCATTTTATCTCAAGGGATTAAACAATACACATAACAAAATTAAATTTGAACTTACCTTGTTGAATATTGGATAATCAAATAGTGGAGATGTTTTGTATTGGTTGTAGCCTTACTTGAACCAATTCAACTTGCTGCATCTCTAAAAAAATACATGATGTCAACAATTAGCTACAACAATATAAATTAATTGTAGTAGCTTGCAAGGTCGATTGATGGACAATGTAAAAGTTCTTATACAACTTAGAAGCTAGCTCAAAATCAAAGCTTGTTGTAGAGATAATTGGTTCAATGTTTATTTCTTCATGTCTATTTTTGTTTCTAAAATTTATGTCACTGGCTACCCAATCATATATTCAGAGCTGGACACATAACATGCAAATTCAAGCAAATTCACAAGCCATGAATGTCACAACCCTAACATTGGGTTTGTAACAAAATGTGAAGTGCAAGGGCCCATGAGGCCAAAAGTGTGTTCGATGCGAAACACACTTTCACAGATGGGGGAGAATGTAAGGGATGAAGCCTAATGACTCCCAAGTGCATTCCCACTTTGGGAGTTACATTCGTGTGGGAGTTACGAATGTTCAAAACCTTGGTTCGAAAGGAAAACAAGCACCAACTTAGGCCCCCATGATACTAGTAGAAAGGTCTTGAAGTGTAAATGCATAAAGTGCCCTCGCATTGTTCATTTAGACCTGATTTGCATGAGTTATGATCCCCCAAAAGGGCAGGAATCAAATTGGGAATTTGACTCCCAACCACAAATCCTTTGAAATTAGGAGTAAAATGCAGTCTGATTGGAACATGCTATAAACCATTGGAAATATTTTCAAAGGTTATAAAATATTTTCCTCACACTTTCAAAATAGATTTGTTTTGAGAAAGTTATGAGTGTCCAAAATTTTGGGACAACAAGAATCCCAGGGAAAAGTGACATTTGGATGTAGTTTCCGTGAAGAAACACAAAGTATACCATAGAGAAGGGAGTAGTGCCTCCTCCCAAAAGTTGCAGGTTGTGTGAAGCTTATGCTTGAAGTTGTCCTTATTAAGTCCATTACATGATTTCCATTCAACTTGCACTAACCACCCTCCTTTCTTGGTTGTGCATGTTGATATCATCTTGAATTCTTGCTTGTGAGTTCATCTTAGTCCCATCCCGAAGCTCTAGCATACCCTCCTACCCCCCAAGTGTTACGAGTTAGGGAATGTGCCCTAGCTCTCTTCTTCTTCTGTTGTTCATTCCGGGACCCACCTTTGGGTCCCTTGAAGAGTTTGGGGGTGCGTTTATGAAATTGTTTTGAGACTCCTTGGATGGTCAAATATTATTTTTGTCTACAAAGAGGGCTACTAAATAGCCCATCCAAAATCAATCAATCACTTGAATTGTGTCCTCAAAACCTAAATTGTTTTCCATTGTTAGAATTACCCTACACTAGAAGAAAAACATGTATTTTTGACTAATCTTTGTGACTAAATTTTACTCACAAGAGACATTTTGCAACTAAAATCCCTTTAGTCGTCTAAGACAAGTCGCATGTGATAAATTAGTCGCAAATGACAAAGGGTATTGTATGAAAAAAAGTCAACAAAACTTTCATCCTTTGACTTCATTATATATGTATTGTCACATGCGACTAAGATGCAACTATTTTGGTCACAATTGAGGGTAAATGATGTGCTGCCACGTGTCTTAATATTTGATTATTATTATTATTATTATATTGAAATAATCTATGATGTTTAATTCAAATACTTTGATGATATTATATTATGACACATGGCCCAATGTGAGTATGCCACGTGGCATTAATTTTTTAAAATAAAAATAAAAACATTAAATTGGTAGGTACCTAGGTAGGTACATAAATAGGTGCCCACAAACCTAGGCTACATACCAACCTACCTACTTAGGTAAAAAAATAGGTAGGTAGGTTCTACTTTCCTAGGTTAAATACTTATTCATATAGGTAGGTATTTAGGTAGGTAGGTACATAGGTCAACCGAGGTGGGTAGGTCAAACTAGGTACCTACCTAGCTAGGTAGATAAATAGGTTGGGAAGGTAAATACTTTTTAAATGTGCATAATTTGTTTTTTTGTTTTGGGTCGAGCCTTTTGGTTGGCTCATCCCATGTACACAATTTTTTTGATGTGGAATTAGATAACCACACCCTTTTGTTTATATAGTGTTCAAATTGGGAATGAAAAATAAACAATATGGGATAAGTTTTGAAGTTCCAACTTCTTCACAAACTAAGTTGTAATTTCAAAACATTCTTCATGCCTTATTTTCTTAGTTTTAAGAATTATAAACAATTCAAATACTAGATAATTAGATAATCATTTAATTAATAATGATTAAATTTACATATATTTAAATTATAAAATATATACTACAAATATTCAATATTCATTATCAATTACTTAATTAAGCAATAATTTTTTAATATTTAACAAACTAACTATCTAATTACTCACAAGTTATTAATACATAGCTCATAAATAATTAGATAACTAAAATAATTTAAAATAATTTATTATTTTTAGAATCTGATTGAATTATATATAATATGATTAATGTAAAACTAATTTAAAGATTTTAATTTAAAGATTAAAATCTTTAAATATTTTTGTTAAAATTATAAGTGATGAATTAACAATTGTCATTATAAAGTAAATTCTTACACGAATTTTTTAAAAATTATTATTCAACTAATTACATTACTTATTGTATAATTACATTTATTTTTGTAAGAATTATTATAAGTCAAGTA
>Ga0209208_10007009_pt1 | contig 15430 bp, 5 predicted proteins | sample S1TSphfallax_3_FD_187694 | JGI IMG/M metagenome (GOLD analysis project Ga0209208, IMG submission 187694) | Host-associated microbial communities from peat moss isolated from Minnesota, USA - S1T2_Fd - Sphagnum fallax MG (SPAdes) (version 2) | ecosystem: Host-associated > Plants > Peat moss >...
AAAATTCATTAAAAAACACTTGAACACTCAAATGTTATTCAAGAAACAATGATTATATCTAAAAATCTAAGCTTTAAATTACTATATAAAAAAGTTGGTATCATCCATTTTCTAAACTATCAAAATCAGCAATATCCTTTTGGTATAAGTAAGGTTGACTTCAAGGTTGTTTGACGCCCTTACCAAATGCCGAATGTCTTTCAAAAATTAATCATTGTTCAAAAAATCACTAGGTTGATATACCTACTAAAGTGGTACAATTGTCCTTATTAATCAATGCCAACAATTAATAAAATATTTTAATTAAGAAGTTTTGGACATTCATAATTTCTTCAAATTTAAAATATATATTAAATTGAGCATTTTAAATGTCCATTTTGTAAGCCTTGAAATGAACTTTCCAAACCCATATCAAGTGTTGCAATTGAATTATTTGGATTTTTTGAATCCTCAATAAAATAAAGATTGGTAGTTAATTTCAATAGGTTGTAATTACTTTTGTTAGGCATTTTATGTAGTTCTGAATTTATTTATGGTATTCATTTTCAATGGATTTTTTATTATTTTTTATACATATTTATGGTAGTTTTCAAATTGTGTTGTAAAAGTTTTTTTTGGTAGGTATTTTTGGTGGTTTTAAGATTATTTTCAATAGATACTTGTAGTTTTTTTCAGTAATTATTTTTAAAACTATTTTCCACATGTACTAAAAAATATCACTAAATTATTAATCAAAATGTTCCTTTTAACATTATCCTCCCTTTAGTTGGGATCATGTGCTCCTAAACTTAGACCAACAAATCCAAATAGAGTGAAGTTGAATGATTTGTTTATTAAAACATTGATTTGGGCATCAAATGCATAATTGATGTATTAGTGTTGGTCAAATCTTGATTTTTACAAGAACCATTGGCTCCAATTTAATTTTTTTCCACAAAATAGAGGGCTTCTAATATAAGGAATATTGCAACAAATTAAACCCAATGGTTCAAAGTCCAAAGTCAAAACAACTTGATTGTTAGTTTTTGAATCCAACAATTTTTAATTGGATAAAACCCATCAGTTTTAAGTTTAGTTCATGTTCAATTCTAAGTGTATTCCTAAATTGACCTAGAGCACAATGTGGCAATAAATTTTTTTTTCCTTTTATTATTGTTTAAAGGGTTTGCAAGAAGAAATCTTGTCTTTTTTCACTATCCAAATTCATTAGGTTTTTAGTGAAATTGGACAAAATTGATTAATATGCAACGTGCATGGTTTTGGTAAAAAAAGGACTAGTTGATTAGAACATTTTCAATGAAATGGTTTTAAGTTGTTTTGGACAATCACATGTTGCAATACATAATTTTTAATTTGAGAATTTTGACATGGATATATGAGGTTTTAAATTATTATGACATGGAATAAAGCGCAGCCTCATCCTATAAAATTTTCAGTTCTTTTTTCCCCCAAGATCATGGAGTCATAAATTGCATATACCAAAACATAATTACATGCCATGAAAAAAAAATTGATTTTAATTTTTTTCAAAATTTTTAATAAAAAAATTGACGTCATTAACCATGATATACATGTTCATATATTGCATTTATACAAAAGACATTGATGCATTCATCAAGCTTTGGACCCAAGACATCATGGAGGTGCACCATGATCTTAACCACCAAACCACTTTAAGACATTATTAATAAAAATAAAAAACTTTAACTTTATTATGTTTGGCATGAAATTGTTTAGGAAATTCGAATTTGAACATATTTTTTCTTTTTCAAAATTTATTCAAATAATATAAATGAAAACATGATTTTGAAACTTATTCAAAAACATGTTCAAAAAAATTGTTATAAATTTAAAATATAAAATATAAAATGTTAAAAAACACTCAAAATAACATGTCATGAATAAATTTACAAATTGTCTTTTGTTTAAATTGACCTACAATCTTTGTGAACTCAAGAATGTTATCATTAATTTTTTAACAATGTTATTTCCATTATGTAAAATATCTTTATTTTTTAAAAATTTGCAAATTTTTATTTTCCGCAATATGAGTAGGTACACAAATTTTTATTTATTTTTGCAATGTTGTTAAAATGGCAATCATCCATAAGAATATTTAGCCACATTTGGTTATAGACAAGTTGTGAAGTTAAAAAATTTGTTTAAATCCTTCAATATTATGGCCACCTACTATAATTTATTGTAAAGATTAACATTTTTTTTTAATTTGACAAAATTTGATTTGATTTTTTAAAAAAGTCCTTTGTTAATGTTGTTGTTTTTTTTAATTGGAAAAAATGACCAAAAAAAGAAATTTTAATTAAGTAATCAACATAACCATATAATTCTCAATAGCATATTTGTTTAACAACATGAATCATACACTAATACAAATGATTAATTATAAAAATTGAAAAAAATCACAATATGTATATATTATTGGTGTAAGATATATTTTAGCTTCATTTACTTTGGAGAAGTAAAAGTAACATAATTTGGTGAAGACATTAAATAGTTGGATTAAACCCCCTTTCCCAACGAACATTTTTTTTTGGTTTTGAATTTTCCTAACTTAATCATTCTTGTTGGGAAAAATGGAAAAAATGGAAAAATTTGTGCAAATTCAAGGAAAATTGTAAACATCAAAAAATTGAAATCACAATTTTGAAAGGAAAAAAGGTTGTTCATAATGAATTTTTTTAATTAATTCTAATAATTCCAACCTTAAACATAATTCCAACCTCAAATGTTTTTGAAATTTTTTAAGCTCAATCTTTGAAATCACTATAAACCTTATCCAAATTGTTTGAAAACATTAAAATAAATACTAATGATGTAACAAAAAAATTGGTGGAAAATTTCCAAAATTTTGTAAACAAAAAAAAGGGCATCAACATTTTTTTAAAAAAGAGTTTTAATTTAAAAACCAAATTCTAAATTAATTTTTTTTTAATGGTATAATTCTACAATGGTTTTTAAGACTCATAACCAAAACATATAAATATTTTAACAAATTTATACCTCCATATACATGTTCTACAGCTAAAACATGGTTAAATATTCTTGTGGATGATCTTGAAGGCACAAAAAAATTGAAAATAATAATAATGATAATAATCCTTCATTTATCTAATTTTTAAAATAAAAATTAAAAATTGACCTATAAATATTTAAACATAAACTTGTAACAAAACAAGCCCTAAGATTTTGATATATCATGTTTAACATATAAATAATAATAATAATAATTTCAAAATTTACAAAATAAAAAAACATTCATTTTTTGAAAGATTTTTTTTTTTCATGCACCAAGAAAGAAAAATGGGGAAAAATTAAAGATTATTTCTAAGGGTTTTTGGTGCGACATCATGAACATTTGTAATAATAAACTTGTCAATTATGCCTAAAAATTAGAGAAAAACATACATTCTAATTTACATAAATGTATAAGAATTTAATATATGATAAAATTGTAATTTAAAGGTTTACATGCATCCTAGACTTGACATGCATGAACATTTGATTTAATTATCAACTCATTCAAATATAAATGTGAGACTTGCTTAATTTTTATACATCTATTTCAAAAAGTTGTGGTGAATGTAAAATGCAATTTGTGAAAATAGATTTAACACATTTAAAGTGAATGATTCAAATCATGTGCAAATGTTGATAATTCAAAAGATGTGAAATTTTCATTAACATGTTCAAGTATAAATGTGAAGCATTAAATTGTTATGTGTGTTTTAATATATATTAATAAGTGCGATATGAAACATTTTTACAATGCTTTTAATAAGTTAAAAGTGGATGATTCAACTCATGTAAACATGTTGATAGTTCACAAAATATGAAAAAACTCACAAACCATTCAAGTATAATTGTGAAACATTGAGTTGCATGTGTTTGAATATATTTTAATAAGTGCAAAATGCAATTTGTGAGTAATGGTTTTAACATACTAAAAGTGAATGGTTTAACTCATGTACACATTTGATAATTGAAAAGATGTGAAATAAATCAATAATTTGTTATAATATAAATGTGAGGTTTTGAATTGTTACATTTGTTTTAATAAATTATGGTAAGTATAAAATGCTATTCATGAATAATAGTTTCAACATGTTAGAAGTTGATGGTTCAACTTGTGTACTATGTTGATAGTTGAAGAGATGTCAAAAAAATCATTAAACCATTATAAAGCATTGTGTAAATAAAGTTAAAGGTTATCCCAATTTTTACATCAGCAACTTGAAATTATTAAAAAATAAAATAAAATTCAAATTATACTTATAAATGTACAACATAATGAATGTAACAACTATGAAAAATATTGACCATTAATTAGTGCACCAAGCCACTTACAAACTTTAAAAAGCCAAATGTAGTTGATAATGATTATCACAAATGTATGTGATTGATAATTTTTTTGCAACAAACAATTTGTAATATTGGATGAAAAATGATGTGTTGCACCAACATAACCATAACATTTTAAGTACATGATTCAAGTTGAAGGATCTTTTAATTAAATCTCATTTCATAGTCCATGTGGCATGAGTTAATTGAATGTAGATAGAGTTAAATTGGATATACCAAAATTCCTGCAATGATAAGATTCAAAAGAAAAACACATAAGAGAGGGGAACATGAAAAGAAAAGGAATATGTAGATTAACAAATGAAAGCTTTCAAAGTTTATGACTTTGAAAACAAAACATGCTTTAAAAATTCCTTACTTAAAATTAAATAGCTCCTTGTGGAATAATTGTGATGATCCCAAATGATGGAACTTTTTTAAAAATATTTTTCATTAAATAGCCTTAGTTCATTTTAAGATATGTTCAAATAGTAAATTTTGTTTTTAGAAATAAAAATTTTTAGAAAGGAAAAAGGAGTGGGGGGGGGGGTAATTTTTTTAATTTATAGGTTGCAACATGTTGAATATGAAAAAGGAGGGGAAAGACAATCAAGTATAGTAATGAAAAGTGCATATTAATTATCACAACATGTGTGATAACATGGTAGTTGGGTATTTTAAACCCTGTAAACTTGCAAGGTTCAAATATGGTGAACCATGTTTCATATTTTGACCCTAGACCTTACTAGATTATGGTGAAACAAGGGCTAAGACCTACAAGCCCAAATCCAAACCCAGATCTAACCCCTTAATTGGGTTCTACTAGGTTATATTCAAGTTCAGATCTTATAGAGATCCATTTGACCCCCAAGTTAGGTCTTATGTTGAGTTCTAAACCGTGAAGATCCACAAAGTTGGGTTTAAATATCCAAATGCAAATCTAAACTTTGACCTAACCGACATTAGTTTAATTTGTACCATGATCTACATGTTGGTAATTCCATCACAAATGGTATCCCTTGAGGTCTCCATGGTTGTGATGTTTTCTCATCTTCTTTTATTGGTGATAAGTGTACCAAGTTTTGCCAAATAGGTGAAATAGATAGATATAGTCCTTCATCCTTAACATTTATAAACTTTTCCAAATGTTGACAAATGTCCTTTTCAATCTATCTTCTAGTGGGGCTACAAAATGGAAAACCTCTTGACCTTTCAATGATTCTATTTCTTCTCATTCATTCAATGGATCTACAATTCAATAAACTCAATTTTAAGAATGTGAAAGTTTTCATATTCTTAATCTTGATGTTTTCTATCTAACACGATGGTGCATGACACTTTTCACTTGTAAGGTATATAGCTTTCACATGTGAAATGGGTGAAAATTGATCACATTAAACCATATCTACCATAAGTAGTGTTTTATTTTGTCCATGTTGATTCCTTATAAGTTGTTCTTGAACATGTTCATCATGCAAACTAATTATGTCACATACGTCCAATTTGAGCTTCAATATGGAAGCAAAAGGAAGACGTTATTGCATTTAGTGATCTTTTTTGTCAAGATGATGTATGAAATGGATAAGTGCAATAATTGCTACCTTATCAATTCTACAACTATTTTAAAGTATTGACAAGTACTTTCAATACTTTAAAAACCTATTTTAATGGGCATTTTAAATTTCTTTTGTTATAATAGTTGTAATATAACTATTTTTATAGTTATTTTTGACAATTTTAGAATATTTTCGTTTTTTGTGGTAATTTAAAACTATTTTCAGCAGGTATTTTTGCAAATATTTTAATGATATTTTAATAGCTATTTCTAACAAATACTCAATATCACTAAAATATTAATCAAAAAGTTCTTTAACGTGTGCCATACATACCATTGTGGTTCAACATTATTTAAAAGGGATTGTTAAAATAAGATTTAGAAATAAGTATTATCAAAACTTTAGAGAATTAAACTCCCAACCTATTGGGAAAGAATGAATATCACAATCACTATATTACCATTTTTTGCTTCATAAATATTTATTTTTAAAATTTGAAATCTTGGAATATTTAAACAAAGAAGTTAGACCTATATATATATATATAAACAGTTTTATACCAATTGTGAATGGTGAATAATTTATAAACCATTTAATATGAATAATTTTATAATATTTCATACCTTGTGTTTCTAAACCACTTTCCATGGTTAGTCATGTAATTGGATGTTTTAGAATATTTACTATATGTTGTTACTAAGTAAAACACTCAATATAATAGTTTATATATCTTCCAATGGATCCACTAAAATTGAGTGTTTTACTTTTAGCCAAGATTTCTAGTGTGAGGTCACATAATAAACCAATGGAGATGTTTTAAGTTCACCATTTCAAACCATGTTTTGAGCTTATTTTTCAACCATGCAAACGTTTTCAAAATTGCCCCTTGCAATGAATAAAATATCAACATATGATATTAAAATTTTATAATATTTCCTTTTACCACAAAAGGATATATTATAATCATAGTTATTATGTTTTAAATATTGATTAAAAATATATTTCATCAATTTTTTTTGTATCAGACCTTAGGGCCTGCTTTAATCCACGTAACTTTGAATATTGGATGAGAATAACCTTTTGATTGTTCTATAAAAACATCATCTTTTGATTCTCTATTTAAAAAGATTATTTTTACATTCATATATGATGTTTCCCAATTATTTCTAGTTGTTATGGATGACATGGTTGCCCATTTTTCCATGGGGGTGAATGTTTCATCATATTTATCCCTTCTAAATGTTCAAAACTCCTTTACTATTAACCTAGTTTTGTATTAAGTTCTCCCCCATCAATTCTTGGTTTAACCTTTTAAACCCATTTTATAATAATGGACATTTGCCAAGAGACGAATCTACTAGGTCCATGCAATTTTTTATAATAAAGTTCATTTCTTTCTCCATTTCCTTTATCTGTGACTTTGACTTAATGGCATCATGAATTTTTGATCTAATTCATCATTTTTAGTTTACAAAGCATTGGCAATATTTGTGAAAAAAATCTTTATATTTTATGGGAAATTTCTTGAACAAGAAGACTTCTTCAATTGTAAATTTTCACTTGATGATATTTTTGTTGGTTCAACTTCAATAAGATATTAAAGGTGAATGTTGATGTTGGAGTCCTCATGTTTGATAACCTCTTTTGTTTGAACATGGGTTGGTTCATTTTGTGAACCTTGTGGGGAACTTGCATTTGAACTTTTTATCTATGCATTGGACCGTTCTTATGTTGCATTTGATCTAGAAGAAATGTTGGGTCTTGATGTTGATGTGGTGGTGTAGAACTTTCCCCCTTTAATATTGACAATGTTGCTCCCATGAGAATGGTGGATTCATCACAAGCAACATATGTTGAAGTCCAAATGCTAGCAACATGTTGATCAAAACAAACATCTCATGATGTGAACACTTTTTTAATGGTCAAATTGTAAAATTTGTCACCATATGCTATTTCATTGAAACCCATAAGAACACACATGCAACTCTAAGGCAATAGCTTATTCCTAAGTGGTTAATTAGTGCATGGTTGAGGTGTTTGGCATAACCATTTTTGTTGAGGTGTATGGTTCATAGTATTTCACGCTTGATCACATGGGCACAACAACATTATTCAAACTTGGTGGATATGTATTCACCACCTTTGTCATTTTGGAGAACTTTGATTATACAACCATTATTTTGCTTACTAAAAGCTTCGTCCTTACTATGTAGGATATATATATATATATATATATATATGGTATCGTGCTTGGAACAAACTATTAGAACTTCTTCAAGTTTTTCTCATGTTATTGGAAATTTATTATCCTTGTTTCTTCCTTGAGTAACTTGGTTTCAAGATGTACGAAACTTGAAGGAAACTCACATGTAAACAATTGATTGAACAACAATGTAATACTTTGGTAACAAGGAGGTCAAGATTACATCTACATGTTCTTTATTTGGAATGGTATATTCAACATTTGCAAATTGGATGATGATGTGTTTGACTTCCTTTAAGAAGTCATCCTTTTTATTTTTACTTTGGTAAGTCATAGATTATACAAGTAATGTTTGAAAGGGAGGCACCTTCTTACAATTTTAGTTCCACAATTTTTTTCCAACATCTCCTAAATTTCTATAGGGTTAATCATTTCACCAATATGATGGTAAACACAATGTTTTGCAAATGCGTTAATCCAATGAACAAACTTTTCATTTTTCTATGATGACAATATGTTGAATTCTTTTGAAATTTTTTTGTTTGCGCCATTAGTTACCCTTGATGATAAATTGTTATCATTGTTCTTCCATTAGGTATATTCTAAGTGAAAGCAAAATAATGTGGATTAAAAAAAACATCACAAAGTCATTTTAACAAATTTCAAACCTTCAATTGTATATGTATGCAAATAATGGAATGGGATTCATATCAATAATGATTTTAGGCATCAAAATAAAATATTAAAAAAATCATGGAAAAATTCAATTCATAAGGGACTTTTATAAGTATTACAAATCTTCAACAGAGTTTCCAAAATGCACCAAATGAACTTATCAAATGCACCACAAGATGTATCTATAACCAATAATTTGAGTGTATATAATGGATATATGAATGCGGCATAAGATTGAATTGAACATGTTTTTTCTTTTTGGTTTTAACTATTTTTTCACCTAAAGAAGGTGAGTTCGTAGGAAGTCCTTTTCATGATTATAACATTTGGAGTGTTTTTTTGATAAATCATTAAAAAAAAGATATTAAAGCTATCCACGCTAATTTATTATTAATGTCCCATTGATTTCTCTTTGACATCCATTTCTTCTCAACATATCTAAAATTGGCCAATAATCCTTTATATTCTTTTTCATTATGGACTTTCATCATGTGTCATTTTTGTTTCACCCTAATGTGCTTTCACCTTTCCAAACTTTACTTATACGAAAAATATTTTTCATTCTAAACTTACAAACACCATAGTTGAAGAATCCCTCCTATTGATGAGATTCTAGTAGTATTGGATCTCCATAAGCCATGGCCCTAATAGGTAGATGTGATTTTATCCATCTTTACACTTGTAGATATGATTATAGAAAATAGTTGTCTCACTAGTTACTATTTTATAACAAGAAAAAAATAAATCCCATTTTGATACCATGTAAAATAAAAGAGTTTGTGGACGTTAGAATGTGGAATACAAGGAATCCAAAGAAAGGAACATGATTGAACTCCTAAGTATAATCCTAAGTTAATTAAATGAAAAAAAAGTCTCCTAAATCAACATCGAAATCATAGCTTAATCAATGCCATAAGAGTGTCATAAGAATGTGAACCCAAAGTTTAGCTAGAAAGGTGTTAATGAGATTAAAGTCCAAAGGTTTGGTTACATTTGTTTTGAAGATAGTTACCCATCTAACTATAATGGAAACAAATCAAAATTTACCTACTCAACTAATATTAATTTCACATTTACAACAATACATATGTGGTTCTTGGCGCACTAAGGTGGTATCAAAAATGGCACATGCGGAGTCCATAGTTTCTTCTTTTTGAATTTTGAATTCAAATGTTTAATGTTTTGGCAATGTAAAATTGTCCATTTGAAAGTAGGAAACAAGTGGGATCCTTAAAACTTAAACTTACAAGTTTCAAAATTATGACACATGTTTCAATTTGATCAACTAGGGGAAAAGTTAGAAGCAAAAACATGGGTAATTTCAATTTTTATAATTGGCCATTGTTATCTAGGGTAATAATGTCCTTTTTAACAAAACAACAATCTTCAATTTTTCCATTTAATAAATCATGGACTTTATAGACTATTGGGAATCTTACATAATCTTGATAAATTAAAATAGTAAACTTACTTGTAAGCCCTTATTTTAACATTACAATACCTTCTCAATCATACTAGGAAAAAAAAAAACATTTCACACATGTTTATTATGTAATAAAAATCCATAAATGTTTTTTATGGATTGTGACAAAATACGTTACATCAATTAAAAAGTCCACCTTGTAATGAAATGATGGCATTTTATTTTCAAAATTTCAAATTTGATATTAAAAAAAAAGATTAATTAAATGGGTCCCTTCTATACATTTGAATGATATCCCAACACATATTGTACCAAACTTAAAGGTAACCCCCCCAAAAATGCTTTTGTGACACCAAAAAATGGAGACCTTAATATGCCAAGACCCATGCCATTTGTATGTAACCCATCATGTTATCCTCTTCCAACATTTTGACAATCATTTCATAGGTGGGTTAAGTAATCATATGCTCCTTTCACTTTTAGTTTAATCAATTCAACTTGTAACAAACATCACCAATGAAGGATGCACATGCATTGTGAATCAACAATGGGAACAATTGATTAGACTTTGGAACATCCTTTGGTCAAATTGTTTACCACCCTAGTATGATGATTGACCCTAACTAGTATATCATGTTATTAGGTGGGATGGGATGATTATGTGATACATAAGTAATTTAGGTGTCCTATTTAGGCAAATTTTCATGTTTTTTCCTAGGTGGGACATGTAGCCATTTGTTGGTTCGATGATTTTAGTTGTGTTTGGTTTTGCTTGTAATGTGAATTAATATGGAAAACATGCAAATCATCACATTCCTTGGTGGATCCAAAGTACATAACTTGATAACTTTGATGTCTTTGATACCAAGTTTAAGCATGAAATGCCTTTATATTGCAAAAGATATTTTTTCAAAGAATTGGATGGTTGTTGGTTTGCCAATTTACAATGTCGAACCATGCCCTTTTGAAGTTATGACGTGGCATTCTCCATGTGGAATTCCACCTACATCTTCTTACATCATGAAAGTGTAAACTTTTTTTCTTCAAAAAACGAATGTAACTCCAATTGTTATGTACTATATGGGTAGGGTTGGTTCTTTTAGGAACACAATGGTCTTGGTATTATGAACCATTGTTTTGTTAGGTGGTAATGGGTTATAGTAGTGCATGTTCTAAAAAAAAATTTGTTTTTTTATTGGTGATTCATATATCAAGAGCAAGTGTTTTCATTGAAATTTCACATTACAAGTGAAACACACAAAAAGAATGTTCAAATGGCTACTTATTCCACATATGAAAAGTCTTGGAAAATTGCATGAATAGCACACCCAATTTGCTTACCTAGGTATATGACCACACAAATCCAAAATATGAGAGAAAACAATTTGTTTAATTTCAACAATGAAAAACTTCAAAGGACTAATATATGGGTGAATTTTTGGAATTTATTGTATGGTCATCCTTAAACAATTCCAAAACAATTCCCACTTACCTCATTTTCAAGCCTAACTATCTTTTTTTTTCCTATTAAATTTCCTAATAATTATCTCACTCCTTTCTCCCACCCACCAATAAGAATGAAAAAACAAATTAACACATGCCTTTTCATGTTCATGACATTTTTATTAATTCAAATTAGATTAAATTCAAGATTGACATAAATAATGATGAACTATTGAAAACCATAGATGGGAACATAAAAAAAGAAAAAAAATAGTTGATCGTCATTGGTAGTGCAAAGCAACACAAAGCCCAAGTTAATTATAATATGACATTTTGAACTAGGCAAGGATGAGATTTGATAAGTTCAATTTAGAGAATTTAACTTTAGTTGATTACTTATTATTAAGCTTGAAGATTTTTACAAGAAATATGAATTGTGTAATTGATTTGAACTTGAGTTTTGTCAATATAAACAATCTTAATTTCATGACTTACTTAAGACATACATGAATCAACAACATACATCAAAATTAAAGTCTGGGATTATAGTAGTTATGAATGTTGGATGGTTATTAGAAACATGAATCGACCCCTGAAGGTTATCAAGGCGGTTCTTAAGATTCATAACAATAGTTTATAAAAATCAAATATTCAGTCTTGATAAATAACCATGGTTCTCAACATCTTGAAAAATCAAATAACTGACCATAAACCACTGGTTCTTTCATTAAAATGCACAATTCTTCAAGGTTTTTGAAATAACCAGAATCAGCAATTCCTTGAATTTTATTTTTCAAAAGAACCAAAAACTGGTGGTTTGCTAAATCTGGAATATTATTAAAAATAACTCAGGTGGGTTTTTTTTTTAGAATTTAAAATTTAAAATTTAAAATTCAAATAATTGCACAACGTCAATAATTACTAAAATGCGATACCCATAGTTGAAGGGATCGCAAACTCACCATGGCCAAAGGTTTGCAATCCCTTCAAACCGACTTGCAAGCCCTATGAACATAAGTTGATGAAACTTGTTCCATGTGGGTAGTAGTGGTCATGAAATTTTGTCATTCCCGAATTCATACATACTTCTTCAAGTTGATGAAACTTGGTCATGAAAATTTTGTCATTCCTGAATTGATAGATACTTCTAGTTGATGAAACTTGTTCCATGTGGGTAGTGGTCATGAAATTTTGTCATTCCCGAATTCATACATACTTCTTCTAGTTGATGAAACTTGTTCCATGTGGGGTAGAGGTCATCAAAATTTGTCATTCTTGAATTGATACATACTTCTTCTAGTCGATGAAACTTGGTTATGAAATTTTGTCCTTCTTGAATTGATACATACTTTTTTCTAGTTGATGAAACTTGTTCCATGTGGGTAGTGGTCATGGAAATTTGTCATTCTTGAATTGATACATACTTCTTCTAGTTGATGAAACTTGGTCACGAAACTTTGTCCTTCTTGAATTATTCAATCACACATACTTCTAATTGATGAAACTTGGTCATGAAAATTTTGTCATTCCTGAATTCATACATGCTTCTTCGAGGTTGAAGAAACTTGTTCCGCGTGTTTGTGTGTGTGTGTGAGTGGTCAATGCAAATTTGTCATGCCTGAATTCATACATACTTCTAGTTGATAGTTGACACCGTACCTCACTCAAAGTCAATGGCAGGATAATGCCATTTCTTACCTTAAGAAAGACAAGAATAAATGTCAACCCAAAACATGAAGCTTCTTATATCCCGATGGTCTTGTTGTTGTTGTTGTGCTGGTGGACCGTACATTAAAAAGCACACAACAAGTTAGTCTGAAACTTAAAAGAGTTGAAAAAAAAAAAGGCCATGCACAACAGCTATGCCTTTTCCTATAGAATCTTGACAAAGAGAACACTACTGCAAAGAGACTAATCTGGGTCCAACCCAAAAGTGCAACAAGCTACTTGCAAACTTAAAAGACAAAAAAAAAAGCATATGTCGTAAATTATGCAAACGGTACATAACTTTTCCTCAACCTTGGCAAAGAGAGTTGAGACTGATGCAACGAGGTCAAACCATGGTCACATGCTATTAGCAATTTGTAAGTTACGAAGGGACGTGTTCTAGAACAACATAACTTACTATACTTAAAGTAACTTTCTATTTTGGCAACATTTTTTCTCTCAACAACATCTAGTGTACAATCTCACTTATTCTCCAAGTTTTGTGTTGCACATGTTGGGGTGCATACCTCACCCCGAGTGCCTTACCAAAACACAATGGCCAAGGGCTTAACCATTCCATCATAGGATGTTAGTTGGTAACCCAATAAGCTGAAAGGGAAAATGGGGGCTAGGCACCTATGTTGTTTGAGGCTCTATGTTCAACACAAAAACCAACCTTCTCCAATGGGTTCACTTGCCTACCCACCCACATAATACACACTCACAACCAAGGTTAACTTACCTTTGGTTAACTTAGTTTTATGGATGAACATGGTTCATCCACAACTAATAGATGGTGCACTAGTGAGTAGCTAGCTGGGTCACATTTAATTAAATCCCCCAAATTGTGCTGCCACACATTTAATAGTAAGTGACTAATTTGCCCTAAATGTAGTTGTGGTTCTGACACAAGTATGTAGTTAAAAAAATTGCCTAATTTCTATTTTCAGAAAATGAGAAATCTAAGGGCTGTGAAGGGCCTATGTGAAGATGATCTAAGGGTGGTCACCATTCTAGGTTTTCATGGAGGTGTTTGTTTGTGGCTCATCAAGCTTTTTGGGGTGTGTTGTTTTTAATAAAAAAAATTGTCCTTAAATTTGTCCTAAGAAAATGTGCATTTATTTGGTAGCCTCCCCGCCCCTCCCCTTTTGTTTTAGGACAATGGGTCAATAAAAAAAATCATTAATTATGGAACCCAACATGCTTGTATTTAATTTCCATGTTCACTTTTGTGGATTTATAGGTTAGTTAATGTAGTGGCCTTGCCCTAAATTAAGAAGAAGGTATTGTGTGAGCCTCTACAATATCTTTGAGTGGCTAAATTAACCTAACCCACTAACCTTTAGCAATGGGTAGTTACTTGTAGGGGTTAGATAGTAGACAAACAAAAAGCTCAAGTTAAATTTTAGGGTTTAAATTTTTGGTTTAAATTTCAAATGACCTACTTATGTATATTTTGCAAATCCATCAACCATCATTTGGGTCATTGAAAATTAGGTACTAAAAGATCAAGACAAAATTGCCATTTTTTGAGTCAAATTTTAGCACATATCTTAGTGGATTTTTGTCACATTTTTTTTCTTCTTCAATATGGGTTGTGAGTTGTGAGGTCATTCATGAGATTGTAGGTGCAAATTCTAACCATACCCTCTTTGGAATCACACCTTGCCAAAACAAATAATTTTTTTGAATAATTTTATAGCAAAAGATAATTAATTAATTTTTTGTTTCACCATCCTTATGTTCAATTTTCCTACCACCTCAAAGTCCCTACACAACTTTAATTTGATTTAAACTGAATTGAGTTCAAATACATTGTTTGGAATTTAAATTAATTTTAATTTAATTCGACAATTGAAGCAAGAGTCAAATTCAATTTTTAAAAAATGGGATGCAAATTGGTGGAGAACATATTGAAATTTTAGTCTAGAATTTCCAAGGGACAACCATGACTTATAGAAGTTAAAGTTGTCCTACCTAAACTAATTCCAATAAATATTTGTCATTGGAATTATTACACACATAAATTAAGCGAAAAAAAAATTTTGAATTTGTTTTGCACTT
>Ga0209208_10007010_pt1 | contig 15429 bp, 18 predicted proteins | sample S1TSphfallax_3_FD_187694 | JGI IMG/M metagenome (GOLD analysis project Ga0209208, IMG submission 187694) | Host-associated microbial communities from peat moss isolated from Minnesota, USA - S1T2_Fd - Sphagnum fallax MG (SPAdes) (version 2) | ecosystem: Host-associated > Plants > Peat moss >...
TTTAGTCTTTGTTTTTTTGGTGGGTGTCAAGGATTTTTGAGGATTGTTTCTGATGGTGCTTATTAGATTCAAAGCTTTAAATGAGTCTTTCTGGAGGAGAGAGAGAGAGAGAGGAGAGAGGTACAGAGAGACAGACACAGACACAGAGAAAAACAGACAAACAGACAGACAGAGAGGGAATGGGAGGTCAAGTCTTTGAACTCAAAACTGAATATGTTTCTTCAGGTAGGCTTGGGGGAAGAAGAAGAAGATGATGATGATGATGATGATGACGATGATGAAGTGTTCTGTTTTGTGAGCTGAAGCTTTTTTCTCTCTTTCTTTTGTTTTCTTTTTTTGGGTTCGAGTCTGTTGTCTTTTGTTGAGCAAGAAAAAGAATTTTAATTTGGAGTAGTGATCAGAAAAAGAGTTTGATGTTGTTCAGTGTGTTCATGAGCTTCAGCGCTGTGGATTTGGTGAAGAAGAACAAAGAAGAAGAACAAAGAACAAAGAACAGCAGCAGTGGTGGGATTGAAAAGATTGAAACTCTTCTTCTTCGGACAACAGCACTCGAAGTTCTCAAATCTTGTCAGTGACGACTTCTTCTTCTTCTTCTGTGAGCTTCGTCCCTTCTTCCTCTCCCTTATTACATTCGCCTCTGTGTCCGTCTTCTATTGACGAGATAAAAACCCTCAAGCTCTCCAGTGTGTGGAGTAACATCTGCTTTGCTTTTTTCCTGATTCTTCTTAAGGTTTTTCTAAACAAATCATGCATGGAGGACAGGACCGAAAAAGAAACAGAACAAAACAAAGAAAACTCTGCCACTTGTCTTTGTAGAGTTTGCATATTCAAGCTTTTAGAAACAGAGCTTCACAACCACCTGTATGATCTTTTTCTCTTTGTGGTCCTGGGTTAGGTGAGAGGTTAGAGATGAAACTTTCAGGTCAAAGACTGTGGTGCTAGACGTGTAGGACATGCCATTTCCATGGCAGTGGAAGCGTAGGACATGCCATTTCCATGTTAGCTGAAGTGTAGGGCATGCCATTTCTATGGCAGCGAAAGTGTAGGACATGCCATCTCCATGGCATGGATTAACAGGAAGTTTGTGAAAACAGAAAGCTATAGCTCGGAGCTTCCTTCTAATTGCGCGGAGTCGAAGTTGCAGAAGTGAGTGGAGAAGGAAGCATTCAAGGTAAGGCTGAAATAAGCCCACAACACATTCAGCAAAAAACGCTGAAAGCAGTGATGTTGATGTGCAGAAAAAGATGAGCTATGTCTGGGTCATACAACAATGTGATTGATTGTGCATGTTTTCTCATTTGATTTGCTTCCATGAAGAAAGAGCATGTCTCTCTCAATTGCAGCAGTCTCTGATCGTGCAAAGTGGGTGTACAGACACAAGCGAAGCAAATGCACAGAGAGAGAGAGAGAGAGAGAGAGAGAGATGTGTACTCAGAGAGTATACACACCAGAACCTGAACTGACAAATGCTTCACTGGAGACAGGTGTGGATAGGAAGAAGAAAAAGGAGGATTCTTGTGGTGTGGATGAGACCTGCTTGCAAGAGTTAAAAAGAGGATGGAGGCGCACATTGGTTTCTGATTTTCAAGGGGGTGATAATGGTCTGGAGATGGTAGTAGGGTTAGCAAACTATCACATGCTTGTTTATAGGGATAGGCAGATGTGAGGAAAACAGAAACCCAAAACTGCCCCCACATATATGAGGAGAAGGAGCCGATGGAGGAGGTGGGTGACAACCTGCTAATATATTATGAGCTTATGTATTGGAGTCAAGGTGACAAGGGAACCTGAAAGTGTTTGAATACATATCTATTCCCTTTTTGTCTCAGTCGGAAGTTTAAGACTGAAGTTCAGAAAGGGGCTTTCCTCCAACATCCAAGTGTTTCTGGAAATTTTGGGAGTGGGTTAGGCTGGATACTACAACTACAGGTGCAATTATTGCAGGGGATTATGGCAATGGACAGTAATAGACATTTCAGTAGAATGGGAGATAAAATGCAGGTTGTGAGCAAAGGATTTGACATCGAGGCCAGTCTGATAAGCTTGTTCTGTGGTTGTGCATCAACACAGACTTGTCTTGTATGACCTAAAAACACTGGTCTGGAGGAGGCCCAAGATTGTTTTTCATGCTGGACATTGTTTGGGCTCTCAAGTTTGATGTAGAGTAGACAGCCAGAAGAAGGTGAAAGATGAACATATCCAGGACTTTGTTTGGATGGTCATCACCACATATCCAACCACTGACCCCTGTGTCTGAAGTTTCAGAGCCGCCAGAATCACCATCACCATATGTTGATATTGGCCTGGATGTTGGAGAACAGGTCAGTGTGTTCTCCCTGGTTAGGTCTTGCTTCTTGTTTGCTCTCACATGACTTATCAAGCCAGTGTACTCCAATAGAGAAATACCAGGCACTCAAAATTTCTGATTTGTTTTCTTTGGCACTGGAATATTCTTCACATACACTTGAATTTCTAATTATTTTTCGCCAGGAATCCTCATGTGCAATTGTGCAGTTGCAGATACAACAAGGCTCTGCCCAAGAACAGGTGGAGGAAAAAGATCCACTGCCCCCACCAGCGGTACCATTTGTTCGCCTGTTTGCCTATGCAGATGCATATGACTGGCTGCTGATGACAGTGGGGACTATGGCAGCAATTGTGCATGGAGCTGCGCTCCCAGTGTATTTGTTCTTTTTGGGGAAAATCATCAACTTATTTGCACTCTATCAACGGGACTTGAATGTCGATGGCCAGCATCATCTCTCTTCTGGTTCATATCAAAACCTGGCTGATGAGCTTTCCAAGGCACTTTTTCTTCCCCAGTCTTTCACACACCTATGATTTTGCTAGCAATTTATTTTGTCATCCAGTCATTTTCTTAATAGGAAGCTTTTCAAGGTTCCTGAGGACATAGTTGAGCAATTTTTCAGCTTTTTCTGTGGTCAGAGTTTTAACAGAAAATCGCTCTCCATTTGTGAAAGTGCACTGCCACAATCTATTTTCAGTTCTGCAAAAAAAATCATCCTTGAAGGTGCTAATGGGTTTTGTCTCAATTGCAGCATGCACTTTACATAATTTATATTGCTGCTGCTGTCTTCATTGCCGGATGGTTAGGTCAGTTCCCTTGACCTGATTTGGACAGCAACACTCTTCAATAAATACCCGAATGGGTCCATTGCTAAGTCATGGATGCTTTTCTGGTTCCATTCTGAATTGTCCAGTGCCCTATCCACTGAGAATTTGATGAAACTGCAAGTTTTGTTAACTATGCAGAGTCTGATCAAGAAGCATATCTTCATGTAAACCCTAAATGGGAGATCAAGTAAATGAGAGACTAATATTGCAAATGCTTCTTGAAAGACTACTTGTAAGAGTGTTGTCTCAAGCTTGTGACCATGCCAAACAGTGAAACTGTTCAGGACCATTTGCAATATGTGGTACTTCAAGAAATATATTAGTGCAATTATGGGTGGGCAATTTCAAAGGTTTGGAAGTCTCAAATGGAGAGGATTGATTCGTTTTTCATGAGCTGACATGAAGAGATTGTGCATTCAGAGGTGGCGTGTTGGCTATATACGGGAGAGCGGCAATCAGCAGTCATCCGTTCCAGAGGTGTACAGATACTACTGAAACAGGATCTAGGCTACTTCGATCGTTTTGCTGGATCAGGAGTCTTTGTGAGCCAAATCTCGAGTGATGTTCTTTCTGTGCACCACACCCTGAGTGAAAAGGTGAACTTGAAATTTCAGACACATGCAAGTTATTATTCACTCAAAATGAAAGTTTTGTTGTTGTTGAATTCTCTTCATTCAACCCCTGTGTGAAGCTAGTACATAGAATTTGGAATTATGAAGAAAACATCCAAGCTTAATATTCACATTGCATCGAGGTTAAGTCCCACATTTCAAGGATTCCAGCATTGCATTGTATTGGTAGTGAATATGTCAAAGAGTCATCAACAAGCAGTTTAGGAAGGCAATGCTGCTGTCTGAGTCTCAAGAAGGTTTTCAACAAATTTGACTCTAGTCAAGTTTCAGGTTAACTGTTCTGCTAAATCCATGTTTGAGTTGCCAGCAGCTGGAGCCTTTTAATGAGGCACCTTGTTGTGTCTCTTGATGGCCTGCTAATGTGATGCTTCATGTTTAACTTACTTGGACATTGGTGAGGCACTGCTCTAAAAGCATGTATCTGTCCGTGGGTGTTTACATAGCACAGGTAGGCAATTATGTACACAATATGGCAACATTTGTAGGGGGCCTCACAATAGGATTTATCAGCTGCTGGCCAATTGCCCTCTTAACACTCAGCACGGCACCATTAATTCTGACGGCAGGCTGTGTGTCAAATGGCTTCCTCACCCGCCTTGCCGAACATGTCCAAGAGACCTACTCTGAAGCTGCAGTTATTGCTGAGCAGGTTTATCATTTCACATATTCTTTTATCTTTTATCTTTAGTCTTCAGTCCTCTTCCATCCCCCTAAGCTCCTTGGTCTTCTTTTGTGTCCGTGTCGCTGTATTTAGACACACTGATTATTGCTTCTGTGTAAATCCTGTACTTGGATTCCAGCTTCTCAGCTGGCCAGTGCTGTCCATTTGCCATACCCTCTTGTAGTGGTTTTGTGTTATCCATTATCCAGTTTTGCTTGATGCTAGTGCCCTGTTTGTCCTTGAGCTTACAATTCTTGTTTACACTGGTCAGGGGTGTTTTTACTACTGACTGCTGTTGTTGTTGAAGACCTAACAAGATGTGTGCCACATGCAGGCTCTATTGTATGTGCGTACAGTGTATGCATTTGCAAATGAGACAATTGTGAAATATGCATATGCCAATGCACTTCAATCAACACTGCAGTATGGGGTCCAGATAAGTTTAGTCCAAGGGCTTGGACTTGGTTTCATTTATGGCATCGCAATCTGCTCCTGTGCTCTGCAACTGTGGGTTGGCCGGATTCTGATTATCCATCACAAAGCAAATGGGGGACAAATTTTTGTTGCTATCTTTGCCATCATTCTGAGTGGCTTGTAAGTATTCTTCTCTATTCCGTCCTTGGCTTCTAATACCAAGTCTTTCTAGAATCTTAAACCCCGCCTTCTCCTGGAATTTCTTAATCATGTTCTTTTCTCACATGTGCAAACTTCTGTTTACATACTGAGAGCTTTGTTTCACATGGAGCAGAGGTCTCAACCAGGCAGCAACAAATTTTCAAGCTTTTGAGCAGGGAAGAATTTCTGCGTACAGACTGTTTGAAGTGCTGAGCCAGAAATGTGAATCAAATAACAATGACATGGAGGGAACAAAGATACTGACAGAAGTGCAGGGAACTATTGAGCTTCGTAATGTTTACTTTAGCTACCCATCTCGGCCAGATGTGCCAGTGTTGAGTGGCCTATATCTCACCCTCCCAGCCCGGAAGACCCTTGCTCTTGCTGGCAGCAATGGTTCTGGCAAAAGTAGCGTCATTGCTCTAATTGAGCGCTTTTATGACCCAACACTCGGTGCGAGAATTGCTCACAAAACTCTGATGTGGGATGCTTTTTTTTTTTCATCTGCAGTTTAAGATCTATTTGTTGCTCCAAATGATGGCAACATGAGGTTGATAGCCATCAGGTGGCTGCTGTGTGATTCTTAATTTGTAAACTAGGTTCACTTACAGAGATTATAGGCATTTCATTTTGTTCTTATCTATAGTCCTTCTATGGGGCAGTTCTGATCATGCAGAAGAGATGACCAACATGTATGATTGCTTGGGAACTTAGTTTTAACATACTTCTACACTCCATGTTGGGACTCATTTGTAAGACATGTTGGTTGTGAGATTCAGGTGAAGTTTTGTTGGATGGGGAGAATTTACGTAATCTGCAAGTGGAGTGGCTACGGGGCCAAATAGGAATGGTCAGCCAGGAACCAGCCCTGTTTGGTGGAAGCATAATGGACAACATTCTGTATGGGCGTGAGGCAACCTTGGATGAGGTTGAGGAGGCGGCTAAAATTGCACATGCCCACACTTTTATCAGCTCCCTCCCAAATGGTTATGATTCCAAGGTACCTGATTCTCACACAATGGCCTAAAACCTCAGTTAGAGTTTTGGAGAACAGGCAGAGGATAATTTCAAGTAATGAACGAATTGGAAATCACAGGGCTAGTGTGAGACACATGAAGGCACAGCACAGATTGAACACCAGATGAAACAATATTTCTTGAATTTGACATGTATCTTGCACCTTGCAGGATTTGAACCCACAACCACTTTGCAAGGTGGCTAGATCCCCAACTACTAGGCTACTACTGGTGGATGCTTTAGAAGTCATGATAGAAAGTCTGTTGACCAAACATTTCAGATGATTTTGTGTTTGAACCTCTAGATTGGCGACAGTCGGTTGGTGTTTTCAGAAGAACGGAAGTTGAAAATTGCAATTGCCCGAGCTGTTCTCAAAAATCCAAGCATCCTTCTACTGGACGAAGCCACTGGCAGCCTTGATATGGAAGCAGAAAGGAGTGTTCAAGAGGCCCTTGATATTCTCATGTTGGGCCGATCCACAATTGTCATAGCACACCGGCTCACAAGTATTCGGAATGCAGATATTATTGCCGTTCTAGAGGAGGGACAATTGGTTGAAATGGGGACACATGATGAGTTGATGAGAGTTGACGGGGCTTATGCTGACCTAATCCGGCTACAAGATACTGCAAAGCAACCAAGAAGGTCATTCTTTACATTTAATTGTGCATATTCTGACATCTTTGCACCTGTGAACATTGTATTGGTGCACATGCTTCTGAATTGGGTTTATGGTTTAGCAGCCCTGCATGACATGGAAGGAGATCCAGATGTGGACACTGCTATTGATCCATTATAGTCAACTGAGCACTGTTGAAAATCTCTCTGTACCAGTTGCTTGTAGTGCAGGAGTCTATGGGATTTTGATATGGGGAAGATTGTGTAAGGCCATCATAATGGGGTTGGAGATTGTCTGCAACCCATAGGGCAGTAACCTAAGGAAGACACCCTTGTTGGGTTTGTTGATGCACTGCTTCTTATACCCTAAGAGATTGGTGTTTTGATGTCCATGTCTTCTGAACTGTGGAATATTTTTGGCAGACCCCCTCCTCGAATGTTTGTACCACCTCCACCGCAGGAAAGTGTTTCCCCAAATTACAGTAAACCATCGTCACCTCGCCTGGCTAAATCACCTTCCCTCAAGAAGAACAATGGAGCACGGGGACTAAATGGCTTGGATCAACTGCCAGAATCACCACCTCTGTTGGCAAGCCCTCCTTTGGCTGACATAAATTTGATGGAAAATGGTGATGGAATGGAACTCCAGGACATGAGACCCGAACCTGTCATGAAGCGTCGTGACAGTTTTGAGAAAGCATACTTGGAATTGCTCCCACGTATTGACATTCAGCACCAACGACAGCCTTCAAACTCTAATGCTTCTGCTCCAGAGTCTCCAGTATCACCACTTTTGGTGACTGACCCTTTGGATGAGCGTTCACATTCAAAGACCTTTAGCCGATCCCTTTCTCAGAATACTGATTTACATCTGCGCCCTGACAGGGTAGAAAGTGGACATATCCCATCAATGCAGCGATTGGCAACACTTAGTTTACCAGAATGGTTCTGTGCTTTGCTGGGCAGTGTTGGAGCTGCTCTGTTTGGATCCTTCAACCCTCTTTTTGCTTTGTTACTGGTTCAGGTGGCCGAGACATATTACTACTCAGCTGATAGGATCATGGGGCATGAGATATCCAAGTGGTGTCTTATAGTCACAGGAATGGGCGTGGCAACAGTTATCTTAAATTTCTTGCAGCAATTCTACTTTGGTATCATGGGTGAGAAAATGACTGAGCGTATCCGACGCCTCATGTTTTCAGGTAAAATCCGAACTTTTTAACACATCCCCTGGGAGGAGTCACTTACACAAATAACAGTTAGACATTTGTATGTTTGATCCAATAACAGTCCATCATTACTAGTGGAGACATAGGGTGGTGGTGGTGTTGTACTGTGTAATATACCAGTTTCCATGCTCTCTTTGTGTTGACAACCTTAAGTCTTTGAGCAACAGTTCCTCACTGAGCTCACTGAGTTGCTGAGTAATTGTTGTTGTCTTATTCCATACAGCAATCCTGCGAAATGAGGTTGGATGGTTTGATTTGGAGGAGAACAGTGCAGATGTATTGTCCATGCGGTTGGCGAATGATGCAACATATGTAAGAGCTACATTTAGTAATCGCTTGTCAGTTTTCATTCAGGATTTAGCCGCCGTTTTAGTTGCGCTGGCTGTTGCTCTTGCAATGCAATGGCGGTTTGGTCTTGTGGCGCTGGCCACCGTTCCCTTGTTCGTATTTGCTTCTGTCACACAGGTACTCCCTTTCTCTGGCACTCAGAATAAATGTTGCTCTGCTGCTGTTGTTTGTAATGCGTAGAGTTTTGAGAGCAGAGAAATGCCCTATGTTATGTGATGGATTCAAATGTGAGAATCAGATTATGAAAGGGAGATGATAAGAGAAGATGTTGCACACAAAACTTGATCAAAGAAAAATTCCCATGATATCTGATTTTGGTGGGTTTGACTGTTGCAGCAAATTTGGAATGCAGGATTTTTGGGCCCTAGTTGGGATATGAAAGGGGCCCACAAGAGTGCAAGAAGGGTTCTGGAAGATGCAGTGGCCAACATGCACACAGTGATATCGTTTTCAGGAGGAGGAAAAGTGCTGGATCTTTACCATCAAGAGCTGAAGAGACCTTTGCGGCAAAGTCTAGTACGGGGCCAAGTGTGTGGAATTGCTTTTGGGACTTCCCAATTTTTCTTGTTTGCTTGCAATGCCTTCCTTCTCTGGTATGGCTCGCTCACACTCAGAAGACAACATGGGACAAGTTTTCCAAACTTTCTGAAAGCATTTTTGGTGTTCACATTCACCACATTTGCACTTGTTGAAGCTTTTGGCCTTGGACCGTCTGTTGTGAAGAGGCGGAAATCGGTGGCATCTGTCTTTAATATCATTGATCGCCAATCAAAGATGGAGACTGATGATGTGGGCTTGAAGCCCCCACATATCTTGGGCCGGATTGAATTCCGAGATGTTGACTTCAGGTAGGGGAAGCTGTAGCCCATACGCATTCCAATCAATTCCAGTTTTTCTTGTGCAATTGATTTGCAAAGAGTTTATAGTGAACTGAAGGAAGAAAACTGAAAGTACCTACAAGTCCTGCCCCTTAAAACGGCAAACTAATTCAGGTACTAATATTCCTTCAGCTTTTTTGATGAGATTGACCATATTTGTGGTGTGGCGAGTGTGCAGGTATCCAACAGAGCTAGATGTTCCTGTACTGACAAACTTCAATCTCAAAGTGGAGTCTGGCCAAACAGTTGCTATTGTTGGAACAGCAGGTTCTGGGAAAAGCACTGTTCTTGCTCTTCTGGAGCGTTTTTATGAGCCTCTGACTGGACAGGTGATGTTGGATGGCAATAACATAAAAGCACTCAATCTTCGCTGGCTGCGGAGTCACATAGGGCTTGTACAACAGGAGCCAGTCCTTTTCTCAACCTCAATCCGGGATAATATCATCTATGGAAGGCACAATGCAACAGAGGCAGAAATCACAGAAGCATCGAGGATTGCAAATGCCCACCACTTCATTAGCTCACTGCCACATGGGTATGATACACATATTGGAATGAATGGGTTAAACTTAACAGCAAGTCAGCGTTTACGAATTGCCATTGCACGGGTGGTTTTGAAAAATGCCCCAATCCTGCTCCTTGATGAGCCAACAAATTCGTTGGAGGCAGATGCAAGCAGGGTTGTGCAAGAAGCATTTGAACAGCTGATTATGGGAAATAGATCCACTGTTGTAATTGCCCACCGCCTGGCATTGCTGAGGCGTGTTGACCGTGTTGCCATGTTACATGATGGGCAAATTTTGGAAGAAGGGACTCATGACGAGTTGATGAACAAATGTGGGCCATATGCGAGACTAATGCAACCTCAGTTCAGTAGATCACTGAAACAACATCGCACAAACTTGTAACTGTCTCCCCCCAACACAGGCTTCACCTGAAATCTGATTCTCAATGTGCAGTTGGTCCCATCTTCATTCATCAACAAATAAGGTAAGTAGGTGAAGCATATCCAATGCGATTCAACTCCGACCCTCCCTTGGGCCCCTTTCTGGGCCTCCCAGAGGCATTTGTAAAAAAAAAACCCATCGTACATGAAGGATGAGTTGTGTCTGCATTCTAGGGTCTTTTGTTTTTAGTGCGCAGGGGTTAGGTTAGGGCTCACATTTTAGGGGGTTAGGGTAACACACACTGGGAAAGAAATGGTTCAAATTATGCATTCATGTAATCATTTTAGGAAATTTGCAATCCTGGGTATATGATGGGCGGACCTAGCTCAGTGCAGTAACAACACCACCTTTCAGAAATTTGAGGCTTTTTAAGAGAGGCCTAAGGTTTGCATCTTATCTAGAGCTGTAAAGAGTGTTCAAAGAATGGTCAGACCGAAAGTATTAGCAAATTATGAAAGATTGTGTCCACCCAAATTGACAAAACAAAAACATTTACTGGACAGAAAGAGACTTTAGGTATATTTAGGAGTGGGATTTGTCTCTTTTGGGTAACCCTTTGCTGACAGACTGACTTCTTCAGACGGGGTCAATTTATCAATGTTTTGGGGAGATATCTCTATCATAGAGAAACAAAGCCCCTGATTTTCTGTCTTGGGTCTTCTTCCTAGTGCCAGCATGGGTTTTAGGGCATGAGGTTTACACCAGATTTGGGTGCATACACACCCCCACCCCCTGTGTGGATCAGCAGGCCATGATGATTGGCCCAGGTGGTAACATTTAATTTGTCTCACTTTTATACTGTTTCAATTTTGCTTGTTAATGGGTAGGAATGGGGAAACAATTTAACACTATTGTTGCATGTGATTGAACCCAAATAGGCGGTGTGGCTTGACCTGCTCTCTAAATGTGCATGTCTCCTCTCTGCTTTGTTCTATATTTCAGTACATGCCATGAATGGTAATCTTCTAGTTGTGGCTCATGTTTTGATAAATGCCTGATGCACACCATGTCCTTCCTAGCACCCATGTATGGATGGTAGTAGTGAGTACCATAGTAGCTAGTATAGGACCAACTTCAACACATTATGTGTGTCCTATAGAGCACTGTTGAATATTTCAAAAGATTCTCTAGTTTCCTTCACAAAATTTTGTTCTTTGCATTTATTTTTGGTTGAAATTTTCAACATTTATACAAGTATAAGTATCGATTATTACAGTTGAAGCTGCCAAGGTACTAAGGTAGGTATATAGGTACCCTATACCTTACTAGAGAAATGTTCCAACATGGCAAGTCACTCTGCCTTGCAACCCTTCTTCCAATAGCAACAGCTTGCTTCTTCTTCAAATCACAAAATTCTTTCCTTACCTTTCCTTGCACCCCAAACATCACACAAAACACAACTCACAAAAAGAAAGGGCTAGAGTGAACCACCAGCACCCGTGTGTGCACCATCCACCGGATGGATGTCCATTACAACTGAGTTGTGCATGAACATCAACTGAGTTAATATCTAGTTTCACCTTGGTAACCCATTCTGTTAGAAGTTCATATCTATCTATGTCTATAATATTTTAGGTGTCTGTCTCTCCGGTCGTCCTCCTTGGGGGTAAGGGGGTTAGGGTTAGCACACCCTTCATAAATGTGTTTTTCTGATTACCTTTCTCACGGAACGGACCTCTTCACCTATCTCCCCCCTTCAACACAACAACTCTTTGTTAAACCAACGAGAAGCTACATTCACGACATGTAGCTGTTTAAAACAGAATGCTTCTTTGAAATAAATACGGTTTAAAGAAACCAAAGGACTTCACAGTGTCCGAAGGTCACGGGTACCCACATATATATATATATAGGTAGAAAAACAGGTGACCACTTGGTTCTTTGGGTATATGACCTTTGGTTCCCAGTTCTCAAAACCCCCACCCACAAACCAAACTGGGGGGTCAAAAAATTCCAAAAACTCACCCCCACCTCCAAACCGGGGGTCAATGAAATCCAAAAACCTGCTCTGCATCCAACCCACCCTTGGAAAAACAGGTGAGGTTCTTTGAAAGAAAACCGGATTTCTCAGAATCAGAAAATCGAGGTTCTCTTAATGAAATTCAGAAATACGTGGAATTAAAAACCCGAGGTTCTTTGTCTAAAAACCTGATTTGGTGGAATTATTTGCCAAAAAACTAGATGTGTAATTTTTTTTTAAAACTAGAGGTTTTTAATTTTGAGGGTTTGAGCATTTGAGCTTTTGCTTGAGCTTTGTGATGCGCACTACTTTTTTCCATCACCACACTGCACAACCTTCTTAATCCCAATGAGGACAAGGATGCCACCATTTTTCGTTTTCCATATTGCGTTTACTCATCACTCTAGATGGCACTAGCAGGCTTGCAAAGTGACAAGGAGGAGGAAGGTGATTTTCTTTTTCAAAAAACAAATTTACATTTCTTTTAGTCGATTATTCATCGTTGTTGTTTTGTGTTTAGTGGTTTGTTATGTCCCATTTGTTGCCCTCATTTCCCTTCTTCCAAGAGCTCAAGAGCTCAAGCTTTGAGTATTCTTTGCAGGTCTTTGGTCTTTGCTAGTTTGTTTCATCACAGCAATTCGCCTTTGCAACGAGGACTACTACAACCTACCACTTTTCCTTCTACTATCTACTACAATGGCATCATCTTCACTTGTTAATGCAAATGCTAGTGCTAACACACTTGGATCTAATGCACTTTGTGTTGTTGTTGGAATGACGGCAGGTTACGGCAATAACAGCAACGTGTTGAACAACTTGGCAACATAACCATATAGCAATGTTGGTGAGGAGGATCTTTTGGATCAGGAGGTATTGTTGGAAACCATGAAGAAACAGTTGGTTTGTTGGAAACCTCACGAAAGGACTTCGCCCACTTGGACATTCGTCAAGATAAATGACAATAAGCAAGTTGATTTGAAGCAATCTCAAGTTGTGCAATGCATTGTTTGCCATAGAAAAATAGTAGGCCTCGAAATTTTGGCCTTGTGCACAAAGGTGCCACAAAGGCCTCATTGCTTATAATAAATGCAATGGCATATCAGCCCATGAGAAAGCATGTGGAGCAAGACCATGCTTCTTTGCAAATAGTTCTTTGGAAAGTAAAAAATTAAAAAACCCGAATTGTTTAGTTCTCTAAAATGGGAATTTTTAATCAACTATAGAACCATCCAGTTTTTTCAATTTCTGATTTTTTTTAAACCCAGAACCAGCGGTTCTTCCAGAAAGCCAAAAATCGCACAACACTAGTAACCACCATGGTTGGGTAGGGAACTGGAACCCAATAGAAAATTGGTTCTTGACCACTCACCTTGGTAACCCATTCTATAAGAAGTATGTTTTAACTATAGGCAAATAGGTAGGAAAATAGGTGACTACTAAATACATAAATGGTTTATATTTTATACATAGGTAAGGGCTACATTTATGTACTTACTAGCAACACATTACCATTTGAGGGTTGTTAGTAAGTAGGCAATAAAAGATAATACAATTGAGGTAGCCATCATGGTTAGGTAGGGAGCTAGAACCCAACATATAAATGTTTCTTGACCACTCACCTTGGTAACCCATCTTATAAAAAGTAGGTCCTAAATTCAGGTAGATAGGTAAAAGAATAGGTGACTATTAAATAAGTAGATGGTTTATACTAGTTTTGGATGGATATCAATTTTTTCTTAATATATGTCAAATTTGGTTTTTTAAATGATTTTTAAAAAATGAGTTGGATTTATTTTTTAATAGTTATAACATTTATCAAGGATATCACATTTAAAAAATCAAAATCTAGATTTCACATTTTTGGATATCCTAAAAAATAATATCTATCAAATATTCAAGGCAGTTCACATAGTCCAAATAACAACATTCAAAAAAATAAATTACAAAACCTATATATAAATGGATGAAATTAAATGTTCGCAAGTTCATATCCCTTTATCTCATCTTTGTATTTTTCTAGTTCTTTTTCTAAAGAAGCACTGGTTCAATCAACTCTATCAAATTAGAAGATGAAAAACAACCCACTCTAGCATCATTTGCCCAATTCTTGTTTATTTAATTAACTTATCTAAATTATCTATTTGTAACTTACATTTCTTCAAATTCATCATTATTTCAGCCAAAAAAAAAATCTCAATGTATTAATTTAAATTTGGATTTGAAATACATTTTGGATTATATTTTCATTTCCACTGGAGCCTTCCATTTTTCACACGATGTTCAACAAGGTCAAGGGTGAAAAAACTCAAAGAAAAAAAATGTTTTGCACACAAATGTCTCGGTCTAAGGTTTAGGGTGAAATATGGATGCTTAAAAACAACTAATGCAAACATTTGTAACATTTACAACATTTACAAACAAAAATAAAACCCATTTTTCATTATACAAATGATGTGCAAAAAGTCACTTTAATGCACAATATGTCTTGTAAAAAACCTACACAAGAAAAGATTTTTAAAAATTTAAACATGACATTAAATAAAATCATAACAACAAACTAGAAACCAAAAAAAAAAATTAGAACAAACAAAGAAAAGAGAAAAAAACAAAAAAATGGAAAAACATTTACCTCATAAAAACTTATTGTCAATTGTCATCAAGAAAAGCTTCAAACTCAAAACCCTAATCTACAAAATGTGAAAAGGAATAGTACCAACTTTAATAACATGAAGAGAAGGCACAACAACAACAATGTGAAAAAAGCCATAATAAAACACACAAAAATACTTGAAATATGTAATATTACAAAAAAAAAAAAAAAAAAAAAAAAAAAAAAAAAAAAAAAAAAAAAAAAAAAAAAAAAAAAAATATAAAATTAAAAAAAAAAAAAAAAAACAATGAAAAATAATAATAACAATAGTAACAATGAAAGGAAATACTAGTAATGTGAAGAGCAATATCAACAATGCAAAGTGAATCAATAGTAATAGTTTGAAGGGAAATAACATTAACATAAAAGAAAGCCACAATAACATGAAGATAATCAACATTAGCATGAAGGGAAACAATAATGTGAAAAAAAAATGTCAAAGGAAATGGTAATAGTAATGAAGGGAAGCATCAATAATGTGAAATGGTGATGATGATGTGTAACAATAAAAATGTGAAACGAATTAGTGGGAATGGCATAAAAGGAAACAAAAAAACATCAACATGCACCAATGTGATGTGTGAAAGGAAGCGAACGACAAAGAAAAACGAACACAAGAAGACCAATAAATAATGGGGCCTAAATGTGAGTTCAAGCCCCTTCATAATTTACCAATGTGATGCATAGTGTTTGAAGCCTACTACCTCAAACCTTCAAACTAGTTTTTTTTTTTTTTTTA
>Ga0209208_10007012_pt1 | contig 15429 bp, 13 predicted proteins | sample S1TSphfallax_3_FD_187694 | JGI IMG/M metagenome (GOLD analysis project Ga0209208, IMG submission 187694) | Host-associated microbial communities from peat moss isolated from Minnesota, USA - S1T2_Fd - Sphagnum fallax MG (SPAdes) (version 2) | ecosystem: Host-associated > Plants > Peat moss >...
GTACTCTTGGTCAGAAGACATATGATAGTTCTTACATTTTCTTCTTCTTTTCCTCTTTGCCAGCTAAAAGGATAAAAAAAACCCTTCTAATCCCCATGTCCTCACATTATGCCAAGAAAAAGAAAGCCAATGCTCCACACTGCAGAATCATTCAGCCAACTGGGGAGCAGAAGATGAGCTTAATTTGACAAAGAAATGAATCCAGACAAACATCGAAAGAAATCATATCATTCTGAGGTATGCATAATTGCACAAAACCAGACTATTCCTACCATCAGTGCATGCTCCAGCAGACAGGAGGAGGATAGACAGGGATGAGCAGTGCGGATCCGTTCGAAACAAAAAGAAGGAAAAAGCTCCAGGGTCCTTTCTCAAACCCGGGTCCACCAATTGCCAAACGCAAGCCTCCTGCATCCGAAAGACAATGCGAAATGAATGCGCAACATAGACGAGAAGAGTGGCGGAAAAACAGTACTGACCAGCACTGATTTGTGCGCATACACAGATAAGCCATCACCGGCTTTCAATTCAACGTCGACGAACGCGGCTTCAGCATCGACGCCAAGCAACGCTTCAGGTCTCCAACTAGTGAGAAACTGGCGCTGCTTCTCCAGTCGCTGCACCTGTGCTCGCAAGCTCTTGATGGTCGCATCCGCCGCGGCCTTACTGTTGCTGCTACTATTACCCTTGGCATGATGCACCGCTCGTTTCTTGTTCACGGCGAGCTTTGAACCATGAGGAGGAGGAGGAGGAGGAGCAGGAGCAGGAGCAGGTGAAGCGACGGCAACAGACGCTACAGCAGCGCCACCACCTTCCGCTGCAATCTTGCTTGTGCTGCTTGTGGGTGCTGCCGACTGGAACCGGGGACGAGGACGCCATCGCCTTCGACCTCTCGGCTTCGGCCTCTGACCTCTCGGCCACAACGGCCTTCACGTTTCGCCTGGAGTTCCAGCACGATGACAAAGAGCACCAAACCCTAAACCGAGTGGCTGGTGGGATTGATTTCTGGCTGTGGCCGAGGCGAAAGTAGATGTGATTTGGCCTGCTAGCGCTGTTCACACAGGCCTGAAGTGGGAAAAGACCGGCGAGGGAACACGATTTGGCCGCCTACCCACGCTATTCACACATGGCTGAAGTGTGCACTGAACAAAAGTGGCTTTTTCCTGTGTTGTCATGCTTTCGCCACCATCCATGTAGGCCCAAAACTTCTTCCAACTTTTCCCAAAAAGCTTTCTCGATGAGCTTTGAAAGTTGGAATTTGTGCATTTCTTATGTCCTGCATTTTCCTTTTTTTCTAATATAAAATACAGAAAGAATGCAGCAAAAACTTCATTGATTTGCATTGCATGTATTAGACTATTAATGCCTCAAATTCTCATTGTCCGAAAAACACGAGTGCAAACATTCAAAGCACCAACAATATCAATGCCTCAACTTTTCATTATCCAAAAAACAGGGTGCACATCCACAACACCAATATCAATGCCTCAACATGCTGACTGTGGACCCAATTCCAGTAAAGCCCACAGCCAAAGGCTTCACTCAGCCTAAAGCACAGGGCAGATTTTTCTTTCTTAATTTTTTCCCTTGATACCTGATGGATACCACTGGGTATCACAGAGGAAATAAAATTAAAAACAAAAGCAGGTGTTTTGAAAAGCAAAATGTTCACCCTTTGCAGAGGAACAACCTCCATGCTGTAAGGCACCCTCCAACTGGAATACAAAAATTTACACAGTGCTTTACATTGCCCAAAAACATGGTGCACATTCACAAAACCACACATAAAAACTAACATCCACTCACAGAAAAATGGGTGCAAAAACCAGACTTCCAACAGAATTGTGTCTACATAACAAACCTAGAACACTTACATACTTACAACTTTTTCAAGGACTTTAACTCTCATGCGTATTGACAAATCTCCATATGCATGATTGAAGGTAAAAATAACCAGGACCAGATGAAAAACCTAACCTGAACTCAAACTGAACTTCATCAAGATATGTCACTCTTTTGGCTTCGACATTCACAATTTTGTTCTTTCAGTCACCATTCAGCTATCAGATCAAAATTCCAAAACAACAATGTGCATTGTTCTTCTGAAATTTCTTGCAATCCAGGATTTACATATGGTGAATTACCTCATGACCTGTTCTTGCTGAAAATTCATTATATTAGAGGCCACTCACAGCATTCCAGACGAACAACTATGATGATACCGCTTTCTTTCTTTTTTTTGTACAGTTTTGTTTCAAAAAAACTAGCTGATTTTGGCCTTCGAAAAGTCCATCTCTGGGTGCTGCAAATCACAGCAATTCACAAGAAGTTAGCAACAACTTTGATAGTCCTTTGGCACCCAACCTGCAGAGAACTCTGGGAAAGTTCCTACCAGAACTTGCAAACAGGACCTGGCACAGCTTTGAAAGCAGACACTACTTGATTGACTGATTGAGTTCTCATCACATTTCTAAACTGAACATCTAATAGCCAAACGAAAAAGCCCGGGATCAGTGGTGTTCACACCTGAGCCATGAACTTCTTCAGAATATCCTGCTTTTGCTGTTCATCAGCAGTTGGTAGGCCCATGGCTTTCTGTCGTTGATCATACTGCACAGATCCATTCAAAGAGCCAACCAAATTACCCCCCTTTTACAAGTACTTCTTGAACTAACAAGTGCTATTGATGTGAAGAGCTCCAGAATGCTCTCACAGTGTGCAAAATACACCTGGCTTACCAGGTCCATGGCAATTTCTCACAACAAGGACTGAATATTGGTATTTACCACAACAGCACTGGTGCTGTAGAAGCACCTTGATACCTAGTGTGAAAAAACTACTTATTCTAGTCAGTGCCCATCAAACTGTTTGTATGGTACCAAGGACCTCGTAAGCTCATGACTTACAGATGAATTGCTGAAAACTAGTCTAAGGAAGATGGGAGAGCTTAAACACGAAAGGAGACAACCACAGGAAAAAAATATCAGACATATAACAACATTGTGGGAGAAAATTAAGTTCTGCATCTGCACAATAGCACTGAGAAAATAGGGAGTGCACATGCATACCATCATTTTCTCCACAGTTTGGCGTGTCTCAGCATCCAGATCTGCTAACTTGCTATTCTCTGGCTCTACTTTCTTAGTGTTAATTTCAGGCTCTCCTTTCACCACTGACCTCCACCACTCCATCTGGTTGTGCTTGGTCAACAGCACCGAGAGCGTCTTCCCATTGTCCTCTGTAACTCACAAAGCAACTCCTCTTGAAAACTTGGAACAAGACAAACTTTACACAGTCTTGCTCAAGGTCCTCCTCCAATTTCATTTCAAGAGACAACCATCAGGATTGGAGGGACTTCCAGAATAGATGTGAAATTAAGAATTGAGGATCCATGCTAACAAAACAGAACCAAATTTACAAGTGATGTAATACAGAAGAGGTTCTATGCCACAGATTACCACCTCTGAGGTTCAATTGTACAATGTGCTAGGGAATTTGTGCAAGACTTGAAGTTGACAACAAGGTTCAAGAGGTGTGCCAGATTATCACCTAAACTCCAGAAGCAGTCATCAGCCTTTACTGCATTGAATAACTCACCCTGGAACACCAACCACATGATCTCAGAGGACTGGAAGAACCTCTGATTTACAAAAAAAGGAACATCTACACAATGTTGTAGTTCCTCTGAGATCCCAACATGTACAAACCTGCAACATTCTCTCTTTCTCATTCCATCACTGCAAGCTCTCATATACATGCCTCCTTTGAAGCAGCTTTTTTTCTGCCTCACTCACTCATATAGTGTAGATCATACAACCTTCATTTCATTACCATGCATTAGTGGTTCAGAAAGCCAGTACTGGCAGAGTGGTTTTAAATAAAGCCAGACAGCATTACCTCCACTATAGGAGGCTGCCCTTTAAGACCTGCCTTGATGTGCTTGCTCTTGATATCACATGTCACAAACCTTGCCTTGGTACCAGCTGGCACTGGAATGGCCAATGTCAATTCTGAGAGAGTCTGTGTCCATGAGTACTTCTCATAATCTCCTCCATTTCCAGAATTGGGCTCTGATCAACCGCAAACAACACGACCAAGGCTCATGCAATCAATATACACATATATCATTCCCTCTCTCTCGTTTGCAAACTACAAAGATTACTAGCAAACCATACAACACATCCATACTAGCCTGGTTAGCGAGAAATGGAATGCACTCAGGACAAGACATACTCAAGCCATCCTCTTCCTTGTCGTCATCATCTCCCGCCTCTGGCTCCGCTGCTGCTGGAGTCTGCACCGACTCCTCCTCTACGGCTACCTGCTCCGGCTTCTCAAGCACTCTCGATTCAGCCTCTTCAACAACACTTGGCGCAGCAACTTCCGTCTTCCTAGGGTTTTGCGTAACCGATTCCGCTGCAGTCGCCCGTCTTTGTACATCTTCCATGGTTTTCGCCAATTTCTTCGGTGCTCCATCTTCATCCCCGTTTAAATCCACCCGCCTTCGTTTGGCAGCCGAAACAATATCCGTCACTGTACTCTCAATCTCGTCCTCACGAGACAGATCCGTGACCCGGAACAAGAAATCAAGCACGGTCCTAAGCAGATCCAGCGGCTGCTGCCCGTGCGCCTTCAACAAAGCTCTCAGAACTTCGTCATGCTGCGATTCAGGCACCGAATCCGGCTCCGCACGCGCACTCTCCTTGGCTGCCTCCGCCGGCGCCACTTCCTCGTACTCCTCGATCACCGCCATCGCCGCTCGTAGCTACCACTGCAAACCAAACCCCCCCTCCTCTGGCAGATGCTCGCAAAAACACCCACAAAACCAAAACGCAGCAAAATTAGGGTTTGGAGAAACGGTTCCAAATTTAGGGCTTGGAGAACGGTTTTCCAATTTAGGGTTTGGACAGTAAGGGTACAAGCTCAGGGGTTTTAGGGCTTTTTCTAGGGTTTTGCAGAAATTAGTTTTTTTTTCTGTTTTAAAAATTACCAATAATGAGATATTGGCAAATGGGTGCTCTCTAAAATTCATCATTTACATTTTAAACCCTTGAAAGCATTTTTGATATATTTATTATTCAAATGATTTGTAAATAAGTACATATTTGGTCTATTAACCTCATTTGTTAATTAACTAGGTGTATATAGTTTGTCTTGAATTTGATCATCAAATTGAGATGTAAAAACTTTATTTCATTGTGGATTTTCTTCTACATGCTAAAAAAACAAATAGGTTTCAATTATAATATATAGTAGGTTTTTTTTAATGGATAGAAATATGATCACACACATCCCAAAATACCACTTCTAGCCTTCTTTTTTCCAATTTTGTGATGTAGTCATATTGGCATTCCTCCGAAAAAGGAATTAGGAAGTTTTGGCTACATGTCAAATGGAAAGTATAATTTTTTTAAAATCTTACCATATTTTGGCAACCTATGGAATCTATTGATTAAATGTGGTGATTTCATAAATTTCCAAAGATGTTATGCATTTTCATATATCATTGGATGCCCAAAAACAAAAGAAAAAAACACAACTATGAAGTGAAATTAGTTTTCCCCCTCCTCCAAAAACAAAAACACACACATGAATTCATCATGATGAATATTGGAATTTATGAAAACATGTGGTGTGAATAAAACAAACACAATAATTTTGTTTATTAAAATCTTTTTGTAACCATGAAATGGATACTCTTCTTTATGGATAATTTAAAGCATTAGTTTAAAATTTAAAGTTTTAAGGCCAATCCTAAAAGATTCACTAATTAGAATTTCAAGTTTTCATGCCAATCCTAAAATATTCACTAATTAGAATTTAAAATTTTAAGGCTAATCCTAAAAGATCCATAATTGTGAGTATGGGTGTTTTCAAACTAACTAAATACTATGATTTTCTTTCAAACTATGTTGTGGGGATAGACAATCATATCATGAGACAAATATATATATTATCATCTCCAATTTTCCCATCTTTTTCAATTGATCACCATCTTTTCATTATTCATACATTGTCACCATGGTAAGCTAAAAGACGTTCTTCCTTCACTTTGCTTTATTTTTATTTTTATTTTAAGTCATATTTAAAAATTGGTGTAACAATTAGCAATGATCAATTCAACATTAGTTCATGATTCAAACAATTGAATTGAAACTTGTTGTTACAAACTATCATATGTTACAACTACTTACTACTTTAATTTGAAGATCTAACATTTCAACCCATCCCTTTGCAATTAGTGCACTTGAAGACAAATAATCCACTAGCTTTGGATTTTTTAATCTCTTGTATCTAGTTCCATTGCTTTGCATTCTTAAAAACTTTCCCCTTAGCTTTGTCATGTTAGAAAGATGATGTTTTTTCCATGTGTATTTCCTTTTCAACTTGTAGATAACAATTGAAAGGTGATGGTAAACATGTGCATCAACTTCTTGAGTTGATTACAATCAATCATGTTGTTGTGTAGTAAAATTATTGACACCCTTTGAATGTGGGTGCTTGCATAATAGAAAGCAAAACTAAAAGTTGCATCTCTCACTAAAATGATTACCTCGGACATTTTGGAATTGGCATTTGTAATGGGGGCTTTAAACTCAAGCTCCTATTTTCACTTTAATTCCTTCATTTGAACTTCCAAATTTTATTCCAAATAATATTACACAAGAGAAATTAGTACATATTTATATGAGCTCAACTTGCACATCTCTATGAAAGTAAAACACATCAAGGTAATTCCAATGATGAATAATTGAAACTATTATATGGGGGATTTTTTTGGATCTTTTTTCTAGTCGTCCATGGTTTCAAATACAATTTCATAAACAACTACCTCATTTTCAAGCCTAACTACTTCATCTCTTTCTTAATAACTTTTCTTCTTCCTATTAATTTTCTTAATAACTATCTCTCACCTTTCCTAATAATTACCTCCATTTTATACCTACCTTTTTTTTCCCCTGTCCATTAAAATGGATATGAAAAAAAAAAATTAAAATGTGTTTTTCATGTCCATGAAATGTATATTAACCTAAATTAAGTTTGACATTGACATAAATAATAATGAATTATTGAAAACCATATAAAACATAAGAAGAAGAAAAATAGTTGATCATCAATAATAGTGCGCAATAGTGCAAAACTCAAATATATTATTATATAAACAAAACATCAAAGTAGGTTTTGATCTTGCCTACACACTATGCACAAAATCAATAGAACTTGTTTTTGAAAGATCTATGTTTATTCCTAAAATCTTCATCTTATCACATTCTTGAAACACAATCTAAAACAAAATATGAAAAAGGAAAATTGAATGTGAATTTCCTACAACAAGAAGGATTTTGCCAAGAGCAATTTATGCATTTGCCAACCACCATTGAAAGATGTGACAAGCTTATCAAACATCCACCATCACAAATCCTAATTTTGGCATCATTTTGTTTGTATTAACATCCACATTGTAAAGATTGGATAACTTTGCATGTTTCTACAAGGAATCAATCTCATCCAACATATAGTAGTTGTGCCATGACTTTCATGATTTCATGATGTGCCATTGTTGTTGCACCTTAGTGTGCTTTCACCCAATTATAGTGAAGAGAATGATGTTGATGATGGGTACGAGGGTGGGCTCCTCAAGGAACAAAACCTAAATTTTCTCCATGGTTGCAAATATTGCTAGTTTTCTACATACATGATCATGAATTATTTTCACAATGTGCAATTTCCCACCACCTCAAAGTCTTAAAACAATAATGTTATTATCATTTTTTTTTTGCTTTCACTACCAATTCACAATGTACTTCTTCCTTGCCAACAATGATTTTCATTTGTGTTGTTTTGCCAATTCCATTAACTCCCACAAGTCCTACATTCTATCTTTTTCTTACCTCCTAGTTCACATCCTTGAAAACTATTGTTCCTTTGTATGTGTTGGAAATATGCTCTAGTTTGATTTTTGATGAGACACTAGAAGCTCCAAGTTCTTATTATTTTCCTTTTTCTTTTTCCTTTTGTTATTGTTTTTGAGCTTCAAACCTTAACCTCAAATCTTCAAATATAAAAGATGAAACCTCTTGTTATTCATCTTATTCTATTACTACGTGCTACACAATGTACAAAACTTTGAAAATATTCTTCTTCGCACTTCCACCGCCACCGCCAATTGTTCCTTCATTGACAACTCCTTGTTTATTTTAGCTTTGAAACAAAATCATTTGCCCAAGTTTGAAAGATCCTTAAATGTGCACAAAATCACTACAAGGAAGAAACCCCTTACCACAATTAAATATATCAACTTCCAAAAAAAATTAATGAGGTTTGTTGATGCATTCATGATGAGGAAGAGGATTATGCAACATTGAAACTACATGTGAATAAAATTTCATACAACCGCATGGACAATCCATTCCCACCATCGCTACAATCTATTTGTTTACCATAATTTGTCTAAAAATTTCCTTGTGTTTTTCACATTTGTATACCACATCTATTACCATTTCTTCACCATTTTGTGACCCCTTTTCACATTTGTATACCACATCTATTACCATTTCTTCACCATTTTGTGACCCCAAGTGTAAACAAATCCAATAACAATTGCAATCAAATACATCTTGTTGTGATCATCTTCAAAGGTCACGGGAAAGAAAGATCTAAAAAGGAAGGAGAAAAAAACAATTACAAATTAGTGATCATGTTGTGCAGTTTTTGTGGGAGAAGCAAAAAAAAAATGGTGTTAAAAAAGGAAGGAAAGGCATAAGAAGTGGATGAATAGAGTGAGAAGAAAATTAGATGAAATGTGGATGAAATTGATGAATGGGCAAGTATGAAAAGGATGGAAGAGCAAGGGATCATAAGTGGTATGGATGCAAAGTGGATGAAAATGGTGCAAGAGCAAGGAATAAATAGTGGATGAAAAGAACCGGGAAAAAATGGGATGATAAGTAAATGAAAATTAGGGTGGAAGAGTAAACCTAAACCAATGAAAAGTTTATGCAAAGGTGGAAGAAAAATGGATGAGGTGTGCATGAAAAAGGTGGAAAAGCAAGGGATGAAAAGTGGGTGGAAGATAAAAGGTTTGAAAAGTGGAAAATTTTGATATTAATAGATGAACAAGGTGGAGAAAAACAGTGAAAAGTTAATGAAAAGGGTGAAAGAAAAAGGGATGAAAAATGGATGAAAATGTTGAAAGGAAGAAATGGGAAATGAATGAAAACGGTGGAAGAGAAAAAAATGTTTGATGCGGATTAAAAATAGGCATGGATGAAATCCAATTCAAATCATTTTTACAATTAATGAATTAATGATATCAACAATAATAGTTAAAGGATTTAAAATAACTTGTTGTGGATTAGATTAAAATTAGGGTAGAACCACTTGTCACCAAACATTTGTTGATGATCTAACTTTTGATAAACAATCTTAACCCATAACTAACAAGCATATATTAAATCTAATAGTTTCACTTTAAATATTTCTAGTTGGAAATTCAATATTGCCCACTCATGAAAGAATTTTGTGTTTGGTTTCATTTTCCATGTTAACTCACAAAGCTAGTATATGAACCTCTTCCTTGTATGAACACATTGGCCTATGGAATCCAAAGGAAGAACATGACCGTATTGCAAAACCACCATTCTTTATTACAAACTAGTAAAACTTCGTGCATTAGTTCAAGCCATGACCAACACGAATAATACCAATGTTGTGAATGTTGTTGACAACTCCTCCACTACTTTATCATCAAATAATTGCAATAGTAGTAAAACTTGAGTACTTCATTTAAAAGCTTGAGGATGGTTGTGTTGATTCCATTTTCCAAAGACCTTCAAGCTTTTGAAAATTTGAAGAACAAACAACAATAGCTAAAAAGATCAACTCATGGTGGTTTAAAACATTACCAAATTGTAGAGCTTTTTTTCCCAACATTAAGTATTGTTGTTGGCCCAATGGCTAATTTTTTCACTAGATTTTAGCTCCTTGTAAAACATCTAGCTTTAATATTATCTAAGACACACCTATGCCAACACTTTCTTTGGCCTCAATGTTTTCTTTGGACAAAGGGCATAAAGAAAAAAATTAGCCCCCCGCCCCCCCCAAATTTTGGAAGACTATATTTTCCTTCTTTTCACCCAAATTTAAGTTTGTAAGCAACAATAGGGAGATTAATAAGAGGTCTATTTAGTGGGTTTGGAACTCATGGGTTGAAAATGAAGCATGAGGGAAAACATGTTCTTTGAGTCCTTAATTATTTGGGGATCAACTTATCTACCTTAATCACATCTAATTTTGTTGAATCATCAACTTAAAATTACCTTCAAATTAATTTAATCAAATTAATTTTGGTTCAAATGATGATGAACAATAATAGTTGTTGTGGATTATGTTAAATCAATTTTCAAATCTAGTTTGCAGATCACAATATAAAATATTTCAAATTATTTGCCTTATGACCCACCTTTGAATATATATATAATGGTGTTTGTTTGTGTCATTCAAATATTCAAACCTCCTTACAAGCCTACATAAAAGCCTATCATTTTTTTCAAAACAAGGCACATCTTCATGCCTAATTTTTCATTTGTTTTTGAGGTGGGTGTTTGGTTTCTTCAATGTTTGTGTTATATTTCCCTCATGGGTTTTACCTTTTTCATAAAACTTGTTTTTTATTTAATCAATTTGTAAATTTTTATGTCCTCGTTTCCAAATGTTTGAGCTACCCCAAAAAATTCAATTGCCAACTTTCAATCACCACACATAGTGAGTGAAATTTTTTAGTCCCCCTTTCTAGCAATTGAAAATTTCCAGTCACCTAAGTTGGTGACCAAAAATTTTAGGCATTATTCAAAAAAAATTCGAACAATGATCAATTTTTTTGGGCAGCAAAATAATAATCAATCATTGGATCAATGGCCATTATCAATTGGATGACTAAAATTATTAAGTAGCTCCTTTTTTTGGGGGGCAAATTGAAAATCTTGGTTGTTGATTGTGATGATTGAAAATTGGTGATTGAAAATTTTTAGTCCCGTAGTTTAGTGACAAGAAATTTGAAATTTAGTTGCCAATCATGTGGCAACCAAATCCATTTTGGTCATGATACATAAGGGGGGCAACCCAAGTGTAAAGAATTTTTTTTGTGGCTTAGTCCTAACGGACGTGACAAATGTGTTAGGACAATCATTGATGTGATGTTCAATGCAAAAAGGCCACATCACATTGGTTTTGACAACCTTGATTTGCATGGGATTTTATTTTATTTTATTTTATTTTATCATTTTACATAGGACAAAAAGTTTGGGTCCTTGTTCATTTTACATGCTTTTAGTTTTATGTTCACTTCACATAATTTGGGTTACATGTTCATATACATGGGACCATGTTTATACATACCAAAATTTATAGGGAAGTGAAAACACAATGAAAAGAGCTAAGGGTGCCAAAGTGAAAGTCATTTTCCAAGGACTTCACATGACACATCATTTTTGCGTTGGTGTATAACTTTATTTTTGTACTTTGGATACCCAATTTAACATTGGATGTTAGATCATTTTGACTACAAATTAATTTTATATATGTATGTTATGCATTCATGCCCTTTATTGCATAAATGTGAACAACTTTTAATAAAACCACATCTTGAAAATCCATTATTTTTAGGGTTTTAAAACTTTTTGAACCAAATGTATTCAAATAGGTTATATAAAAAAAAATCATCAATTCAAGTCCTTTCGCCCTTCTAATTATCAATGTTAAAATGTTTTCCAATTTTTAAAAGGAATGGTGCACATTTGGTAGAAAAAAAGGACATTTGAAGAAAAGATTGTCCAAAAAAAGGACATTTGAAGAAAAGATTGTCCATTTTCAAGGTTTGAGTACTTTGAACATGCAATTTTTTAAAAGTTTGTGTTGAGCTTCGAATAGGTGAACTTTACAATTAATGAAAAATATTTTAAAAAAAATTATGATAATCCAAACTATTATGTTTCCTTTGTGAGCTTTCAAACATACGAAAATGTGGTTTTAAAAAGTGTCCATTGATTTGGGTTGCTCCTTTGACTATGTTACCTAAGGATGATGTGAATTTTTGTCCCTTGTTCATTTCCCATGTGATAAAAAATTTAGCTAGGGATCTCATGAAAAAGAATAAATAATAATTTGCCTTTTTTAACATCACCACCACCACTTTTAATATCCTACACACACTTAAACTTAGGCAACATGCATGAAAATGTGCAAATGTTTTGTGATTGTTTCTTATGATTGGTAATCAATACTACTTTTATTCCAACATGAAAAATCCCAACAAAATCTTTCAACCAATTTTTACAAAAAAAAATATGTGTACAAAAACACATTGATTTGACATGTTTTGAAATGCCAAATTGTATTGAAAATGAAAAGGTGGTTCAATACTTTGACATAATTCCATCTACACATTTTGGAATTGGTTTGTTCTTTTGAATTGCATCATGCAAACTCTCAAAAAACCTTCCCAATTGCTCTTCTTACTTGTTACATTCTTCTTTAGTTTCTCCAAGAAAATGTAATCAATTGTGAACATTCTAGTTGAGCCTCCTCCATTAGTAAGCAAATCCTATATTATATCTTTCAACAAATCCTCTTGTCTCTCTTTTGGCTCATTGTTAGTCCTATCCTAAAAGTGACCTTGGTTGTTATGATGATTTGGTGATGTAGGCACTCTAGCATGTAAAGGAACACACATGCTAACAATAATAAAAATCATGCAATGTGTGTTTAGTCTTTTACTTTGCATCTCTAGTTCGAAGTAGTGCATTTTTAGAAACTATGACTTACTCAAAATCAAAGTTTTTTTACAAATATATTTACATTAGATAATTTAATCTATGAATCCTAAAATTCAAGTCCAATCACAAAGATATATATATTTTTTAAAAACAACATGTACATCTTTTGCATTTGAACTTCATATAAAAACTCACAAATGGAGTTAGAGTGATTCATAAACAATGTAGTAATAGTTTTCAACAATCATTGTAAATAAAGATGATTGATATGTTGTGAATGGAAACAAAACTTCGTGTATTGAATAATGTGTTTGCACAAGTGAATCAATTAATTGCAAAAATTGATGTCAACTTCAAAATGTTTAAAAATATTATAAGAGAATTCAACACAAGTAAGAAAAAAAGAGTTGAATGCAATAAAAAGTTGGATGTCATAATAATTGACTCGGCACATTGTTAAAATCGGAATTGTCACACCACAAATAAAAATGGTAAGCTATCATTCATTACATAAGGTGTTGGCATAGGAAAATTTGTTGTAAGAAATTGAAACCTCATGCAAGTTGAAAACAAAACAAGGTTTCACAATCCACTTTGTCATGCATGACACCTCCGTTGTCCCTAGTGTTTTTTTGAATCCCCATGTTGCTTGCAAAAAAACAAATCTTGACATTCTTGACTTTTTTGGATGTCGTTTGGCACACCCTAGCATTTCTTCCTAATGTCCCTATGTCACCCATATTTTTTATTTTTGGCATCCCTCATCACCATCATGTTGTCCTCACCATCACCCATTATCTTTTCATCATCACCATTGTCCCCATAGCATGTCCCCATAGTTTTCCAATCTTAAACAAAACATTTCCAAACTTAAAAAAATCAATGTCATCAAAATAAATTTTGGTGGCATGTTCCTTTTACATGCGATCGAAATTTCAATCACTCACTGAACATTTTTCATGTGACCCAAAATTTGATTGCTTGGTAATTTTATATGGGATTGAAAATTCAATCCCTTGTTCATTTTACATGTAACCAAATTGTTGCAAATCACATAGTCATTTTGCATGGGACCAAAAGTTCAATCCCTTCAATTTACAAGGGAGCAAAATTTTAATCACATGTTCATTTACATAGTATCAAAATTTATTTCACATGATCATTCTATGGTTTACATGTGATCAAAGGTTCAATCACATGTAAATAATTATACATGTGCTCAATTTTTTTGCAAATTATGGTTGTATATTAAAAATGACTAGAGCGAAATATAAAAATTACCCCTTTGGATGGGTAAATTTGTAAAACAAAAAGATTGAAAAACCTCAATTCAAGGAGCTATTGCACTTGCAATGGAATTCCTTGAAATAGGAAATAGATATTTGCAAATAAAATGCCATTTTGAATATTGAATTTGTCATATTGAAAAACCCTAAAGATGTTGAAAATTCATACATATTGAAATTCATACATATTGAAAACATAAATTTACTTTTTTGAAATTCAAATGACATGTTATTTAAATATTGAGTGTTTTTGGAATGTGACTTGTAGTTTCTTATTTGTCCACCTTTTTTTTTTTATCATAAAAATTTTAGTTAAAAAAAATTAAGGAGCCCTTTTTCAAATGGATATTATTTGATGTAACAATTGCATGCTTTCAAAAGTCCTTAACTCAAACTAAAACTCAAAATTAAGTTTCCTCTACATTCATATTGATCATTTAACATGTTACGACTATCATGATTTTCGAATGTTGATAGATACACATGTTTACAACTATTTGTAATTTTCAATGGGAATTTTGCTTGTCCGATTATGATTCCACTTAACAATTGATTTTGCAATCCTATGACAATCTATGATGGAGAATTGTTCAAAAGGAGGCCTCATTTAGGGTTTTTATCAAAGATATGATGTGATTGATCCACTAAAGTTATATGTAAAATAAAGAAAACAAATCACCAAAACCCTGAGTTTGGTCATACATAAAGTGAGTTAAAATTAAAAACCCTTTAAAAAAGATACATTAACATTCAACAAGGGGGTGAAATTCAAAAGAAAACCAATTTAATTTATGTGGTAAATTGAGTTTCATCCTGCATTTCATTTTTCTTGAATGCCTCCATTGTTGCTACATATATTTTCATTGCTCCTATTTGTACAACTATTATAATTACTCTCAAACCTTGTGCATTAAATGCTGAGATATGATAAATTTCCTTACTTTTGCGGATACCTTTGAAAGAGGGGATAGAGGGTGAAAGGATGCCCAAAGAACACTTTGTAAAAACATGATTACTTTACGGATAACTCTACTATCCAATCAATATGTGGAAAAAAACATTTATTTTTAAAGAAGTGAGAAAAAACAAGAATGGTCCTTTTTTTTTTCTTGGGAGAACCTTTTCAAAAATGGAACACATGTCCCTACCCCCATTTTGACATGGGTTGATTATGGTTTGTAATGTACATGTTGAATACACTCAAGGAAATTTTGCAAGGTCTACCTACAAATCTTGAAGTTTTGTCAAATCTTACCATTTTTGCATACATTTGTATATAACATAGTAACACAACATCTATGTTTTTGTTAATACCTAATTTTAGTAACATTGACCCCATATACTTTTTTTTTTTAAAACCTTCGAGAGAA